>MDSW01054588.1_pt1 | contig 10936 bp, 7 predicted proteins | sample 811171 | NCBI WGS metagenome assembly MDSW01 (sample SAMN05326641, study PRJNA326480) | marine metagenome | isolation source: seawater | place: Atlantic Ocean: North West | collected 2012 | reverse complement strand
TGATGCCAGCGCGGCTCGCCGCCGCGCTCGAGATCGCTGATATCTCCGGTGCTTGCGATCGCCGCCGGCGCGCATTGATCGTCGCGACCGGCGCGCGTTCCGTGATCCCGTCTCGCTCGATCGAGCATGTCGGCCCTCCGTAAGCTCGCCGCGACGGCCGTGCGCGCCGCGGTCGCCCCCGCGGCTCGCGCGACTTCTTGGCGCGCGCCTTCGTCCTTCCCCGCCGCCTGGACGACCTGGGCGCGTAATTACGACGTCAACTCGCGCACGAAGGAGCACGTGAACATCGGCACGATCGGCCACGTCGACCACGGCAAGACGACGCTCACGGCGGCGATCACGAAGGTGCTCTCGGAGGCCGGCGGCGCCGAGGCGATCGCGTTCGATCAGATCGACAAGGCGCCCGAGGAGCGCGCGCGCGGAATCACGATCAGCACCGCGCACGTCGAGTACGAGACGGAGAAGCGCCACTACGCGCACGTCGACTGCCCCGGCCACGCGGATTACGTCAAGAACATGATCACGGGCGCGGCGCAGATGGACGGCGGCATCCTCGTCGTCAACGCCGCGGACGGCCCGATGCCCCAGACGCGCGAGCACATCTTGCTCGCGCGCCAGGTGGGCGTCCCCGCGCTCGTGTGCTTCCTGAACAAGATCGACATGGTGGACGACGAGGAGCTCGTCGACCTCGTGGAGATGGAGCTTCGCGAGCTCCTCAGCTTCTACAAGTTCCCCGGCGACGACATCCCGATCGTCCGCGGCTCCGCGCTGCACGCGCTGAAGGGCACGGAGGATAAGATCGGCAAGCAGGCGATCCTGGAGCTGATGAAGGCGTGCGACGAGCACATCCCGGCGCCCAAGCGCGCGCTGGACAAGCCCTTCTCCATGCCGGTGGAGGACGTCTTCTCCATCCAGGGCCGCGGCACGGTCGCCACGGGGAGGATCGAGCAGGGCATCATCAAGGCCGGCGAGGACGTCGACCTGGTCGGCATCGTGGACACGCAGAAGACGACGGTGACGGGCGTGGAGATGTTCAAGAAGAGCCTCAACGAGGGCCAGGCGGGCGATAACTGCGGCTTGCTCCTCCGGTCGCTCAAGCGCGACCAGGTCCAGCGCGGGCAGGTCCTGTGCAAGCCCGGGTCGATCAAGCCGCACAAGAAGTTCGAGGCGGAGATCTACGTCCTGAACAAGGACGAGGGCGGGAGGCACACGCCGTTCTTCTCCAACTACCGTCCCCAGTTCTTCATGCGCACGGCGGACATCACGGGGACCATCACGCTCCCGGAGGGAACGGAGATGGTGATGCCGGGAGATAACGTCACCGCCGTCTTCGAGCTCATCACCCCGATCGCCATGGAGAAGGGCCTGAGGTTCGCCCTGCGCGAAGGAGGGAGGACCGTCGGCGCCGGGGTCGTCGCGAAGATCATCGAGTGAACCGAGCGAGAGGCGGGGGAGGACTAAAGATCACTTCCAGTCTGACTGACGCGCGACGACGCTCTCGTTCTGTTTCGCGCTCGCGTCTCGCCCTCCCTCCTCGTCTTCTCGCCGCGTGACGAACGCGCGTTCGACGCGCCGATCGCTCCCTTTAGCGCCCGAAGAAGCCACCCTTCTTCTTGTTGTCCATCGCGGCCTGCTCCTCGAGCATCTTCTGCTTGAGGAGCTCGCGCTTGCTCGGCCCGCCTTTCTTCTTCGCCGCCATCGCCGCGCGATTGGCTTTCTTCTGCGCGGCCATCTGGTCGTACGCGTTGCCCTCCTGCGCCACCTTGAAGCGGTTCTTCGCGGAGCCGCACGGCGGGCACTCCCAATCCTTCGGCAAAGAGTCGAAGTCGCCCCCGCGGTAGATGTACCCGCAGTCGATGCACACCATCGGCTTCCCGCCGCTTTTCGGGCCGCCACCGAAGCCGCCGAAGAACGCCTCGGTGGTCACGGGCCCGCGGCGCGCGGCGCCGCGCGCGGCGCCGGCGCGCCGAGACGGCAGCGCGCGGCCGCGAACGAAAGCGGACGCGTCGGCGCGCGCGAGGGCGCCGCTGGTGAGGACGAAGGCGGACATCGCGTCGCGTACGGGAGCGCGGTCGTGCGGGTCGGTGTGCGAGTCCGCCGGCTGACGTGGAGCCGAGATAGCGGTCCGCAGCTGAACGCGGCGACGCGCGATCGGATCTCGTCGCTGACTGGAGAGAGGCACGGTTTCCGGCGGGCGGGACTCGAACGACAGTAGTGCTGAAGGTGCGCTTGCGATGAGGTGTAAAAAAAGGCTTCGCCTCCGCACACCGCCCTCCTTCTCGCCCGCCCGTCCTCGTCGGTCGCCTCTTACTTGGCGGGCTTGATCTCCCTCTTGATCGGCGCCTTCATCCCCTTCGCCTTGTTGGGCTCCATGACGTACTTGATGATGCTCTGCTTGATGTCCAGCACCTGCGGGAACGCGTCTCGGATCTTCTTCCCGCACATCGTGTTGTTCGACCTGGGCGCCTTGATTACCTCCGCCTGTTCCTCCTCCGTGAAGTTTTCCCACGTGAACTCGGGGTGGAGGTAGTCGCGGTACAGCTCGAGCACTTCGTTGTGCGAGATGGCCCCCGGATTGGTCCAGTTGTACGCCCCCGTGAGCTTCCTCAGCGCGCCCTCCACCGCCATGGGCACGAACTCCTCCAGCACCGTCATGGAGTTGGGGATGTTCACCACCTTGGCGTAGTTGGCGATCTTGGTGATGAAATTCCGCGGGTTCTGCAGGTCGCCGTCGATGGGCATCCTGACCCTGAGCTGCATGACGTTGGGGTAGTGCCTGAGCATCATCTCCATGTACGACTTGGTCTCGGAGTAGAACGACCCGCCGAAGTTGGGGTCGTCCGTCTCCGTGAACGGCTTCCCGCCGATGACGTGCTCGTCGTCGTACTTGTAGATGCACCCCGTGGCGAAGTTCGTGACGTGCACGTCGTTCTCCAGCGCGACGTCGCACAGGTTCAGGACGCCGATGACGTTCGCGCGGATCGTCTCCGTCTTGTGGTCCTCGCACCAGTCCACGTTCGGCCGGCCCGTGACGCCCGCCGCGCAGAGGATGTGCGTGCACTTGCTCCGCTTGACGTCGTCCAGGATGCTCGCGCGGTCCTCGAGCCGCCCGGCGCCGTACATCCACCGGTGCCCCTGCTCCGTGAGTAGCTTCCCGAGCTTCCCCCCGATCCACCCCGTGCGGCCGTACACGAGGAACGTCGGCTTCTTATCCTCGTCCCCGCCCTCGTCCGGGCCGTCGATCGCCGCGCCGGCCATCATGTCCTCGAGGTTACTGTACACCTCTCCGACGACGGCGGTTTTGCCCCCGGTGGGGTGCGCGACGAGCGCGCCCGAGAGGTTCCCCCAGTACCCGCTCTTCTCGTCGTTCTTCGTGTACCACTCGATCGTCTCCTTCAGGCCCTCCTCCCAGCTCACCTTCTGCGTCCACCCCAGCGCGAGGAGCTTCGAGCAGTCGATGAAGTACCGCCGGTCGTTGAACTTGCGATCTTGCACGTGCGTGATCGTCTTGTCGATGTCCACGCCCAGCGCGACGCCGATGTCCCGCGCGACGCTCAGCACCGTGCGCTCCTCGTGCGCGCCGATGTTGTACACGCCCTTGAGCTCGCCCTTGTGCAAGATGGTGTCGAACGCGCTCGCCGCGTCGGCGACGTGCATGTACGACCGCGTCGCCTGCCCGTCGCCGTGGATGGGGATCCGCGCGCCGTTGCGCGCCAGCATGATGAACTTCGGGATGGCCTTCTCGGGGTACTGGTGCGGGCCGTACACGTTGTTCCCGCGCGTGATGACGTAGGGGAGGCCGTACGAGCGCCCGTACGCCATGACGAGCATCTCCGCGCCGGCTTTGGTGGCGCTGTAAGGGTTGGTGGGCTCCAACAGGCTCGCCGCCTCGACGTTCGCCTTGTCCATCTCGTACGAGCTCTCGCCGTACACCTCGTCGGTGGATACGTGCAGGAAGCGCTTGATCGTGCCGAGGGTCTTGATCGTCTCGAGCAGGACGTGCGTGCCGCGGATGTTGTTCTCGGTGAACTCGAACGAGTTGCCGAACGAGTTGTCGACGTGCGTCTGCGCGGCGAAGTGCATCACCGTGTCGATCTGCTCGCTGCGCATGACGTACGTCATGAGGTCCGCGCTGCCGACGTCGCCCTTGACGAACTTGAAGTTCATGAGGCCGGCGACGGAGCGAAGGTTGTTCAGGTTCGCGCAGTAATCGAGCTTGTCGACGACGACGATCCTGAGGGAAGGCGGAGGCGTCGGGGGGAGGTGGGACGATCGCGCGGGTCAGCGGCGCGCGAACCTGGGGTCGGTCGGGGGCGTCATCGTCGCCGCGATCGCGATCCGGAGGGGTGGGCGGGGAGGAAGGCCGCGGCGTGCTTCACGCACTTGTACTGGGGGTATTTCTTCGCGAACAGGATGGCGACGTGCGAGGCGATGAAGCCCGCGCCGCCCGTGATCAACACATTCTTGGCCTTGTAGGTATCCTCCGGAACCGACATCGTCGCGTCCGCAACGAACGCGCGCGAGGATCTGGAGGGCCCGCGCGCACGTTCGAGCGGATCAACGGCAAAGCGAAAACGACTCGCTCGAAATCAATGGTGAGGGATGGACGTCTCGAACCGACGGCATTTCGCTGTTTGTAGACCGTCGCGAGAACGAGCCCCTCGCGGATCCAAGAAAAGCGTGGTCCGCCACACCCAGTTCAAGATTTGCCGGCCATGGGCCGACGCGCAGCACCGAGCCCTGGCGTTGTTTGTTCCGCGTTTTGACGGTCCGACCCTGGCGATCGCAGACCACCGCCGCGCGTCTCCGATGTCCCGACCGAGACGCGCGTCGCTGGCGCTCGGCGCTCTCGCGCTGGCTCTCGCGCTCGCGGCCTCACCCACCGCGGCGCAAGGTGCGCCCCCGCTCGGGTTCCGCGCGGGTCCCCGCCCTCGTCGGTCGCGTCGGTTTTTCGCTGACGCGACGCCGGTCGTTCCTCCCCCGCACGCCGCCTCCCCCTCCTCCGCAGCCCCCCCGCCCGCGGCGTGTAACGGCCACGGCACGCCCGACCCGACGACGGGCTCGTGCGCGTGCGACACCCCGTTCCCCGCCCCCGGCTCGTCCGGCTGGACCGGGGCCGCGTGCGACGTCCCCGTGCTCGGCCTCGCGACGCAGACGGTGGCGTCGCACGCGACGCAGTCGGGCGACCTCGCGGGCGGGGAGTGGCGGTGCTACGCCGCGCCCGTGCCCACGACCTCGGAGTGGACGCACCTCGCGGTTGAGCTCAAGCACACGCAGCCGCTGGGCGACCCGGACGTGTACGGCCTGTTCACGAACGCCACGCGCCCGCGGACCCCGAGCGGGTCCACCCAGGGGTTCGACTTCCGCGAGATCTCGAGCTCGACGTACGTCACCTCCGTCGTCGTCGCCGAGCGAGCCGCGATCCCCGCCGCGCGCGAGGGCGCCACGGGCGTGTACCTGTGCGTCACCGCGTACGGCGACCACGCCGCGTCGTACGAGCTCACCGCGGCGTTCTCGAGGTGCCCCGCGACGTTCGCCGGGTCCTCGGAGGTGATCGTCTGCGGCGCCGCCGAGGGCGACAACGCCGATCCCGCGGGCGCGTGCGTCGAGTCCTCGGGCGCGTGCGCGTGCAACGCCTACGAAGACCACACGTTCGTCGCCCCCGATGGCGCGGTGGACGCCGACGTCGCGGAGGAGGAACCTTACGGGTTCGAATCCTGCGCGGCGAGGATCGATTTTTTCCCCGCGGGCGCGAAGACCCATCGGTGGGTCGACCAGACGTTACCCGTCGACGGGTGGCGGTTTTACCGCCTCGACGTGGACGCGACGGATTACCAGATGGTCGTGTCGCTGGAGAAGCCCCCGCTGGCGCTCGGCGGGTACGCGAACCTGTACCTGCGCCACGAGACGCTCCCGGAGCACCGCTGGGGCCGCTACGATTACCCGACCGAGTACTTCTCCGGCGCGGACGAGAACCAGGAGGTGGTGATGACCCGCGGCGACGGTCGGTGGGTCCCCGGCGCGTGGTACGCGGGCGTCTACTCGGGCGGCGGCGACGCGGCGACGTTCGAGCTGAGCGCGACGAAGTTCGACTGCCCGAGGAATTGCAGCGACCGCGGGACGTGCGACGCGACGAGCGAGAGCGGCCCGCGGACGTGCGTCTGCGACACGAGTCCCGTCTCGGGGTACAAGTACCTCGGCGACGACTGCTCCGAGGAATACGGCGCGTGGACCAAGAGCGCGAGCGGCGGGTTCGAGATCAACGGGACGCTCGACAGCGCGGCGTACGATTTTTTCGCGCTTCCGGAGGTCGACGTGCGCGAGACGCGGCGGCAGATCGAGCTGAAGCTCACGGCGCGGTACTCGAGGAGCGGCGACCACGCCGAGGAGTGGTACTGGGAGACGTCGCGGCCGACGCTCCTGCTGAAGAACGGGGACTCGCGCGACGATTTCCCGACGCTCGACAACTACACGTTCAAGGTGACGCTCGAGCGCCAGGGCGAGCCGTACGCGATCGACCTGTGCGCGTCGCAGTTCCGCGCGGGCGTGTGGAACGCGGCGGTGCACAACCCCGAGCGCCAGAGCGCGATGTCGTACGGCGTCGCGTTCGAGAAGCGCGGGATCTGCCCGTCGGCGAACGACGCGGAGTGCTCGGGCCACGGCTCGTGCCGCGCGTCGGACGCGAGCGACCCGAACTTCGCGACGTGCGCGTGCGACGAGGGGTGGACCGCGAGCGACTGCGCGTTTAAGACGTGCCCGGACGACACCTTCGTCGCGTCGCCGATGCCCGGGGGAGCGCCGGGGGAGACGTGCCTGAGAGCGTGCGTCGACGGGAAGCGCCGAACCGACGGGTGCGACGTCGTGCGGTGCGCGCCGCCGGCGCGAGCCACGGGGGGGGTCCCGGGCGCGGCGAAACCCGCGCGGTGCGTCCGCGACGAGTGCGACCGGGACGCGTTCGTCCTCGCCGACGACGCCTCGGGCGAGACGTGCGTCAAGAGGTGCGCCCCGGAGCCGGGAGACGACCCCGACGGCGCGCGGAAGATGAGCGCGGCGTGCGACCCGGCGACGATCCGCGGGGGGAGGGGGGGTGGGGGCGGAAGCGGCGCGGCGTGGTGGGGCGTCGGCGTCGCCGCCGTCGGCGTCGTCGCCGTCGCGGGGGCGGCGTGCGTCGCGCGCGCCGGGAACGACGGAGGCATTCGGGGCGACCGGCTGATCGAGCGCGTCAAGGCGTTCTTCGGAGGCGCAGAGCAGAGGTACGACCCGTACTTCGACGACGCGGACGACGACTCGTTCGCGCAGGCGGACTTCAGCAGGGGGTAGCGCGAAGCGCGAGTCCCGACAGCATCGGATTTTTATGATATATTGGGGCGCGCCGTTCACAAGTTTCTGCGATCAGAGAGTTCATCGCTGAGACCCGCCAGTCGACAATTTTACCAATCGCCGTCGTCGTCTCCGACGAAATCAGTCGTCGGACGCGCGCTGGGTTCCCGGCGCAGGTCCTCGACCGCTCGGCGTCCGGTCTCTGGCGCGGGCGCGGGCGCGGGATGTCGCCGGGCGACACGCCCCCGCCCTGGGCGAACCCCGGGGCGTGCAGATGGTTCCACGGCGTGGAGCGACCGGTGCGCGACCCGATCGGCGTTGTTGGTTTCTTCTCCCGTCCGCTTCTTCTCCGCGCGCGCGCGCGCCGAGACGTGCCCGTCGCCTCCCCGCCGCTCGCGCTCACCTCCGCCGCTTCCTTCCTCCCGCGCAGACCGCGGCGTCGCTCGGGGCGCTTCGCGACTTGTGGCGCGCGGGCGACCTCGGTCCGGAGTCGCTGGTGTGGACCGAAGGCATGGGCGGGCGCGCGATGGTTCGCGACGTCCCGCCTCTCCTCGCCGCGCTGGAGGAGAAGCGCGGTTCCGGCGCCTCCCCCGCGCGGGGACCGCGCCGCGCGCTCGCAGATGCCCTCTCGCGGGGCTCGTGGGAAGCCGGCGGCGCCCGGCACCGCGCGGCGGCGGCGGCGGCGGCGGCGGGGCAGAGCTCTCCCGCGCTCGTCCTCGACCTCCTCCGCGAGCTCAAGGCGGCGCAGGAGACGGTTCGAACGCAGCGCGTGGTCATCGACAACCTCGCCGCGCAGCGCGCGGCGCTCGTCGAGGCCGCGCGCGATCGGCGCGTGGACGACGTCGACGCGAAAAGAGAGACCGCCCTCGCGCGCGCGGAGGCGGAGGCGCGCGACCTCGTCGTCGAGCTCAGGGCCCTCGTCTCCGAGCGGAGGAGCGCGCTCCCCGGGGAGCGCGGTCCCGCCGACGCGCGTCGCGCGAGCCGCCGGGACGTCGCGCGCGCTCGAGGGATGACCCCGGAGAGGCCCTCGGCCGCGACCTCCCCGCGCCGAACGCCGCCGTCCCCGACGAGCCTCGCTAGGCTCCTCGGCCGCGCGCGCTCGTCCATCTCGGCGGCGGACGAGGTGCTGCGCGCGACGGGCGAAGACGAAGACGAAGACGAACGCGAGCGCCAAGGCGTCCGTCGCCTCCGCGAGGCGCGCGCGGGGGCGCTGCTCGCCGGAGGGGGGCGAGGCAACGCGGGGGGGGGGGCGCGGGGCCGGCGGCGGGATTGCGGCGGGTGGAGATGACGCGAGCGAGCGAGCGCGCGCGGGGAGGAGGGAGGGAGGTGTGAAAGGAAAAACGCGAACGCGAAAGGCGTGCGCCCTGGCTGGAGTATCGGACCAGCATTTCTCCAAAAAACAGCGGTAGTCTCAGCAGCGCCAGGCTCATCAAGTCTCCGACCGTCCGTCGTGCCGAAGTTTTTTTTTTCTTTTCGGGCCACGCCGACGGGCGATTCCTTTGACTCCCTCTCGTATACGGACTCGTTAGACGGTCCCTTTCTGGGATTACGTGGCAGTTCCAAAAGGAAGAATGAACTCGAACCGCCGGAAAAGAGAGGCCAGGAATGGATTTGGGAACTACGGGAGAAACGAACCCTGAATCGACGAGTCTTGGCCCCGTATGACCATCCACAAAAGCGAAAAGCGGCGGGAGCGGGGGAGATTCAGAACCCGAAAAAGCCACTGCGCCGCAGGGTACGTGAAAAGGCGGCTCTATATTCGAAGCGGCGGATCGGTCATCCCCGCGGCATTGCTACGCGCGTAAATACGGCGCCCACGCCCACGATGGCGTCCGTGATGTCGGCCGCGGTCTCTAAGGCCGCCGTGTTCACCGGTGCCCGCGCCTCGACGCGCGGCACCACTCGCGTCGTGCGGTGCTCCGCGGTTCCGGCGGTCCAGATCGGCGCGGCGAAATCGATCGTCGGCGCGCGTTCGACGAACCCCAAGCGCGCGGGGGTTGTTTCCCTCACCGCCCCGATCGTCGCCCCCGCGGCGATCAAGCGCGGCGCGACGATCGCTCCCAAGGCCGGGGGCGGCGGCCCCGTCGCCGCGGACACCGTCGCGGAGGACGTCCGCTTCGACATGACCGAGGGCGGCCAGAAGAAGCGCTGGTCGATGATCTTCGCCCTCTTCTGCGCCTTCGTCCTCTGCAACTTGGACAAGGTGAACATGTCCGTCGCGATCGTTCCCATGGCGGAGTCCTTCGGGTGGACGTCCGTGGAGAAGGGCCTCGTTCAGAGCGCCTTCTTCTGGGGCTACGCCTTCACGCAGATCCCCGGCGGCTGGCTCGCGCAGAAGTACGGCGGCAAGTTCGTCCTCTTCGCCGGCGTCATCCTCTGGTCCTTCGGGACGCTCATCGCCCCCGCGTGCGCGCAGTGGTCCTTCACCGCGCTCCTCGTCTCGCGCTTCCTCGTCGGCCTCGGCGAGGGCGTCGCCCCCTCCGCCGCCACGGGCGTGCTCGCGAAGGGCGTCCCCGGCTCTCAGCGCTCCAAGGCGGTGACCGCGACGTTCGGCGGCCTGGACGTCGGCTCCCTCTCCGGGCTCATCATCGCGCCCCCGATCATCCTCTTCCTCGGCGGCTGGCCCGCGGTGTTCTACCTCTTCGGCGTGCTCGGCTTCATCTGGGGCACGTGGTGGTTCATCGCGTACATGCGCGACACGACCACGGACGCGCGCGAGCTCCCCGAGGAGAAGGAAGCGCGCGAGAAGAAGGAGAAGGAAGGTTCGAAGGCGGCCCCCATCCCTTGGGGCGCGTTTTTCCGCAACAAGTCCTTCTGGGCCCTCATGGCGGCGCACTTCACGTGGAACTACTTCTCCTACGGCCTCCTCGCGTGGCTCCCCTCCTTCCTCTCCTCCGCGCTGAACGTGACGCTCACGAAGTCCTCGTTCCTGTCCATCCTGCCCTACCTCGCGACCGTCGGCGTGACCACCCTGGTCGGTCCCGCCGCGGATAAGATGGAGGCGGGCGGGATGAGCCGCACGGACGTGCGCCGGCTGTCGCAGACCCTCTGCTTCGGCGGCGGCGCGGCGTGCCTCACCGCGGTGGCGTTCGTGATCAACTCCACGCCCCCCGAGGCGGTGACCAAGTCCACGATCGCGATCGTCATGACCCTCCTCACCATCTGCTTCGGCATGGGCGCGTGGGTCCGCACCGGCCTGTTCTGCGGCCACCAGGACATCTCCCCCAAGTACGCGTCCATCATGCTCGGCACCACCAACACCGCCGCCGCGATCGCGTCGACGCTCTCCACCTTCTTCACGGGGTACTTCTTCAGCGCCACCAACGGGAACTGGGCCCTGTCGCTCTTCCTCCCCATCGCCTTCTTCCAGGCGCTCTCCGTCCTGCTCTTCCAGGCGTTCGAGTCCACCCCCGTGGACTTCGACGCCGAGCAGGCCAAGCTCGCCAAGGCTTAAGGCGATGAGATGAGGTTTGACGATAACACACGGGTGCGCGGGTGCGCGAGAGAAAGAGGGTCTTCGACGCCGTCGGTCCGAGCGAGGGCGATCCCGGCGATTCCCGACGCGCCGAAGCAGAGCCGTCGGGAACGAAACGAAACACGGGGGAGTGTCGCCGGG
>MDSW01038755.1_pt1 | contig 10936 bp, 6 predicted proteins | sample 811171 | NCBI WGS metagenome assembly MDSW01 (sample SAMN05326641, study PRJNA326480) | marine metagenome | isolation source: seawater | place: Atlantic Ocean: North West | collected 2012 | reverse complement strand
TGTAACGGAGGAGAAGTGTGATGAGACATCAATGGAGGCCAGCACTCGGAATCTTGCTGATTCTTTTGTTGAGTCCTTGGAGCAGTTTTATCCAAACAGAACCAGAGGAATCAGCCACTTTGGTTGGTGATGAATTTGAACAATTCTCTATCCGGACAGATGCTTATTCAGATTTTGTTGGAGAATTTGATTCAACTGTTGCACAGGAACAACGGGCAATAGAAGCCGATTCGCGAATAGGGGTATTCACATTACATGGACTTGAAACCTCACGGCCTTTGTCCAGTGACGTTCTTGAACCTCGTAATGATGTCCGACTTTTCCTTGTGAATAACGAGCGTAATCTGATCGATGTGCGATCAGAACTTTCTGAGGTTCAAGGTATTGAAGTTCGAGAATATATTTCACCGTCTGGCTTCCTTGTACAAGGGACCGTTGATGGGTTCAATTCAGCGATGGATGTTGATGGAATCGAGGGTCAACTCCTCGTTCCATTGGCCATGTTCCTTGACGATGTCTTCCTCGATACCATGCTGTTTGAACAGGGAACTGCAACTCTTGTTGGACAAGAGATACGTCTTGAAGGGTGGAGAGACGAACAAACACTCGATGTGATATCGATAGAAGATTCACTTGGTTCAACCATTGAACAAGATATCAATGATGTTGCTACTCTCGCTATGGATGATGTCGTTAAGTTGGATGATGGACGATACAGAGGACTTCTTTTCGTCGATGGTGTCCTTGATATTGTCCGTCAACCTTCAGTCATGTGGTTACGTTACGAGCCCCAAATGGCGTTTAGTAACGACCAATCAAAGAATCATATGAAGATCACAACAATGCGTTCATATTTTACAACAGATCTTGATGGTTCTGGGCAAATAGTAGCGGTTGCTGATTCAGGATTGGATGAAGATCACGGCGATTTCGGTACACGTGTTGTTGGTAATTTTGATGTTATTGGGGATGGCTCTACTGCAGACAAGCACTCTGGACATGGTACTCACGTTGCCTGTACTGTACTTGGAGACGGTAGCAAAGGCGGCTATGCTGGCGTTGCCCCTGATGCTGAACTGTATTTCCAAGCAATGGAGAATGATAACACTGGCAATTTCCAATCACCTTCACTCAATTATCTTCTCAACACAGCATACAATTCTGGTGCTCGTATCCATACCAATTCGTGGGGCTCCTCAGCAGCCTCAAACCAAGGCAAGTATACCTCTGAATCAGAGGATGTTGATGATAGAGCCAACAATTACGATCGTGTCTACAATGGTGTTGAAGGTCTAACAATTCTCTTTGCAGCTGGTAACGATGGTCCAAATGCAGGTACTGTGGGCTCTCCATCTACTGCAAAAAACAGCATAACTGTAGGCAATCATCAAGGGAGATACAATGGCGCTCCTGATAACTTGATGTCAGGTTCATCTCGCGGACCTACGGATGATGGACGAATCAAACCCGATATCATCGCACCTGGTGGCTATATCCGTTCATGTCGTGCTCAAGAGGCACAAGACACTGGAGGTTCATCCTGGGAATCAACATGGTATCTCGAGTATACTGGCACCTCGATGGCGACACCAAACGCAGCAGGCGCTTCTGCTCTTGTTCGTGAATATCTCCTCGAAATCGCTCAACGTCCTTCGCCTCAGGGTGCTCTAATCAAAGCACTGTTGGTTCTGGGAGCTCAAGATATCAATAGTCGAGATATTCCAAATAACGATGAAGGGTGGGGCCGAGTAAATCTCAAAGAAACGCTTGCTCCTTCACAGGGGCGTGGGATTTGGGTCGATGACAGGTCCGTCTTGTCCAATACGGGCCAATCCAAATCGTATGTTTTCAATGTAACATTTGCTAATTCACAACTGAAAACAGTTCTTGCATGGTCCGATGCTCGTGGAAGTCGATTTTCCAGTAATCAACTCGTTAATGACTTGGATTTAGAAGTCGAATCACCAGATGGTACAATCTATCTTGGAAATGATTTTGCGAGTGGCCGCTCTACTACTGGTGGCACCAAAGATGACGTAAACAATCTCGAAGTTGTGCTTATCGATGCTGCAATGAAAGGAATTTGGACTGTCCGAGTTAAAGATGGACTGCATGGGGGAAGCAACACGCAACCCTTCGCCATTGCAGTATCAGGCCAAGGTGTGAACGATTTACGTCCAGATCCTCAAGTCGTCGCCAATTCGATGCTCCTCAATGTCTCAATCCCACAAGTTGGTGATCAGGTCCGATTGACTACAGAAGTGTTCAATGCAGGAAACATCAAGGCAGAATCTGTAGATCTTGCTTTTGTCATCGATGGTGTTGAAGAAGATCGTAAAACAGTTGATATCAATCCAGGTGCTTCACGACAGTCAACATGGTACTGGACGCCTACTCAATCTGGAACTGCAACACTTGAACTGAAAGTTGACCCAGATGATTCAATTGATGAAATTCAAGAAAACAACAACCTTCTCACGACCATTGTTGACGTCACTGCACCGGGCGTTAAAGTCACGTCAAATGTGACTGAGCAAACGGTTCAATATGCAAGCCAAACAACCGCTTCTTGGGATTTAACCCTCGAAAATACAGCATTGTTGGAAACAAATGCTTCGATAGATATTCTTGGAGTGTCCCGTGTGTCAGATGGAACAAGTGTACCTTGGTACGTGGGTATGACTGCTTCAAATTTCACACTCCAAGGAAAAGGCAAGGCTTCTATCGCAGTTACAATTGTTTATCCTGAAGCCCCAGAGCCAGGAATGTATCAAATCGATCTCGTTGGAATTGATGTTGATAATGGTATTACGTATCCGTATCAATTGTACCTTCATGTATTGGATATTCCAGAATTCAGAATCGAGTATGATTACACGATTGTTCCAGTTCATCCTGCTAATCCAACCAACTTATCGGTTCGAGTTTACAATGACGGAAACACCGAAATCGGATACGATTTATTTTTGGAAGCCCCATCTGGATGGAGTGCTGGATTCCAAGATCTTGGTAGCGAGCCAGGAGCATCGTCTGGTTCAACCGGCCTCATCGCAAAACAAGGCCAGAAGGATGTTGAATTGCAATTCATCCCGCCGCAAGTATCCACTGCTGCGGGGGCAGAGCGAATGGTACGCCTGACAGCTATTTCTCAAACAGACCCTTCACAAACATGGGAAATCGATATTCCAATTCGAATAAAAGAAGTCCGGGAGGTTGAGATTTTACTGGAATCTGGAATTGGAACACCCCGTCCAGACGCAACAGTGAATCTCTTGTTTACGATTGAAAACAGAGGAAACGTCGACATCACATTCGAGCCCAGCATGTCGTTACCAACGGGTTGGCAAGTACAATCCACACTTCAACCAATTGAGATGGCATGGACGGATAATTCGAAGAATATCCTCATCAGTATAGTCGGAAATGGGGACGCTCTTTCCGGTCAAATCACGCTTAATTTAGACAATGGCTCAGATCGATATTCATGGACTAGCGAACTTGAAGTTCTTGCTTTACCACAGCCAGAATTAACATTCAAGAGTTTGGATTTCGAAGATGGGCGAAGTTTCGATCATCCATTTGGCCCAGGTTCACATCCTGCGGATCAGGAACTAACCTTTACCTGGCTTCTGACCAACGATGCTGAAACAATATGGAGGCCTGATGTTTCAATCTCTCTCTCGCAAGGCCTCTTCGGTGATTGTCTCGATGTGCCTCAAGTTGCATCGGATGATGTTGTGCCAGTTGTTTGTTCGATCATAATTCCATCAACTATTGAAGTCGGTTCACAGCCGGATTTTAGTTTCACACTTTCAGGGGATGAGGTTTCACTCACTGAGGGAACAAGCCTCCTCGTTGCTGAAAGTCGAGGGGTTGATTGGAAAATTACAGGGCTTTCAAGCATTGATGATTCTGGTTCTGGAACACTTCAGGTTCGTTTGACAAATACTGGCAACGTTCCTCTTTCACATAGACTTGAAATCCAGACCAGCGAAGGTCTAACCGCGGCCCTTGTGGAAGAAGATATTGTCAACATGGTCGCAGGAGATTCACAGCAATTTACTGTTGTAATCTCTGGATCAGCCACTGGTACTCAGCAACTAACATTCCAACTTACGGGAACACAAGAAGTGTCCAATCCAACGACAAATGTTGATGTCGATATCACTGCTACTTTTAGCGAATCTTCCTCGAATAGCCAGACGCTCTTGTACTCAAGCATCGGAATTATTCTGTTTGCAATTGTCCTTCTTGGTGTTCTTCTCACTCGCGCCAAGAAAGAATCAGGAGTCATTGCTCCGCAACAAAAAATCGTTCCGCCCGTCGTTCAACAACAATCATCGCTCATGTGCTGGTCATGCAGAGGACAAATTACTGGACCAATGCAAGGATGTCCTGGTTGCGGTGCTCGGTATCACAGAAATGGTACTGCAGATTGCGATGTTGAAAGTCTTGAAGCATGTGCAAATTGTGGAGCGAGCGTCGAACAGTTTGTTCTTGCATAATTCGTGAACAGGAAAGGACATCCTTTTGATAGGTCAACACCTCCCCGTGAATAGGAGAGGGGTATTCTTGACGAGCACATCTGGCAGCAGACACTTTGCGATTTTCCTGATTTCGCTTATGTTATTCTCCATGATGCCTCTCTCTGCTCCAGTGGTTTCTGCTGATGAAGGGCGAGATGCGAGCATAATGCTAACCGTCAATCCTTCAGCACAGAATGTCAATCCAGGAGAGTCAGGCGAATACACTGTTCGAGTCTACAATCAAGGATCAACTGCAGTAACTGTTCAATTGAGCACAGCGGAAGAAGGGACTCAAGAATGCGGCGCATATACCTCCTCTATTACTCAAATTAGTGGCGCAATAGAGTCAGGCTCCTATGAAGAAGCAACCATGACTGTTCAGCTTACAGTCAATGCAGAATCATCTTGTGATACAACCGTCACTGCAACAGCCACAGAATCTCCAGAGCCTCCAGAAGTACCGGGTCAGCCTGCAACCGAGACCTCAACAGTCACTACAACTGCTGGTGATGGTTCTGGTAACGCTCTCTTTGGTGTTGATTTGTCAATGGTAGTCTCCAGTAAAACATGGGGCGGAGAAGAAACAACCGAATGGGTTCTTGTCGTAGAAAACACCGGTCAAAATCAAGCAGATGTTAACCTGGTTCTTGATGAAATTACAGATGGGGCTTGTTCAAACCAAGGTGATCTTTCCCCTAGTCTATCCGATACATCCGTCTCTCTTGCTGCAAACGAGACAGAAGAAGTCATCGTTTCTTTGGACGTAGATAATGAAGAAGAAGCAGATAAGTATTGTTGGGAGATTACTGGAACAGTAACCTCTGATCCAACAGGCAACTCCTCCGATACACAAGAGTTTGATATCACGGTTCCAGTATTGAAAGAATGCAGTCTTACACTTTCGAAAACAACAATGAGTATCGAACCTGATGCTGATGGAACATTGAAAGCCATATTCACCAATGAAGGAAATTCAGATTGGACAATACGTGCCGCTGCCGCTGGTCCAAAGGCCGGATGGGTCGCATTTGTCGGAGGTACCAGTGGCCTACTTCCCTACAGTAGCGGAAGTGGCACCAAGGAATTCAATCTCAAAGTTTCTCCTGACGACTCGGTTACAGCTGGAGAGGAGCAAACAATCACCATTCAAGGAAAGGACGGAACGACTGTCAAGTGCACTTCAGAACTAACGGTTATTGTCGGCCAATCATACGGTGCAACCATCTCTACAACTTCCTCACAACTCAACAACATAGAACCAGGCACGAGTGCTACAACCACAGTCACTGTTGAGAATACAGGCAATGGTGTGGATAATTTCAGAATCACACCTTCCTCTCTCCCAGCGGGATGGATTGTTGATCTTGACCAGAATGTCGTTTCACTCGATTCAAAACACACGCCTCAACGAAAAGATACCATCGACGTAACAGTCACTCTACCAACCGATGCACTCGCTACTGAAGTGGTTAACATTGTCCTTTCAGTTGCTCCTTCATCTGGCGGTCAAGCCTATGATGATGTAACTCTCTCGGTCTCGGTTGCAGAAGTTCATGAATTTGAAGTCATTTCGACAGCAATGACGCAAACGGGAAAGACAAACAACGAGGTAAAATTCCCATTTGAAATTGACAATACTGGAAACGTCGAAGACAGTTTTAGACTCAGTGTGATCAGTCAAACAGCCTCGCCGGGTTGGTCTTTTTACTTCGAGGATGTTGCAGGTAATCGATTTACTGAAGTTGCAGTCGATGCTCGAACGTCCAAGCAAATTTTCTGTGTCGTCACGGTGGCTGATACGGATGAATATACTACACTGACTGTCCGAGTTACCAACAAAGGCGATTCAAGCAGTATCGATGAAGATTCAGATGGTATCCCAGACAACCAGAGAGAATTGAAATTCACTGCATTCCTTACAACACGAGATTATGCCATGGATGTGCGTCTTGTAGATGGTGGTCTCAATGGCCGTACAGGTGAACTAATTCTCGCCCCTGGCGATGATGAAACAATTGGCCTTTGGTTGCGAAATATGGGTAATGGCGATGATATCGCTGTGATTGAAATCACTGGACTCACAGGTATCGCAACACGAACAATTTATGCAACTGGTTTACCGATTGGTGATGAGTTAGCTGTTCCATTTGGTTACGGTATTTGGGATGAAAACAACAGTCGTTTCGTTACCGATGCATCGGGAGATCCTTACCTCGAAAATACTGCAAATGCTGCAGAAGAGGAAATGTATTTCACGCTTAATCTCAGTCAAGGTCACAGCGTCAGACCTTATGAGGTGTATCTCGAACTCAAAATCGAAGTCAATGAAGCGACTCTGACTGGCGAAGGCGGCAACCTGAATATTGTCGTGACCAGTAAATCAAACGCAGCAAATCGTAGTGGAGCAGCAACTGTTTCATTGAGCGTTAAAGAGATATTTAACCTTCAAATCCTCCAACCTGACCAGGATTCATTCGAAATAACATATCCTGATCGATTAGAGTTTGATGTCCAAATCCGTAACGATGGAAATGTGCGTACAAAAACTGAGATATTTGCTTCAGATAACCTTCGAGGATGGATTGTCAGTCTCGATGATCCAGACAACGATTGCACTGTGAAGACAGATTTACTCGAATGTTATATCGACAAAGGGGAAAGTAAGGTCATCACTGTTATCGTGAAGTCCCCGTACAATGCAGAATTTGAGGATACATTTGATTTCACAATTTCAGCCCAGCCAGAAGAAATTGGTGTCATCGGGCGAGTCAACCAACAATTCGAAGTAACCGGTGATGTTGAATCATCTCTCTTTGGATTTGCAGAAGACACCACAGTTCTTGCTGCAGGTGGCGGTTTTGTCCTCCTTGTTCTTATTGGATTCATCATCAGCCGTCGTCGATGAACCTTCGATTTTGGCTGTCTACAAATCCCCCAATCAAGCCCTGTTTAACGCGTGGTTGACTGGGAACGCTTATGGAGGGTATTCAAGTCGGTTTATTCAGAGAGCGCACGCTTTCTGAGGCGATGTATAATGGTCGATGCAGGTTCTGTTCCAAGCGCCTATCTTTCAATTGCTTTCCTTACCGTGGTTGGCATCCTCATGCCGATGACGAATTTCATCATGTCATGGGCTCTTCGTCCACGTACTGATCCGTCTCGACCACACATCACCAAGTCCTATCTTCTCGAAGGATATGAGCGAGACCACAGCCTCTATCCTCGTCGTCTTTCAACATTCGAATGTGGAAGTGAACCTATTGGCGATGCGATGATTCAATTCCACTTCCAATACTATTGGTACGCAATTGTATTCCTTGTATTCGATGTAGGCTTCATGTTCCTTGTTCTGGGCGGTATGGTTACTGCTCAAGAGACATCAACTGTTGGCGGAGATATCGCAAATGCTGAGGCTGGACTTGCAATCCTTGGCGCTTTCTTTGCAATCATGTCTCTCGGCGTTTGGTATGTATTCCGCAAGCGAGGACGAATTTACATCTGAGGTGAGATTATGGCAGAATCTGGAGAGAACTATACCGCATTCAATAGCCGAGCACTCGTTGAAGTGGTCGGTGATGTAACCGATGAAGCACTCAAGGCAACGAAGATCAAACAACTTCTTTCAGTTCTTGCAGGACGATTTTTCAACTGGGGAGGACGTAAGTCCCTGTTCACACTTCACTTGGGCATCAAGTGCTGCGCTATTGAGATGGCAGCAGCAGCAACGCCTCGTTTCGATGGAGACCGATTCGGCGTTCTGTTCCGTTCATCTCCTCGACAATCCGACGTACTCCTTGTCAATGGCCCAATCAGTAAGAAATTCGCCGACAAAGTTGTTCGCCTCTGGGAGCAAATGCCTGAACCGAAGTACTGTATTGCAATGGGTGAATGCGCTATCTCTGGCGGGCCATATTTCCAGTCCTACAACATCCTTGAAGGAGTCGACACCGTCATTCCTGTAGACGTTTACGTCCCAGGCTGCCCACCTCGTCCAGAAGCTCTCATCGACGGTTTCGGCCTTCTCAGAGAGAAAATCATTCGAATCGGTGGTGCACCAAGCACAGGTCGAGATGGAGAGAAACCAGTTATCGTAGGAGAGGACTGAAATGGGCATGAGCATTACCGCAGAGCAAAATGAAGCAGCAGCTTCAGCCTTTTTGCAACAAGCGGAAGAACGATTTGGAGGCTCTGGAGTTACAGTTTCAATCGAACACCATAGCAATGCTGCAAAATTTGCTTTCGTCCGTATGACCTGCCCCCCTCAGCACTGGGTTGCACTAGCTAAATGGATGCGATTCGATGCAGGAATCAATTACTGTTCAATGATTACTGGAACACATTATCCAGAAGGCGGTGATCGCACATGGGGTGTCGCATACCATTTCCTGCGTCAACCAGTTCGCGATGTTGAACCGTTTACTTCTGATGTTCTCAAAGCAGAAAGCCTAGAAGGAATGGACATACCACTTGAAGTTGAAGTTCTTATCGATCTTCCTGAAACCAGAGAACCAGTTGTACCAAGTGTCCAATCAATTTGGATTGGAGCAGATTGGAATGAAAAAGAGACATGGGATCTTGTTGGAATTCAATTCGAAGGTCATGAAAACATGCATCGTGTTCTCAATCCTCACGACAGTCCAGAAGGATTCCATCCCTTGCAAAAGCAACATCAAATTCGCTATCATGATTTCAATGAAATGTATGATGACGCACAAGGTTTCGTGCGCAAGCCGGCAGATGAGGGCCGGGTAAAGTGAGGTGATATCATGGCACAAATGTGGATTACAATGGGGCCTCAGCATCCAATGACACACGGTCTTTGGACACTTCGTGTGAAGGTCGATGGTGAAACAGTTGTCGATACTGAAGCTGAACTTGGCTACATCCATCGTGGCGTCGAAAAGATTGCAGAAGCACGTGACTTTACACAAGTTACGCCATATTGCGATCGTCTTTGCTATGTCAGTGCAATGACATGGGCGAATTCCTACATTTACGCTGCAGAAGATCTTCTCGAAGTTGATGTTCCAGAGCGTGCCGAATACATTCGCCTCATCTCTGCAGAACTGCAGAGACTTGCTTCTCACCTGATGTGGCTTGGAGCGTTTGGTCCAGATATTGGTAATCTTACGCTCATGACATGGTGCATGAGAGACAGAGAAATGTTCCTTGATCTGTTGCAAGAACTCGGCGGTTCTCGAATGCACTACAACTATCCTCGAATAGGTGGAGTCAAGCGAGACCTCCCTGTTGGATTCGCTGATAGAACACGTGCAAAGGTCAAGTTGTTCGAGCAGAGAATCAAAGAATACGAAATGATGCTCGATGAGTCAACCATCTGGCTCGTACGTCTCCAAGGTGTTGGATATTCCCGAGCAGAAGACATGGTAAATTCAGGTGTTTCAGGACCGAACGTTCGTGCTGCTGGTGTAAACTACGACGTTCGTTGGGCTCACCCATACTCGGTTTACGACCAAGTCGATTGGGAGCCAGCGGTTGAGAAACCAACATCTGTTAAAGGCGCAGATTGCTATGACCGATACCGTGTCCGAATGGAAGAAATGGTTCAGTCCTGCAAGATGGTTCTTGATGCACTGGACAAGATTCCAGGCGGCGCGAACACCCATTACAATACAGGAGATGAGATGATTATTACAAAGGCTCCAACACGTGCTCCCGAAGGTGCAACTGGATTCAGTAATTACGAATGCACTCGTGGTGCTTCACAATTTTACATCCAAGGAGGCGGGGATGGCCGTGGAAAGAATCCGTATCGACTCTCAATCCGTTCTCCGATGTTCATTACAATTCCATACGTAGCGAAGACGATGATCGGCTACAAGGTTGCAGATATTCCTGCTATCATGGGAAGCTTTGACCCATGTATTGGAGAAACGGATCGTTGAGGTGATACTATGGATGACAAGTACGACCTACGAAGTTTATTCCTTGGAGAGGATAGTCTCATTCACGATTTAGTTACCTCTGGACTTGAGGGAACGTTCCTTGAAGACAGTTCTTCGAATATTGCTTTTGGTCTTGGTACATTTGCCGTTGTCAACATTGTGTTTTTGCTTCTCTTCTTCTCCCAATTCGCAATCCTATGGATTGAGAGAAAAGCGGTTGCCCGTATGAATGATCGCCGTGGTGCAACCACTGCACTTCGTTCCCTCTGGGTTGGAGAAAACGGCGTAACTGGAGGAGAATGGTGGAACATGCTTCCGTTCGGTCTCGGACGTCCAGTCGGCGCTGTTAACAAATGGTTGAATAAGAAATTTGGAAACCGTTCAGAAGAATTCGAAACAGTTGATCGTGTCAATAATCGTTCATGGATGGGGTTGAGTATCTTCCCAGGTTTCTTTCAAAATGTTGCTGACGGAATGAAATTCCTCATCAAAGAACACATGGTT
>MDSW01034839.1_pt1 | contig 10937 bp, 9 predicted proteins | sample 811171 | NCBI WGS metagenome assembly MDSW01 (sample SAMN05326641, study PRJNA326480) | marine metagenome | isolation source: seawater | place: Atlantic Ocean: North West | collected 2012 | reverse complement strand
TCTCAAAATCAATAATTACATACCCACTATCCCAAATATCCGATGGAATTCCATCATATATCTCTGTTGAATGATTGCAAACCTGACCTCCACTAGCCATTATTTGCAGAGGATTGCATCCAATTATGAGCCGCATCAGGTCGAAAAAATGACAACATTTTTCGACAAAAGTTCCTCCAGTAAACTTATTGAACCTATTCCAATTATCTATTTTCTTCAAAAATGGGAACCTATGCTCACGAATTGACAACATTTTCACTCCACCGGTTGCAAACTTCTCTTGTTTTATAAAACTTTGCAATGCAGGCATGTATCGATACTCCATACCAACCCAAATTGGAGCCTTATACTTTTTGTTGAATTCGATAAGCTTTAATGTGTCTTCATATGAAGTAACAACAGGCTTTTCAATTAGAATGGGCTTCGTCACGACTTGTAAAATCTCATATAGATCCTTTATATGACGAAAATTTGGAGTGGCAACGACCAAGCAATCGAATTCAACTTCCTGAAGCAACTTTGCTAGACTTTCAAAAAACAGAGTATTTGGCACCAAAATCTCTGCTAATCGGCGCATTTCTTTATTAGGTTCATAGATACCGACTATTGAAGTATGATCCAGAAGCACGATGTTCCTGATATGCTCGCGCCCCATCATGCCACATCCCACTATTACATATCTAACCATTTAACTTTTTCCTATTTGAATCTTTGCGCGTAATATGCTTTATTGTAATCAAACCAAGTACGTGAACACTCTACCCAATGCTTTAAATTCGTCCAACCAAATCTTTCGACTTAGCGTAAAGGCGTAGTAACTGGGACGCTGAAACTTTCCGGAGACCATTGCGGTCCCTGTCTAACTAAAACTCTAACCTCTACATATCCAACCCAAAGTCCAGGTTTATTTTGATAGACCCAGCACCTCGTGCCATTTAAGTCTTGCGATTCAGCGCGCCTTCAGCACCATCTAACCGAATTTCTTCAATCACGATACAAACCCCATTAAGCTACCTAAGCCTTCTTATTTGAGTTCCAAACCTACTTCTTCCAAACACTGGTAAGTTTTTAGGTTTCTCCAGAATTTCTAAACGTAGAACCTTAGCTTTGGGTAGACCTACTCCTTGAGGAAGTTCCAGACAAAACGTCAAATAAAAATTTGAGGACTTTCGTAATGTCCTCACGGCGACGCCGAGACTCCTTGCAAAACTTTAAGTAATTGATTTACTATTGATCTACTTTAAAGCAAACTGTTACGAATACACAAGTAGTTCAAGTAACAAGGATACAATTTGACTGTAGTACCAACTAACTCACTAGACCTTAAAACCTCCGAAATATCTTGGTTTTCAGCGCTATGTTCTGATGATTATCAATTTCTTAGTATTCCAGACGGAGCATTGCGTTCAAGCTGGAAACACTGCTCCGCAATAGTCCAAAATGCAGAAAATCAGGGTTTCCAAAATATCCTCTGCCCTTCGTCTTATCAGGTAGGTCAAGATACTCTTTCGTTTGTTGCAGGATGCGCCCCAATAACAAGTAAAATCAATCTGCTCGCAGCAGTGCGCTGCGGTGAAATGCAGCCTATAATGCTAGCCAGAACCATCGCTACTCTTGATCATATGCTAGAGGGGAGGTTAACCATAAACATTATAAGCTCAGATTTTCCTGGACAAAAAGAAGACAGTAATTATCGTTACCAAAGATCTAAGGAAGTGGTAGAAATACTTAAACAAGCTTGGACCCAAGAGGAAATTAACTACAGAGGTAAAATATATAATTTTACTGGCTTAACCACAGATCCAGCAAAACCTTATCAACGCGGAGGGCCTCTACTATACTTCGGTGGTTATTCGCCAGCAGCTCTCGAACTTTGTGGTCAACACTGCGACGTTTACCTAATGTGGCCGGAAAAGTATGAGCAATTACAAGAAAGAATGGTTGCAGTTAATAACGTGTCTCAAAGATATAACAGGAGTTTAGATTACGGTTTACGCGTTCATGTGATTGTTAGGGACACAGAATTAGAAGCTAAAGAATACGCCGAGTTCATCGCCTCAAAAATTGACGATGAATACGGAAGAGCAATTCGTGAGCGAGCATTAGACGCAACGTCTTTAGGCGTAGCAAACCAATCTAAAAACAGAGATATAGCGGATGCTTTCGGGTATATTGAACCCAACCTTTGGACTGGTATCGGTCGTGCCCGATCTGGGTGTGGTGCAGCATTAGTGGGGTCAACAGATCAGGTGCTTACAAAGATTGAAAAGTACAAATCAATGGGGATAAAATCGTTTATTCTCTCAGGATACCCTCATATTACCGAATGCAAACACTTTGGAGAAAAAGTGTTACCGTTGCTTAAAACTTGTTCGTTACCGATTGAATATGACCGAATTCCAACAGAAACCCCTAAAACCCCTTTAGGGGTAGGAGAAAGAAAATAAATGGAGCGTGTGAGGATTGTAGAAAACCTTGATTTCAGTCGAATAATTTATGGAATGTGGCGGCTGACAGACGACAGTGATACTAGTGTTGCGCATTGTACAAAAAAGATTTCTCTTTGCTTGGACCAGGGAATAACAACATTTGACCAGGCAGATATTTATGGGGACTATAAAGCTGAAGAAGTCCTAGGTAATGTGCTAGCAGCAGATAAGTCAATCCGTAATAAAATAGAGATTATCACTAAATGTGACATCATTGCTCCATGCGGAAAATTTGAAAAAGAGACGGTGAAACATTATGACACTTCTGCAAAACACATAAAAGAGTCCGTAGACTCGTCTCTTAAAAATATGAATATTGATCATATTGACATGCTATTGCTTCATCGACCCGATCCTTTGATAGACCCTGATGAGACAGGGAGTGTTTTGGATGAATTAATTGAGTCTGGGAAAATTAAAACTGCTGGAGTTTCAAATTTTAAACCTTGGGATTGGTCACTACTTGAATCTCATATGAAAAATTCACTTAGAGCTAATCAAATTGAATTCTCATTGATTCAAACAGAAGCTCTTACAAATGGCGATCTATCTTTTCATTATCAACATAAAACACCAATGATGGCTTGGTCTCCACTTGGAGGGGGAAAATTATTTAACAGAGTTGGAAAGTTAGCAGAGTGCCTAAGCTCTATCGCTAAAAAATATAATGCAGATGTCGCAACGGTTGCGATTGCGTGGATTTTGAACCATCCTGCAGGAATTCTTCCTATCGTGGGTACTAATAATTTGAGTAGAATTTCAAAAATTAGTAAAGCATTGAACATTGCTATGGATAGGCGTACCTGGTTTGAACTTTATACCGCCAGCATTGGCAATGAAGTCCCTTGAACTATACCAGAAACCCAAAAATCAATTGGAATAAAAAACAAAATAACACCTAAAAAGAAACCACAAAATTTCTGTTGTATTTTGCGATAACTCTATATCTAGTGTATACAAGCATACTACTCTACTTTGGGTTATTAAGGACTAACTTTAATGTCACATGGCACAAATGATATTACATTCGAGGAATTAAAAAAAACTGCCTTAGAAACCAGAAAAAGTTTAGTTCGAATGGTAGCAAGAAACGTACAAGGGCATATCCAACAGAGACTTAGTGCTGCTGGCCCTTTAACTTATATTCATTTTGCAGAGTGTGGTTCGACTAACTTCCTGCCTGACAGATACCGGTTAAGCTCGAGCAAAATTCAAAATACTATTAAAAGTCTGTTAAACAATGAGTAATAAAAATAAATTCAAAATCTGCTTTATTGGACTTGGCGTAATGGGTTCCAGGATATCAAAGAATATAGCTCGAAATGAGTTTAATATAGCAATGTACGATATTAATCCCTCAACCAGAGAGGAATTTCGAAAATCAGGTTACGATACTCCAAAAGATTGTTTAAGCGCCGCAAAAAATTCAGACATGGTGGTTACAATGCTGCCAACCAGTAAAATAGTTAATGATGTTATTTTTGGTTTAAATCACGGTGGGAAATCTATTATCGATATAGTGAATAAAAATTGTCTTTTTATTGATATGACAACTGGATCACTATCTGATCTGATTGTTCTAAACAAAAAATTAATTGACCGCGGTCATAGACTGATCGACGCTCCAGTTGGTCGATCTCCTAAAGAAGCAGAGTTAGGTAAATCGCTTGTTATGGTGGGAGGAAAAGACTCTGATATTGCAGAAGCAAAACCCGTTTTTGATACATTCGCGGACTTGGTCGTACATGTTGGAGGAATCGGTGACGGCCTACGATTAAAATTAGTCAACAACTACATGGCGATGGTTAACCATGTTCTAACCGGAGAAGTGCTGGCATTCGCGAAGTCTACTGGGCTGAATAGAGACGTAGTCGTTGCGGTTTTAAGCTCAACCGCGGCAGGAAAAGGACAACTCTTAACAAACTATCCCAAAAAAGTCTTGGTAGGTGATACATCCCCAGATTTTTCGATAAAAATGGGATTGAAGGATCTAAATATGGCGCTTGAGCTGGCATCAAATTTTAATTTTGACCCTAAGTTTGGACAATTATCACACTCGTTTTTTTCAGACGCAAACAATTCAGGTATAGGTGATCAGGACTGTACGGCCATACTCAACCATTTCGATAGTAAGGTTGTTTCAAAATGACAAACAAAGCTGGCAATTCTTCTCTATTTTTTGATGCTATAAATAAGTTTATTTATCGCTTTTTGAGCTTTCTGTTTCGACCCATTTATAATGTCAATTCTTTTTTTATGGCCGTAGGAAAACAGTTGGCCTGGATAGCCTTGGCTATGATGGTGATTGTCATACTACTTGGTGTTTTTTTTCGATACGTTTTGAATGACCCGCTACCTTGGCCAGACGAAGCGGCTCGATTTTTTATGCTTTGGATGACCGCCTTAGTTGCACCATCGGCGTTTCGATTCGGAGGCTTTGTTTCGATCGATACATTGGCAAGAGCCTTGCCACGTAGGCTCAGCGCTGCTTTAAATATAATTATTCTAACAATTTCGGCTGTAGTTTTATATCACGGAATACAAATTGGTTGGAAGCATACGATGGGGTTTGGCGGGAATTTTGAGTCATCATCGTTGAAAATCCCATTGAGTTTTATCGGTTTAGAAACATTCAAAATGAAACTACGATATATGTATGGGTCTCTTTTAGTAGCGACATTTCTTCTATTCCTGGTGGCAATTGAGTTAATTTTGAAAAGTGCCTTAAATTTTCTTAACCCTTCAACAACAATTGACGACATAGGATCAATGGACCTTAAATAATGCTTGTTTTCTTTTTACCCGCCTTTTTAATTTTTTTACTTATAGGCATGCCAGTATTCTTTGCTCTCCTATTCGCGCCCGGACTCTTACTTTGGTTAAATGGACAGGAGAAGGAAATAGCCCTTCTGTATCGAAATGTTTACAATGGAATGGATGCGTTCCCCCTAATGGCTTTACCATTTTTTATCTTGTCTGGAGAACTTATGAACCGTGGAGGTATCACCATAAGGTTAGTTGAATTCTCGCAAGCATTAATGGGTCATTTGCGAGGAGGCTTAGCACATGTAAATATACTTTCTTCTATGCTTTTTGCCGGTTTGTCTGGCTCAGCAGTTGCCGATACCTCAGCTCTAGGATCCACTCTCATACCTGCTATGGAAAAAAATGGTTATACTAGAAAATTTGCTGCAGCAATTACCGCAGCTAGTTCGGTCATAGGACCAATAATTCCACCATCAGGTATAATGATTATTTACGCATATGTGATGGGCGAGAGTGTCGCTGCGCTTTTCTTAGCAGGAATAGTTCCAGGGATCTTAGTTGGCATTGGTCTAATGTTAATGGTTAGAGTTTTAGCGGATCGCTATGCCCTTCCAAAAGCAGAGCGAATCGTACAAAAAAACCAATCTTTGACAAGCATAGAGTACTGGCTTTCCTACGTCATTATTCGAATAAATCTTGCAATGCTCCTGTCAGCGTTAATTAGCCTACTCAGCTCAATTTTTTTTACTATTTTTGACATACCGGTTTTACGTAATACCTGGATAATTGCTCTACTCGCTTTACCTGTCATACATATTTTCCTTCTCAAATTGAGAAGCCAAGTATCGAAAGATTTTCGTTATGTCTGCAAAAGAGCGGTAGTACCTCTTCAAACACCGATAATTATCTTGGGAGGAATACTTTTAGGTGTCTTCACTCCAACTGAAGCCGCCTCCATAGCAGTGGCATACGCATTCATTATTTCATTCTTTGTATTGAAAACAATAAAACTTAACGACTTACCTTCAATTTTAACAAAGGCCGCCCTTGGCTCATCCGCCGTACTTTTATTGATCGGCGGTGCGATGGCATTTAAGGTTGTTGTCAGCCTAAGCCATGCACCTGAGCAACTAGCCACCTTTGTTTTAAATCTAAGTGAAAACCCATTAATATTGTTATTTCTTATAAATATATTGCTTTTCATAGTTGGTATGTTTCTAGATGCTGGGCCAGCTATAATTATTTTGGGACCTATCTTAGCGCCAGTGTTTATCGATATGGGGGTTCACCCTGTTCATTTTGCAATTATCATGTCCGTAAATTTAACAGTCGGCCTAGCTACCCCACCAATGGGTCTGGTACTATTCGTTGCATCATCTGTGTCAGGAGAAAGAGTTGAAACAATTGCTAAAGCAATTCTTCCATTCCTAGCCGTTGAAGTAGCAATAATTTTCTTAATAACTTATATCCCCGCTTTATCAATGACCCTTCCGAGATTAACTGGATTTGTACAATAAACAGCCTTTACTTTATGTGATCTTTAATTACCATACACCGATAAATAGAAATAAACTGGGAGAAAAATATGAAAAAGATTTTTATTAGTTCATGTTTGGCATTGTTTTTAGGATTTAGTGCATCAATTGCGGCATATGCTGCAGATTACAATCTAAGGTTCACTGCACCGTCAAACGAAAATGATGAAGACTATGACGGAGCTATAGTTTTAAAAAGTTATATTGAAGCAGCATCAAACGGTGCTATCGAAGTTGAAGTGTTCATTGGCACTCAATTGTGTGCCAAAGGAGCAGAATGTCTACAAGGAATCGCAGACGGATCTTTCGATATTTATGTGGGCACTTCTGGTGGGGCAGCAGGAATATTTCCTTACGTCCAAGTCCTTGACCTACCATACTTAATGTCAAGTGACAGAATTGCGGAACATGTACTTCAAGGTGATTTCACCCGAACAATGCGCGAAATGGCACTCGAAGACTCGAACGGTGCAATCCGACTAATGACTATTGGCAATACTGGTGGATGGAGAAATTTTGCGAATACAAAGCGCAAGATAACTCGCCCATCCGATATGGAGGGATTAAAAATACGAACAGTCGTTGCTGACCTACCGCAAGTACTCGTAAAAGCAATGGGAGCATCGGCAACCCCGATTCCTTGGCCTGAATTGTTCACCTCTTTCCAAACTGGAGTTGTTGATGGATCAAAGAATGGTATAACGGATATAATGAACATGAAATTCCCTGACGCCGGGCTGAAATATGTGACTTTGGACGGTCACGCATATATGGGAGCGCTTTGGTGGATGAACAATGAAAAATTCATGTCAATGCCAGAAAATTTACGCCAAATTGTTCTAGATGGTTTTTATGCGGCCCAACAAGCAACTTTCGCCTCGCCAAAAAGAAAATCAATTCAAGCATACGCAGATTTTGTTGATGGCGGTGGAACCTTGTACGTTCCGTCTCCAGAGGAAAAAGCTATGTTTAAGGACGCCGCTGCACCAGTATACGATTGGTTTAAAGCAAACGTCAGAGGAGGTCCAAAAATTTTCGACGCTCTTAACGCCGGTGTTGCCCTTGCCGAAGAGAGCATGGCCGATGCAAGTAAAAAAGATTTGCAATAATCTTTATCAAATGCGGCACCTCTTTTTGTGCCGCATTTGGTTAACGCAATAAAACATCTTTAACTTTCAAAAATTGTGAGTACTATCTGTCGTGAAAAATTTATCTGAATGGATAAATCCAGTCCTTGTAATCGTTCACCATTTTAATAGCCTGATCAATCTGCTCTTGGGACATCTTTTTGATCACTTCCTCTTGAGAAATTGCGGCGTCGGGGTCACCACCAATGGCCGAAAGAACATACCACATATACGCTCGGACCAAATCGGGTGCAGGCATTCCACGCCCAACTTCATAGTACCAACCAATACCAGATTGCGCCCCCGGGTGACCTTTAAGAGATGCCCGCAAATACCAATCAAAGGCTCGCATGTCATCTCTCTCAACCCCAAGACCCATTGCATACATAATCCCAATCAGTTCCTCTGCTTCAGCATTTCCAGATTGAGCGGCAGGCCTAAGCTCCTTCATTGCCTCTGTGAACCGGTTTTCTTCCATCAGATCACGAGCATTTTCAATTTCACCAAGAACTGGAGTAGCTATCAAAAACAAAAGAAGAGAAAAGTGCCGCATTCCATAACCTCCATATTCTTTAAGTTCCTTTCAAAGTTTATAATTGCTTTTTATAGCCTTTACCTGCCATTACAAGCTATTGAATTGCCAAAACCAATAACTGACTTTGAATTTCATGATTTTGATATTGAAAAAGCAAAAATTGGCCAATTGCTGTTTTATGATAAAATTCTATCAGGCAACCAAAATATCTCCTGTGGAACATGTCATAATCACAATTTTGGCGGCTCGGATGGTATCTCATTAGGAATAGGAGAAGGTGGCATAGGAGTAGGCCCCAATCGGATATCAACCAATGGAACAAATAAAATAATGAAAAGAATTCCACGCAATGCTTCGGCCCTATGGAATCTAGGAGCCAAAGAATTTAGCGTTTTGTTCCATGACGGTCGGTTATCTAGTCATAATACGTTTGGAAATAACTTTAACACACCTGCAGAGGAGTGGCTTCCGTATGGATTAGGCAGTCCACTGTCAGCCCAAGCAATATTTCCTATGATTGCTCAATTTGAGATGGCTGGAAATAGTGGTGAAAATGAAATAGCTGGAGCTATTCATGACAGGATAGATATGGCCTGGCCCATCATTGCCAAACGCGTCAGAACGATCCCAGAATACGGTGACTTGTTCGTTAGGTATTTTGATGACATATCTTCGTCCGAAAAAGTAACAATCTCGCATGTTGGGGAAGCATTGGCGGCTTTTATTGGAATTGAGTGGAAATCAATTGACTCTCGTTTTGACCGATATTTATTAGGGGATGATAGCGCCTTAAGTGTTACTGAAAAAAGAGGAATGAACCTCTTTTACGGAAAAGCCAATTGTGGCTCTTGTCACAGTGGCGCTTTATTTACCGACCATAAATTTTACGCATTAGCAATTCCACCATTTGGTCCAGGTAGAACCCGCCTTTTTGACCCTTACGCTAGAGACGTTGGAAGAATGGCGGAGACGGACCGTATTGAGGACGCTTATCGCTTTCGAACGCCGTCGCTAAAAAATATTACTCTTACAGCACCATATGGCCACAACGGCGCATACCCTGATCTGTATGGAATTATTAAGCACCACTTGAAACCGAAGAAAAGTTTTGAAGAATGGGACCCAACTCTTGCTAATCTACCAAAGGTAGACTGGTTAAAAAATGCTGACTTTCTTGTCCAAGATAATGCCTTTGAAATGGCTAGGGTAAAAAACAAAATTGATATAGCACCCGTCGAATTAAAAGAAATTGAAATAAGTGAACTGATTGCTTTTCTGAAATCACTCGAAGGCGTAACTTCTAATAATTTTGTATTCGGCATCCCAGAAAAAGTACCAAGTGGTCTTCCCATAGATGATAAATAGAAGTTGCCAAACCTCTAAAACAGATTTCGTTTTTTAACACTCGAACATCTAGATTTCAGCTAAAATTGTGTGCTTGATGTTTCCCCTCATTTTTACTCTATGATTCGAAATAATTTGTTTGATTAGAATTATATGATCAAACATCTTACTCACTACACATGCGTTATTTATTATAATACTTAGCTGGTCACTAACTTTTAATTCGGCCAAACCGCCACTCTATACTTAATCGTGCCCATCCGACAAACTTGAAATATTCAGATTTAAATAACCACTAATGAAACCATTCTCTGATAAAATTAGATGAGTCTTAGGTCAAAACTTTCGAACCCAGATAAATTACAGGTTTATCTTTTGCAGGTGTTGAAAACACCTTAGTTGAAATTGTAGGTAATTAGAATATCCTTGATTGACTCGAGAAATTATGGGTTCGGCCTTACTAACTCTCTTACAGATAATGGAATTAGCACCCTCGCAAGCTGAAGTATCGCAAACATAGATATTAAATGCGTGTTTATATGTGGTCGCAGCTTAAAACAAATCGACCCACAATAACTCTATGAATTTAAAGACTCTCAATTGCATGTACAACCCCCCTTAGCTCAGATAATCCTCGTAATCTTCCAATTAGCGGATAACCTGGGTGGGTATTTTTTTTTCCATCAGAGAGCAACTCATGCCCGTGATCCGGACGAAATGGAATATCTATTTGACTTTCTCCTGATGACCTTCGTCTTTTTTCCTCGTCTAAGATAACCGAAATTAATTTCGTCATATTGATGTCACCAGTCAAGTGGGCCGTTTCTTCAAAAGAACCATCAAATTCCTTACTTACGTTTCTCAAGTGCGCGAAGAATACCTTATTAGAAAATTTGCTAGCTATTTTAATCACATCATTATCTTCGCTAGCACCGAGGGAACCACTACAGAGCGTCAAACCATTAGACTTAGAAGGATAGTAATTTAATATCCAATCTATATCCGCTTCACTTGAAACTACTCGGGGTAAACCCAAAATATTCCTTGGTGGATCATCAGGATGAACACACATCTTTATTCCAAATTTCTCCGCCGTTGGAATAACTTCTTCTAAAAATATACCGTAATTTTTTTTTAGTAC
>MDSW01207928.1_pt1 | contig 10938 bp, 10 predicted proteins | sample 811171 | NCBI WGS metagenome assembly MDSW01 (sample SAMN05326641, study PRJNA326480) | marine metagenome | isolation source: seawater | place: Atlantic Ocean: North West | collected 2012 | reverse complement strand
GTTTAGTACCAAAGGTCTTGTCTAAAATAAACCCAATAATTGTCCCTACTGCTACAGCTGAAACTAGCTCAGTACTCAGCTTGAAAGCACTACCTATCGGAGATGGATTATGTTTTTTTTCATCTAAATTTCTCTCTGAGGCCTTCTTTTTTGCAATCTCTAAGCGAGTTTTAAATGGATCTTTGGACATCTAAATTTAGTTTAATTAGGCAACCATACTCTCTGCTTTTTGTAAATCAACAGCAACTAGTTGACTTATGCCTTTTTCGGGCATAGTGACCCCATATAGCCTATTCATTTTAGACATAGTTAAAGCATGATGAGTAACTATTATAAATTTGGTATTAGTAATTTTTGTAAGCTCTTCCAGCAAACTGCAAAACCTTGTGACGTTAGCATCATCTAGTGGTGCATCAACTTCGTCAAGAACACAAATTGGTGATGGATTAGTTAAGAAAACTGCAAAAATTAAAGATAGCGCAGTTAATGCTTGCTCACCGCCTGATAGTAAAGTTATAGATTGAAGTCTTTTACCTGGTGGGCTTACTAACATCTCTAAACCTGCTTCGAGAGGATCATCTGAGTCTACTAACTCTAGTTTGGCATTTCCACCATTAAATAGCTTTGTATAAACCTCATTAAACTTTCTATTCACTTTTTCAAATGCTTCTATTAATCTTTCTCTACCTTTTTGATTGAGTTTATCAATACTGTCTTTTAATTTAATTATAGCTGTCACTAAATCTTCTCGATCTTGTTCCATCTTTTTTATCTCAGTTTCATATCTATTAGTTTCTTCATCAGCCTTTAAATTTACAGATCCTAATTTTTCTCTTTCCTGCTTTTTTTTATCTAATAAATCTTCTTGATTTACTGCATCTGGAAGCTCTTCTTTTCCAAAAAGATTAGAATTTTCTAAAATATTTTCCTCTGATAAATCTAATTCTGAATTTATTCTATCAATTAAATCATTTTTTCTTTTTTTCAGCCCTTCAATTGTTGCTCCTGAGCTTGCTTTACGCTCTCTAATTTGAATTGATTGCTCCTGAATTTGATTTAATTGGTTTCTTAGAGTTTCTATTTTTTCATCTGTTAAATGAATAATTGACTCATTTTCTAATTTTTCTTTTTCTGAGATTCTTAAACCTTCTGAAATTTGACCTTTTTTCTCTGCCTGTAATTTTGGTTGATTATCCAATTTTTCTAATTGCAAATTTAATTTATTTTTTCTCTCACTTAGTTCAAAAACCATTTTTTCAGAATTTGATAATAAATTTTTCCAACTTTCTATTTCTTTGTCGATAATATTTATTCTTTCATTTCTTTTTACTGACTCTTTTTTAATATTTTGATTTTTACTATAGCTATCAGCGTATTCCTCAATAATTTTTTTGCAGTTATCAAGAACGATTATTGCATCATTATTTTTTTTTAAATTAATAAGTTCTTTAACTTTATCAATTTCTATTTTTAATTTATTTTTAGCATTATCTAAATCTTCATTTGATTTTTTCTCTGTTTCATAATATTTTGAGTCAATTGCAATAAGTTCATTTTTTTCCTCTTTGAGTCTTTTTTCATTAGAATTTGCGTCAATTACTATTCCTTTTTCTCTACTTATATCATCATCAAATGTTTGAAGAGATTTTTTTATACCTTCTATCTCATCTTGAATTCTTGTATTTTCTTCGTCTAAACCTTGAAGTTCCAAATTAAGTCTTTGTATCTTTGATAGATTTTCAATATTTCTCTCTCTTAATGGAGATACCTTGTCTGTCTCAGATTTAATTAAACTATCAAGTTCAGCTATCTTAGTATTAAAACCACTTACTTCTCCTTCTGCCTCAGTATTAATTTCATTTTCAATTCTAATCTCTTTATCAATCTCTAAAAATTTCAAATAATACAAACCTGCTTCTATTTTTTTAATCTCATCAGATATATTTTTGTACTTAGTCGCTTCTTCAGCCTGTTTTTGAAGATTTGCTAACTGTTTTTCTTGTTGTCTTCGTAATTCATCAGCTCTTTTCAAGTTATTTTCTGCAGCACTTAATCTTAACTCGGCCTCATGTCTTCTAACATGCAAACCTGATATACCAGCTGCTTCCTCCAGTATTGCTCTTCTATCAGTTGGTTTTGCTGTAACTAATGCACCAATACGACCTTGACTAATTAGAGATGGTGAATGCGCTCCAGTTGATAAATCAGCAAAAAACATTTGAGCATCTCTTGCTCTCACTTCCTTGTCATTTATATAAAACTTAGAACCTTTATCTTTTTCTATTTTTCTTCTTACATTTACCTCATCAAGTTCCCTAAATTGAATAGGACCTTCATTATTTTCATTTGCAACTGTAACTGAAACTTCCGCAATATTTTTTGAGGGTTTGTTTGATGTTCCAGAAAATATTACATCTTCCATACCTGAACCCCTCATACTTTTTGCTGACGTTTCTCCCATCACCCATCTAAGAGATTCTACAATATTAGACTTTCCACAACCATTAGGCCCAACTATACCAGTTAAACCATCTTCAATTAAGAAGCTGGTTTTATCGGCAAAAGACTTAAACCCATTAAGAAGAATTTTTTTAAACTCCATGAGTTAACTTATATCAGTTTTTCTAATGATTTTTTTAAATTTTTATAATTAAGGGTTTTTTCAAACTTTTTGTTATTAATAATTATCGTAGGAGTAGCATTTATTTCAAAATTTTTAGCACCTTCGATTCGATCGTTTAAAACAAAATCTTCAATTTCTTTATTATTGATACATTTTTCAAAATCTACTTTAAAGCCTTCCTTTTCAATAAATTTTTTTAAATTATTATTAATTTCTTCTACGGTATTCCCTTTTACCCACGCTTGTTGATTTGAATATAAACTTTCCAAAATTTCTAAACTTTGGCTAGGTTTACATTGAGCAATTTTCGAGGCATTGAGAGCTGCAATATCTAAAGGAAAATGTCTAAATTCTATTTTTGCCAATCCAGTATCTAAATAATCTCTCTTAAGTTGAGGGTAAATATCTTTATGAAAATTAGCACAATGACTACAAGTTAAAGATTCGTAGGCAATAATAGTTATTTTTGCATTTTCATTACCTGAGATTATTCTATTTGTCTCTGCATGAATATTTATTGTCGATCCGACAAATAAAATTAATATTAATAAAAATTTTTTCATTTTTCTTTAAAAACTTTTGTTAGCTCTAGCAACGATTTTTTAATTTTTTCATTTTTAACACTTTCAATTTTTTTCTTATACTTATTATTTGTCACATTTAAATTAGATTCATTTTTTTCAAATTTAATTTTTTTTTCATCAGTAAAGCTTGTCAATTTTATTCTTTCTACAACTGAGTCTCTAAAAAAAGCGTTCATTTTATTCATAATATCTTTTTTTGAAAATTCTAAATCTACTTCATGACCTCTTTTGACCATAATTACTAGAGTGCTTACACCAAACTTATTGGAATTTTTATAAGACTTTGGGTAACAAATTTTGAATAAATTTTCTCCAGCGATTTGTTTCCAATTATTTAATGTTTCAGAATAAATTTGTCCTCTTTTATTTATGACTTTTTTGATGTTTTTTGGCAAAGTGTCTTTTAGAGATCTTAATCCTTGAATGGTTACGTTTCTCTGCTTAGTATATTTTTTAAATTGCATATGAAAGATCAAATTGTAACAAAAAAAATTCTTAAATGGTATGATTTAAATAAAAGATCATTACCATGGCGTAAAAATGTTTCTTTATCAAAAAAACATTATTATACGTTAGTTAGTGAATTTATGTTGCAACAAACCCAAGTTACGACTGTAATTCCTTATTTTAATCAATTTATAAAAAATATTCCTGATATAAAATCACTAGCCAGGGTTCGAAATAAGAAATTAATAAAACTTTGGGAGGGGCTTGGTTATTATTCAAGAGCAAGAAATTTAAAAAAAACTGCACAAATCGTTATCAAAAATTTTAAAGGAAAATTACCTGACAATTACGAAGATTTGTTATCTCTTCCTGGTATAGGAAATTACACAGCTAGTGCCATTTCAGCTATTGCTTTAAATAAACCATATATTCCAATGGATGGAAATATAGAAAGAGTTTTAAAAAGATATCTGTATTTGAAAAAAGAAAATGAAATACAAAAAAATAATCTTATCCAAAAAAAATCTATATTCGGAACATCATCAAGATCCGATGATTATGCTCAAGCTTTAATGGAATTAGGAGCGTTAGTTTGTAAACCAAATAATCCTTTATGTCATCAATGCCCTATTTTAAAGAAGTGTAAATCATTTAAAAATAAAGATTTTGATTTAACAAAAAGTGTAAAGAAAAATATAGACAAGTACTTTATTTTGAAAGTTTATAAAAGAGATCAAAGATATTTATTAATTAAGAATACTAAATTTAATTTTTTAAAGAATTTAACAATATTTCCAATGGAAGAATTATTTCAACCAAAAAATTTTAACGAAAATTTAAACTTAAAAATGTCTAATATGAACATGAATATAAAAATCCAATATCTAAAAAAAAATGAGAATTTTGAGTCACCTCATTGGATTGATGAAAAAAAATTAGATAATTATATGCTACCATCATTTACAAAAAAAATTGTTAAATACCTGGAGAAAAATTGACTAAGAAAGTAGCGATTATTGGAGCTGGAATTTCAGGACTATTTATTGCAAATTTATTTAAAGGAAATTCTGATTATCAAGTTACTATTTATGAAAAAAAAGAGTCAATTAACCTTAAAGAGGGTTATGGAATTCAGTTGTCAGTAAATAGTATTAAAATTTTAAATAAAATTGGGTTTAACAAATTAAAAGATAACGATAAATTTAATCCTTATAAAATTGATTTTTATTCAAAAAATAGTTCTAAAAAATTATGCGATCTAGATTTATCAGAATTTAATCTTGAGGATTGCAAGTATACCACTTTAAAAAGATCTGTTTTAATTAATTTTTTGGAGAAAGGCTTGGGAGATTTAATAAAAACTGGCTATGAAATTTCCAAAATAGATCACCAAGATCGACAAATTAATCTTTATTTTGAAAATAAGGAAGTCAACAAGTGTGATATTTTAATTATTTCCGATGGGGTTTTCTCAAAAAGTAAAAAAATTATTTCAAATGATCAATCTAAACCAAGGTACAACAATTTACTAGCAATTAGGGGAAGTCTTGCCAAGGGCGTCATGCGGGATAAAAAAAATGATGAGACAAGTATTATCAAAAGTATAAATCACGAAAATATTTCTATTTTTTTAAGTTCTAATTTTCACTCTGTAATTTATCCGGTGAATCATTATGGAGATTTTAACTATATAGGTATAATGAAATATAAATTGTCTTCTCAACAACAAAAAGATTATTCACTCTTTAATGACAATTCTTTCAAAAGAAAAATATTTAATCAAATTCCAATTAAGAATGACATAACTAGTAATTTAACTGACATAAAAATTTTTCCAGTATTTGTTAGCGATAATTTTTGCAAATTACAAAATGATAACATCCATTTAATTGGCGATGCTTTTTTTGCATTTCCACCATCTTTTGCTCAAGGTGCATCTCAATCAATAGAAGGAGCTTATGAATTATTTAAAAGTATTCAAAATAATAGTGAAAATAACTTCTTTAAAAAAAGAGTAAAAAAAACAAAAATGGTAAATATTCGATCAAAATTTAATGAATTTTCTTTTCATTTATCTAATCCTTTATTTACATTTGCCAGAAATATTTTCTTGAAGAGATTAGTGAAAAATAAAAAATTTTTAGAGTCTTATTTGGGAAAAATCTATAGTAGCTAGCCTTTATTAACCAATCTTTGTCTCAAATTATCAATAGGAACTACTGAGCCATTTGAATTGTAATGCCAATAAGTCCAACCATTACAGCTTTCAGTACCTAAAATTGTTGCAGCCACTTTGTGAATTGAACCCTCCGTTTGAGCGTGTTTAATGCTCCCATCTGCCATAATTTTTGCATTAATTTTCTTTTTGTTATCAAAAATAGTTGTACCTGGTTTTATTATTCCTAATTCAACTAATGAACCAAAGGGTATTCTGGGCTTAGATCTATTATTTTTGAGAGTATCTAGGTAATTATCCTCTATAACTTTTGTATTTTTTAATCTTTGTTTAGCAGCTTTGAAATAAGCTTCTTCTTTTTCAATGCCGTAATAATTTCTGCTTAATTTTTTGGCAACTGTTGCAGTTGTTCCAGAACCTAAAAAGGGGTCTAAAACTAAATCATTTTTATTTGAAGTTGCTAATAAAATTCTATGAAGTAGAGCTTCAGGTTTTTGAGTTGAATGGACTTTTTTACCATTCCTTTTTAGTCTTTCTGCTCCATTGCAAATGGGCAGATCCCAATTAGATCTCATTTGAAGATCATCATTTAAACATTTCAAGGATTGATAATTAAAAGTGTATTTTGATTTTTCTGATTTTGATGCCCAAATTAAAGTTTCATGAGCATTAGTAAAACGCGTTCCTCTAAAATTTGGCATGGGATTTTTTTTATTCCAAATCACATCATTCAAAATCCAAAAGCCTAGATTTTGAATAGCTGTTCCAACTCTAAAAATATTGTGATAGCTGCCAATTACCCAAATCGCTCCGTTCTTTTTCAAAATTCTTTTACATTCATTTAACCATGCATAAGTAAAATCGTCGTATTTTTTAAAACTTTCAAATTGATCCCATTCATCATTTACTGCAATAACTTTAGATCTATCTGGTCTAGTTAATTCGCCTTTTAGTTGAAGATTGTAAGGTGGATCAGCAAAAATTAGATCAAAAGATTCATCGGGAATTTTCTTTAATTCCTTTAAACTGTCTCCTTTGACTAATTTATTTTTTAATTCAAAAGTCATTTATAAATAATAATTAGACTCTAAAAAGATTCACGGGTCAACCTAGGATTGAATTATTTGGATTCGAATTGTGTAAAAATTTTCTATAACAACAAGATCTAGTGTTTCTACGTGAAACTTACATTAATTTACCAATAGGTGAAAAAGTTTTTCTATGTTCGCTTGTGATTCCTAAATTTTTTATAGCTTTTAAGTGTTGTTTAGTTCCATAACCGTAATTTTTATGCCAATAGTAACCTTTAAATTTTTTACCTAAATTAGTAATCATTTTATCACGTGTAACTTTTGCAATTATTGATGCTGCGGAAATTGATGGTATTTTTTGATCTCCTTTTATTACTGACTTAAGATTATAATTTTTTATCTCAGGTAATCTATTTCCATCTATCAGAACAAGAGAAGGTTTTTTTTTCAGTTTTTTAATAGCTCTTTTCATGGCTAATAAACTTGCTTGAAGAATATTGATCCTATCAATTTCTTTTACAGACGCTACACCCACAGACCACACAGAATTTTTTTTAATATATTTTGATAGAATTTCTCTTTTAGATTCTGTTAAACTTTTTGAGTCCTTTAATAATTTTTTGTTAATAGATTTATTCAAAATGACTGCCGCAGCATAAACTGGACCTATTAAACTCCCTCGGCCAACTTCATCTACTCCAGCGATTGTCTTCATTAAATCTTAATATCTAAATTTTGAATTTTTTGTTTTATCTTTTTTAAGTCCTCCCAAGAATATTTTTTGTTTTCAGGAAATCTAATTAAGTATGAAGGGCTAAAAGTTATCAGCAAGGGGAGGGTTTTATTTTTTAAAATAATTTCTTTCCATTTTCCTCGCTCCACCGTAATTTTACTGTTTAAACCTGTTATAGCTTCCATAGCTGTGCTTCCCATTAAAATTATAATTTTTGGATTGATAATTGATATATGTTCTTTCAAAAATGTTGAATAACGTTTTATTTCTTGAGATGTAGGTTTTTTGTCCTCAGGCGTAATAAAGTTAATTGCATATGTTGAATAAACCTTTTCTTTTTTGACGTCTATTGCCATTAACATTTTTTTTAGTAGATCGCCAACTTCCCCTTGAAAGGATTTACCAGAACTATCTTCTATTTTTCCAGGTGATTCTCCAATCAACATCACAGGGCTATTTATATCACCATCGCCCATTACTAGATTTTTGGATTTTATTTTAAAATTACAATCTTCAATTGAATTAATTTTTTTTTTTAATTCTAACAATTGTCTAGTCTTATCTTTGCTGTTTACGTCCTTAGTTTCAATTACTTTTAGTCTATTTATTGGAACATTATTAAAAATAAAGTCAGGTTCTATAATATTGATTAATTCTTGAACACATTTGCCATTTTGATTTAAAGCCTTTTTGGTCATAAAGTAGGTATATGCTTGTTAAAAAAATAAAATTTATTTTAATAATACTTATACTTTACCAAACTCCCCTGTATTCTAAAAGTGTTAGTTTTAAAGATTTTAATTCAAAAAATTTATCAAATTACTTTTCAGGTATCGTGGCTTTTCAAAATAAGGATAATTCAATAGCTCTAGACTTCTTTAATTCATCTAAAATTTTACTAACCAGACATGATCCTTATTTAAAAAGATATGTTTATTCTTTAGTTTTAGATAATAAAGTTTCTCAAGCTATACATGTAATTAAAAATAATAAGGATAAAAATAATACAAATTTTTTTGATGCGCATTTGTTATTGATTTTAGATAGTTTAAAAAAAAATGATTTTGATAAAGCTTACAAAAATCTAGAAAACTTAAACAATTTTAATCAAAATGATCGATTGAATGAAGCGATTTGGGAAAGTTTAAAAGAGTATGCTTATGTTTTTAAAGAAAAGAAAATTTTAGATAATAAGAAAAGTCTTGGTAAATTATCTATTATTTCAGAAACATTCCAAAGATGTTATTTAGGTGATGAAACTACCAGCTCATATTTTTCTAATTTAATTAATGATAATGAAGCAGATTATACTAGGTATTTTTTTTTCTATTTAAGTTATTTAATTGAAAATGGCAAAATAGATGAAGCTAAAAAAATAACTAAGCAATTAGATTATATTAATTCTCCATTGCTATTATCCCAAGGTAAGAGTTGGGTAGAAAATGATAATTCAGAAAAATTTGCTGATTTTTTTTCATGCAAAAATCCAAATGATATTATTAGTGAGTTTTTATTTTTAATTTCAAACCTTTATTCGTCACAAGATAGCTTTGAAAAATCAAATTTTTATTTAAATTTATCAAATTTTTTAAATCCAAAATTTGTATTTAATTTATCTCTCGTAGCTGAAAATCAATTTTTTAATGGAGAGTATAAAAGAGCTAAAAAAACTCTAAAAAATTTTAAAAAAGAAAATCATTTTTATTATTGGTTTCGTATTAAAAAAGAGGCTCAAATTATTGCAAAAGAAAGAAATAAAAATGAGTCATTAAATTATATTACTGCAGAGTTTGATAAAATCGACAAACCAAATAATAAAATGTTATTTGATATTGCAAACTTTTATAAAAATTCAAAAAAATATGATGAAGCGATAATTTACTATACAAAATTAATTAATACTTTTGATGATATATCTGTAATGAAATCGGATCTTTTGTATAGAAGGGGAGGTAGTTACGAAAGAATAGGTAAATACGAAAACGCTGATAAAGATTTACTTCATGCTTTAATTTTAGATCCTGAGGACGCATATGTTTTAAATTATCTTGCTTATTCATGGCTTGAGAGAGATTATAAAATTGATGAAGCAATTGAAATGCTTGAAAAAGCTTACTCATTAAAAAATAATGATCCTTACATTATTGATTCTATTGGATGGGCTTATTACTTAATTAATGATTATCTAAAAGCAGAAAAATTTTTAAAAAGAGCTGTGGAGTTAATGCCAGATGATCCTATTGTTAATGATCATTACGGAGATATTTTGTGGAAGCTAGACCGAAAAATTCAAGCAAGATACTTTTGGAGAAATGTACTAAGTATGGATGATGCCGAAGTTGAAATGATTAAAAAAATCAATATTAAGATTATTGAGGGCTTGAAAAATTCTTAATGAAACAAACTAAAATAAAATCACATGCTAAATTAAATTTAGCATTAAATATTACTGGTAAAACTTCGTCTTTGCATAAAATCGAAAGTATAATAACTTTTATTGCACTACATGATGAAATTTTCATTAAAAAAATCAAATCTAAATCACATAATATTTCGTTTTTTGGAAGATTTTCTCAAAACATTAGCAAGAATAATACAGTTTCAAAACTTCTGAAAATCTTGGAAAAAAAAAATTTATTAAAAGATAGAAAGTTTAAAATTAAAATAAATAAACAAATTCCAAATAAGGCTGGTTTAGGCGGAGGTTCAATGAATGCAGCAAGTATATTAAATTATTTTATAAAAAAAAAAATCATTCAAATAAGTAAAAAGGACATAATATCTATTTCAAAGCTAATTGGCTCCGATGTCATTTTAGGCTTAAAATCTATGAATTCAATTTTGAATGAAAAAAATGAGATAAAATATTTTACTAATTGTAAAAGATTTTACACATTAATTGTTAAACCTAATTTTGGCTGTTCCACTAAGGAAATATATTCGAAAGTTAGAAAGTTTAATAAACCAAGATTTAATTATCCTAATAAAATAATGTTTAATTTTGATTACTTAAAAAAAATGAATAATTCTTTAGAACAAATTGTATTTTCCAAGCATATTATTTTAAAGGAAATTAAACTATTTTTAGAAAATTTATCAAAAACTGCATTTGTGAGAATGACAGGATCTGGCTCTGCGATGGTAGCATACTTTCAATCAAAACAAAGTTGTGATTATGCTAAAAAACAGTTTAATAAAAAATATAAAAATTACTGGTGTATAGCTTCAAAAACGATATAAATTTTATTTTTTTGTGTTATACGAACTTAATATTGGGGCGTAGCCAAGCGGTAAGGCACGGGTTTTTGGTACCTGCATCCTAGGTTCGAATCCTAGCGCCCCAG
>MDSW01185269.1_pt1 | contig 10939 bp, 6 predicted proteins | sample 811171 | NCBI WGS metagenome assembly MDSW01 (sample SAMN05326641, study PRJNA326480) | marine metagenome | isolation source: seawater | place: Atlantic Ocean: North West | collected 2012 | reverse complement strand
TATCAATATCAGTTCTAAAAGAAAAAGATTTTGGCATAGTATTAAAATTAAAATCTTTAATAATTCTTAAATATGGAGATTTAAGTATCTTGTACTTAGAAAATGGTTTTATATTCTTAGGTTGAACATTAAAATTATATGTTAATGCTCCTCTATAATTAATTGTTCTATTATACTCTGTATTTATATTTCTAATAAATGTTTCATTTTTAGAATATGATGCAGTAAAGTTTTCAATATCATATAACTTTTGTTTTTTCTGTTCTTGTCCTTTTTTCTGAATTTTAGTTTTTCTAATATTTGTAAAATTTATACTCGTTCGTTTAACATAATCTTGTGCAATCTGTTTTAATGAGTCCTTTTCATTTTTATTATCCAATGCTTTCAATGAAGTTGAAAATAATATATCCGGATCTAATGGATTATATTGGGGATTCATAACTGATTCTGAAGTTCCTATATACATTGGTGCTTTTACTCCGAAATTATCTGGGAAAAATTTACCCAAATCAAAAGTAGATGAAAAATCATATTGATACGCATTATATTTTTGACGTTCATTTACCTTTTTTTCTATTGATCCAAATCCTACAGTGCTCATGTTTCCAGATAAAGTAACATTACCAAAATCTGCTAAACGAGCTGTTAATCTACTATTTGCTGCCCACCCTCCATATTCATCAAAATCTGTTAAACGTAATTCATTAACCCAAATTTGACCGCATTTAGGTTCACCGTCATCCGGACTTTCAAGATAACGCTTCTTAGGATTTCTTATACCAATCATAATTGTTTTTACTTGAGATAAATTAGGATTTCCTAAAACTGTTATTTTCCCACCTGAACCATATTTTATATATGGAATTGTTATTTCATTTGAGTTAAAATTTCTTTCTTGTTTTGCTAATTGAAAAATTTCAAAAGCAATATCAATTTCATTTTCAGAAGGCCAAATATCATTAGCTGAAGTATTATAGTGTGATGTTGGCTTTAATGGAATTTCATATTCATAATAGTTATTAGTAAAATCTGTTCCTAATCTTATAAAACATGAGAAATCACCTGTATTTATATTATCTTGCTCTCCTTCTGCATGAATAAACATCTTAATCCTCTTATATGTTCTAACATCTATATCTGTATTTTTATATGCTGCTCTAGAATCTCCATCTTTTAAATTACATACTTTTAAAACCAAAGATTGTTCATTTTGTTGTCTTAATGTTGTAGTTGTGTTATCAATCTCTTGTTCTATACCTGGCGGTAAAACATAATTTATTGGAGAACGGTTGCCATTCTCTTCAATATTAACCGAAGAAACATCAAAAGCAGTTTCTGCTTGATCGTCTAAAGGAATATATTCGCCAGGTTCCGTTAAATCAAAATTATATCTCCTCCATTCTCCTCTAACTAAATCAAGTGTAGCAAACCTACAAATAATTGGATCTTGAAAACCTGTTAAAGCCATACGTAAAAATCGAATAGATTTAAAATCACTTATACCTCCTATTGTATTATCTGGTTGATATATAGGTACTCTAAATTGATACCATTTAATTATTCTATTTGACCCATTATCCGTCTCAACCGTATTTTCTAAAACATCAGAAATATAACTATCACCTACTTGCATTCCTGGAAATAATTTTATCTTATATTGAAAATAACTCTCTGTCTCACTTAAAGTATAATCTCTATTAAGATCTTCTGTATCTGGCTGAGTAGAAGATGCTGTAGGGTAAGACTCTGGTGAATTCTCAGTAGTAACAGAATTACCCTCAGTATTATTAAAATCCCTATATCTATTTAAAATTGAGGTTGATTGATTATCAAAATCTGTACCTCTAAAATAATGAAAATTATCCGCCGAAGGATCTTCCAAAGCTTGTATATACGCTTGTGAAGATGTACCATAGTTGTTTGCTAATTTTTGAACATATACTGTATCAAAAAAAAGCAACTCATCACTATCTTTTAATCCATCAAGACCAACATCTTGATACTCTCTAGAAGAAGGATCATTATCAAAAGCATCAACTATTGAAAAATTTGTTGGAACTCGACCCCAAGCAGTTGTATCAACATATTCAACAATTTCAGAAACTGGAAGCCCGTTCTCAAAACTCTTATAGCCATCTTTTAAAATATCTTCAGAAATATTTCCTAAATGTAAATACAGATCTCCTCCTGAATGATTAACTAATCCATCTTCGTTATTAAAAGGGTCCATCATCCAAAATTCAATAAATTCAATATTTGCTGCCTCAAAATCATTTGTCTCTAGTTTTCTCATCATTCCTGCCCATGAATTACTAGGGTTTACAAGTTTACCATTTGCATTGATTCCATTTACTGTATAATTATGTGGTCCTCTCTCATTAGGATAATATGCAACATCAAGCACTGCAAGATTTGTAATTTGACTACCTAAATCTGGATCTTTGTTGGGAAAAACTTCTGTCTCAAGAATTTCTCTACTATAATGATATGATTGCTGTGTAATTGAAGAGCCATTCGGTAAAGTAATTGTTTTATTAATATTTGGAGGAGTTATAGAAGTATTTCTAAAAAACAGAGGGTCAATTGTGTACCAAGCCAATTTTGCTCTATTTGCTCCATATTTTAAATTTTCATTAAAACCTGAAAACTCTGAATTAGGATATTGAAAAATAAAATTCTGATTATCTCCAGTTGGAATTGATGAAAGTTTCCATGCACCCATATTTTTAATATCTATTGATGTACTACTCGCCTCAAAATCATCAATATATGAAACTCCTGCTTTACCAACTGCTTTATGATGACCTGGGATTAAATGCGCAAACTCAGTTGTTGCAATTAATCTAGATTTTGCTTTTGTGTTAATTAAAGGTATTTTATCAATTACTTTTGTAATCCATGGAGCATCTGTTTGATAGTTCCCATCTAGACCCCAAATAGTATTTGAAATAGGTTCTTCTCCAGTATTTATTTTTTGAGTGTACGGACGTTCAGTAAGATTTAACATAGTTGCTCCTAATAAAAAATCTTTATTTATTTCATAATCAACATGTAATCCAACTAATGTTTTATTCTGGATCCCAAACATTGAATTATTTTCTAATGAAATCTTTATGGGAGTTCCTGAATTTAATATTCCCTCATTAATAATAGTAACTCTCCCAAGCATATAATCTACTGTGTAATCCTGATTCTCAATCAATTTCTGTGAACCAGCAGTTACAGTCACAGATCCTTCTGGAATATTCATTGCATTTAAGCGAATTTCTGCCCCTGATGATGATTGATAACTTCCTTTTAATCTAAATTTATTTAACTCTGGATATTGCTGTGCAATTGTAATAGAAGAATCATAAAGTACTTGATATGAATACTTTTTAGCTAATTCTGAATCAGTAAATTGATTAGCAAAATAAGATCCAAAAGGCTCTCTAACTGGGAATATAATTCTACCAGTTGAAGATCTAGCTGTGACATCTTCTATAAAATCAAAGACTCCATCAAATTGTTTATTCATTTGTTGATCTAAATTATCAAGATTTAATATTTTAATTAATGGTATTCCTTCTAAATTACCTTCAGAAATATAATTTGTTATAGCCCCAGATTCTTCAGTATTCTCATAAATAACATCCAAAATAAATCCATCTCTACTCATTTGATAAGCACCTATTGAATATATATTTTTCATCATTAAATGCCAATTTGGCATACTTGGAGAGAAACTTGTTCCTTTCAATAATTTAACAATCAATGCATCAGGAGCATCTGGACCTGTAGTACTTAACTCTCCAACTTGAAAAGTTTTATTTCCAATAGTATATTGAAAAGCAACTGCTAAAACTTCATCATTATTTAATGCCTGATTTAATGATATATATCCTAATTGATTATGTACAGTATATTCAGATTCTGATAATTTTCTCGCTCTCTCTAACTTTTCATAATCTTGACCATTTAAAAAATTATATGGTATTGCAGGAGATAACACATTATTAACTTCATTAATATCCCGAATTCCAGAAAATGATTGTGTTAGTGATTCAAATAAATCATTTGCTAAATCATTATCAGGAAAATTACCTCCATTTGAAGTTGTAAATGAAGTATTATAAATATTCCCAGTAGTTTCTGCTAGATCTAAAAATGATACTATATTTCTTGTTTCATTAGTTGTTCCTGTTTTATTAGTGACCCAAACTTCTATCTTAGTGATATTTACAGAAGAATTAATAAAAGGCAAATTATTTAATGCAAGATCATAATTTTCTTTAAAATAATGAGCTAAAAAATAATGTTTATTTGCCTCATATTGATCTGCATAAATATCAAACTCAGATGTCTGTGCACCACCACTAACCTCAACTTCGGAAGTTGTACTTTTTTGTTGAGATAATATTCCTGTAAGTGTTGTTCTACCAAATTGTAATTGAGTCTTAAATCCAAATAATGATTGGCTACCTGTAATTAATGTTCCATTAAGTGGCAAACTAACATTTCCAACTTCTAATTTCTTTATAATATCATCCTCGTACCCATTATACTCTAATTTCATTTGATTTTCAAAATCAAAAGTACTTTCAGTATTAAAATTTGTTGTAAGTTTCAATTTATCTCCTATTTTTCCAATAACATTCATCTGAATCTTTTCCTGAAAATCAAATGTTGTGGTTCTTCTTTGTTCTTCTGGTAATGATGGATTATCTAATCTGTTGATTTTTAATCCAAAAATTAACTCTGCAGAACCTTGAGGTCTAATATCTACTGCATTACCCCCAAAAACTTTATCAAATGCCTTTCCAGGCACATATAACTTTGGAATACCAAAAAGTGATGTTTGTGTAATGGCTCTTTCTTTAGATCGAATACGCCAATAATCAGTTATAATCTTCTTATTTTCAAATCTCTGATATTCATTAAAATTAAAAAATAAAGGTCTTCCAAAATCTAGTTCTCCAATTGTACTTTGAAAAAAATATTGATTTTTTTGTAAATCATATTTAATTGTTGAATTAATATTTGCAGGATTATTTAAATACAATCCTCCAGTCTGATTGCCTGTAAAAGGATAAACTAAAGAAGTATCTATTCTTAAATTATTAGATTGCGAGTAAATATTTATACTTGTAATAAATATAACTAAAAATGCTACTATTTTATAATAAAATTTCTGTCTCAATTCTCCTGAAAATATATTTACATCTGACTTAAAGCAGTCTTTACTAATTCTTCTACGCTAGATATATCAGGATTTAATCTTAAAACTTTGTCAATCTTATTTTCAGCTCCTTTTTTTGGAAATCCTAATGCTATCAATGCAGATAACGCTTCTAGTTTAATTGTATTGTCTTGTTTATCAAACAATAAATCTGAAGTCGGTATTCCTTTAGCTACTTTATCTTTTAAATCAATTATAATTCTTTGAGCAGTCTTAGCGCCTATTCCTTTTACACTCTGAATAGCAGAAACATCAGCTGAAGTAATATATTGTATGATTTCTTCTGTAGAAAAAGTGGATAAAATAACTTGAGCAGTACTAGGACCAACACCAGAAACTGAAATCAACTGCCGAAATAAATGTCGCTCACTTTCCTTATAAAAACCAAAAAGTGTATGTGAATCTTCTTTTATAGACAAATGAGTATATAATTTACAATGTTCACTTTCTATTAATGAAAAGGTTTGTAATGAGATATTTATCTTATACCCTATCCCATTTACATCTATAACAACAAAAGTTGGAGTCTTTTCTATAAGCCTTCCATGTATGTGAGTAATCATAGATTATTTTTTACGCAAATTTAATACTTTGTTATTGATTAATATAACAAAAGACCCTACAGTAAAATGTAGGGTCCTTTTATTTTAATAAATAACAATATTTATTTAATAATTAATTTTTTAATTTCAATCAATTTATTATCATGCTCTAATTTTCCAAAATATATTCCATTAGTTAAATCTCCAACATATAAATAATGAGATCCTGAATTATTTAAAGTTATATTCTTAACCTGATTTCCCAAAATATCTATTATTCTTAAAACCATATTATCTTCTTTATTATATTCAATAGTAGTATAATTAATTGCAGGGTTAGGATAGAAAATAATATTGCTTAAAGATTTATTTTCCAATAGTCCTGTAACGTTAGTATTATAAGTGATTGTAACACACGTGCTGTCAGAAATAGTATTTTCAGGATAAAAACAATACTCAATAATTGCCGGATCTAGTGAGCCATTTGCCATATAATAACCTATAAAAGAACTATCATTCACTGCTGGATTTAAAGCCCAGGGATTTGATGATACTAAAACTATATCGGGATAACAATCCTCTCCCCAACAAAACTGATTGCCAGTTGAATCAGGCATAGAAATAATCTTTTTTTCGCATAATACATTTAATATTGAGCCAGTATTATTTTTAACTACTAAATATGAATTTGTTGTCATATTAGGATCTCCTCCTATTGGATTTACTGTAGTAGAGCCACTAACAATTAAAGTCTGAGAGTTAGAATTTAAAAAGTAAGAGATTAAAATAATTAATAAAAAAATTCTTTTCATAATATGTAATATATTAAAATTAGTTCTACAAATTTATGAAATATTATTTACGAATACAATTGCAAAATAGCAAAAACACTATTTTAACTCTATATTTATTAAATTTGCATATTATGATCAAATTAATATAACCTATGAAAAAGATAATATCATTATTAATTATTACAACAATAAGTTTTAACAGCACATATGCCCAGAGTAAAAATCTTCCAAATATTAAAGTAAGAACACTAGATGGTGAAACAATAAATATTCAAGACATAGAGAATAACGACAAAAACATCGTTATCAGTTTCTGGGCAACATGGTGTAAGCCATGTAAAAAAGAATTAAATAATATTGCTGAACTTTATGAAAATTGGCAAGATGAAACTGGTGTGAAATTAATTGCTATCTCTATAGATGATAGTAGATCCATGTCAAAAGTAGCTCCATATGTTAATTCATCTGATTGGGAATATGAAGTGTATTTAGATCCAAATGGGGATTTAAAAAGAGCTATGGGTGTCTCTACTGTCCCACATACATTTTTATTGAATAATAAAAAAGAAATTGTTTGGCAACACAAGGGATATGTGGATGGTGATGAATATGAATTATATGAAAAAATAAAGAAGTACTCAGAATGAAAAAAAAGTTCCTCTTATTTATTGCTATTGGTTCTTTTATAAATACATATTCTCAGAATAACTCAGGGGGAATAAATATTGATTTTGATTTAAATATGCAAACTTATAGGGAAGATGCTCTTATTGGAGCTCAAGCTGCTGATGAAATTTTATTAAATAATGCCTATTTAAACATTAATTATACAAAAGGAAATTTTACAACAGGTATAAGGTATGAAAGTTACTTAAATGCTCTTTTATCTTTTGATGATGGATTTAAAGGAAATGGTATCCCATATAAATATGCAAGATATAATATTGACGGTTTAGAAGTTACTGCAGGTAATTATTATGATCAAATTGGAAGTGGATTAATCTTTAGAGCATATGAAAATAAAAGACTTGGTATAGATAATGCAATGGATGGCATTAAAATAAAATATAATCTAATTAATGGATTAAGTCTAAAAACATTTATAGGCAAAAGCAGAACATATTTTACATATGCTGAAGGAATAATTAGAGGGGGTGATGCTGAACTAAATGTTAATGAAATATTAAATCTAAAAACAAAAACTAAACTTATTTTAGGGCAAGGAATTGTTAGTAGATATCAAGAAGATAATAATCCATTATTTAAGCTTCCTAATAACGTAGCAGCATATAGTAGCAGGTGGAATATTTTTCATGGAAAATGGAACTATTTTGGAGAGTATGCAGTTAAATTAAATGATCCTGAAGGTTCTTTAACTGCTGAAGGAAATAACTATGCTAATGGAAACGCAATTACAAATAACATTTCCTATTCAACAAGAGGTTTAGGGATATCTGTAGAAATGCATAGGATAGATCATATGGAATTTCGTTCTGAAAGAGCAAAAGAAAAACAATATATTATTAACTATATCCCAACTCTTACCAAGCAACATACTTATTCTCTTCTAGCTCTATACCCTTGCGCAACACAAGCAGAAGGGGAGTTTGGAACACAAATTGATATTTTCTATAAAATAAACAAGGGGACATTATTTGGTGGGAAATATGGGGCAAAAATTAACTTTAACATGTCAAATATCAAAGGATTAGAAAAAAGTATAATTGTTAATTCTGAAAATAATACTATAAGAAATGTTAGCAACTCATACAAAAATGATTATAATGATTTTACACCTGAATTTTATAGTAAAAATGGTGAACTTTTTTTTAAAGATATAAATATTGAAATATATAAAAAAATTAGTTCTAAGTTGAAACTAAATCTTATACTAGCTAAACAAGCATATAATAAAGATATTCTTGAAGGCAAAACACCTGGAACCTACGGGATTATTGATAATAACATAGCAGTTGCAGACATCGAATATAAAATTAAAAGAAGACATACCGTAAGAGGTGAAGTACAATTATTAACTGCTGAGAAAGGAGATGGATCATGGAGCATGGGTCTTTTAGAATATACTATTTCTCCTAATTGGTTCTTTGCAATTCAAGATATGTATAACTGGGGGAACCCAGACATAAGCAAACAATTACATTATGTTAATATTGATTTTGGGTATACACGAGGTGCAAATCGAATTGCAATTGGTTATGGAAAGAAAAGAGCAGGCATCTTCTGTGTTGGGGGAGTATGTAAAGAAGTGCCATCTTCAAATGGATTTAATCTATCAATATCATCAAGTTTTTAGAGTTATGAAAAATATTATTATAAATAGCTTAGTTATCTTATTTATCACATCATGTGAAACAATTGATGGCCCTTATTTAACTGATACAAATAATAACGATAACCCTAGTACAAGTACAAAGAAAGTATTAATTGAGGATTTTACTGGACACTTATGTCCAAATTGCCCAGATGCTGCAAGAGAATTAGAAGCAATACATAATGTTTATGGAGATCAAATAATTGCAATGGCAATACATGTAACAAAATCTTTTGCAAAACCATATCCTTTAAGTCAAGCTCCAAAATTTCAATATGATTTTCGGACACAATGGGGTGATAATTGGGACAGTTTCTTTGGTATTTCATCAATAGGTTTGCCAAGAGGTATGGTTAATAGGATCGGTTATACCAATGGTGATCATGCTTTAGGGAAAAATGAATGGCTTTCAATTGTTCAAAACGAATTAGATAAAACTCCTGATTTTAAAATAGACATTTCTTCTAATATTACGTCAAATAATAATGGAAGTATTGATGTTAGTACAACTGTACTCAATAATATTAGTGGATCTTATAATTTAATTGTTTGCCTTACAGAAAATAATATTACTAATTGGCAAAAAGATGGTAGTATAGAAGATGAAAATTATGTTCATAATCATGTCTTAAGAAGCGTTTTATTTGATGATCAACTGGCAAATACTAATAACTATACTTATCAAAATGTACATCAAAATATAATAAATTTTGATATCGAAGCTCTAGAACAATACAATATTAATTACTCTACAAATATTGCTGAACAAGGCAATGGAAATGCTGGAGAATGGGAGGTAAATAATTTATCAATTATTGCATATATTTACAACACAACAAATTATGAAATTATTCAAGTAGAAGAAATTTACTTAATTAACTAAAACTATAAAGCATGAAAAAAATAATATATATAATTATCACAATTTTTATTTGTAATTCTAAATCTTATAGTCAAACAATAACAGGGCAAGAAGTAGATGATTTTAAAGCTATTGTTGAAGCATATATTTCTCCTCTTGGACACAGTTTAGGGTCAGGATTAAACAATGGATGGTATAATACAGCAAAACCTCACAAATTAGGTGGTTTCGATATTACACTAACTACTAATTTTGTATTAATAAATCAAAATGTAAAAACATTTGTAATTGATGAAGTAGTGTCTGATGCAAATTCGTCAATATTTAGTGGTGGAGAGACACCTACAATCTTAGGGGGCAATGATGGCACTACTCTTGGATTCACTCTAGATGATCAAAATGGTAACCCATCTATTACAATGCCAAGTGGTCTTAAAATACCAGCGATTCCGTTACCTGTATTGCAGGCTGGAATAGGACTGATAAAAAACACCGAATTAACTTTTAGATATATACCTGAACTTAAAATAGGAAATGCAGGAAAAGTGGGCTTGATTGGCTTAGGTGTAAAGCATGATGTCTTGCAATGGCTTCCTATTGTTGATAAAGTGCCTATTGATATTTCTATACAAGCAGGTTATACCAAAGTTGGTTCTACTATTACACTTGAAGATCCTAATGATGGTGGTCTTGATCCATTTGATGCAAATTTAGATGTAAGCGCAACAACATTTAATTTATTACTATCAAAAAAATTACTAATGTTTACACCATATGTTGGGATAGGTTATAATTCAACAAAAACTTCTTTTAATGTCCCTGGTGAAACCACAAAATATATCATTGGAGGTCAATATGTTCCTACAGGTCTTATAAATGATGGATTTGAATTTGAAAGTAATAATAATTTAAGAACAAATATTGGTTTTAGATTTAACTTAGCTATTATTGCTCTTCAAGCTAATTATACTTTTTCAGAATATCCAGTTGCAACTCTTGGGATTGGCCTAAGTATAAGATAGTATGATAAGAAATATTGCACTATTACTTCTTTGTATATTAATTACGAAACACATCTCTTGTCAAAATTTTAATGGAGGATTAATAATCGGAGTTAGCTCATCTCAAGTTTCGGGAGATGATTTAGGAGGGTTTCACAAAGCAGGTCTATTAATTGGTAGTTTTGTAAAT
>MDSW01130532.1_pt1 | contig 10940 bp, 11 predicted proteins | sample 811171 | NCBI WGS metagenome assembly MDSW01 (sample SAMN05326641, study PRJNA326480) | marine metagenome | isolation source: seawater | place: Atlantic Ocean: North West | collected 2012 | reverse complement strand
TTAAATTTTTAGAGATCTCAATTAAATTTTCAGCTTTATTGTTCCAATTGCTTTTAATTATTGTGAGATTTTCATTTTTCAAAATCATGTCCGGATGATTTCTCACAACTTCATCTATATCGTTAGGATTATTTTTAGTACATAATCCAATTAATACGCCTTCTTCGTTGAGTTTCTTAGCTATTAACTGAACTTGATGGAAAATGGAGCCTGTTCTATCTGTCTCGGACATATTTATACCGTTAAATCCGTCCTCTCCTAAAACACCTCCCCATAAAGTATTGTCGCAATCAAAGATTAAAGCTTTCTTTGCTTTGCCATTAGCAGCTAAAAAAATATGCCCGATCCTTGCAGAATATTCTTTAAGAAATTCAATCTTAAATGGTGCTTTGGAAAGATAAAAATATCTTTTATCAAAGCAATTTATAAGCCCTAATTCAGTAAAAATTAAATCGTAGTTAAAAATTTTCCAATGTACAGGCGCTTTCGAGTACAAGTATCTGTTTAATTCTTCACAAAATTTATATATTTCTGCTTCTCTTAACGACGAACCAGTAAACATTGAATAAGAAAATCTATTTATTATTACCAAAGGAGAGTTTTGGAGATTATTTATTAGAAGGTCAATTTCAGATTTTATTTTTTCTAAAAGTTCTTCTAGGTCATTATCACTCATCAATGCTAATTTGGAGTCAAAGTTTTCTAAGAGATTAAGTAATTCCCAAAAAATTAGAACTGATTCATCTGATGTAATATTTTGCGAGTCTTGAATTATATTGTCGTAGTCACCAAAGTCTAAGATCGCCTTAATGCCTTCTTTTCTTAAGTTAAATTCTATTAATTCCTTTACTTGATTGACTGTGACATTTGAAAGTAGTTTGATTTTATAGTCCTCAACAGATTCAAGATCCTCGAGTAATCGGGAGTTTAATTTTAAAATATCAGGGTATTTCAAATCAAACATACTGTTAACGTACTATTTAGGAACTATCGCGTTCTAAAAATTCTTCTTTTAGTAAGGAGTGATGATATACATCATGATAATTACCATTTTTGAAAACAGCTTCTCTAGAAATGCCTTCATGCGTAAACCCCAATGTTCGGCAAAATAAAGTATCAATTTCTTTTACAAAGCTACCGCTATAAACCCTATTTAGATTGAGGGTATTAAAAGCATGTCTCAATAGAAGAGTGACAGACTCATTAAAACAATTTAGGTTTCTCCCTTTCTTTTCGCCTATAAATACGGCGATTTCTGTAGTTCTATTTATATAGTTAATATCAGATAAAGATATAACTCCAGTCAGCAATTTGATATCTTTTTGATAAATACCTAATTGAAGCTTGTCATGACTCTCCTCTATATTGTTTTCAAAAAACTTCTTTTGTAAGTCCATAGTATTCGGAAAATAATGTTTTTGCATATTTGAAGTAGCCTCTTCATCATTTAACCACCTATACCAATTTGTTGTCTCTATAACATTATTGTCCAACACAATGAGATCGACCAGATGTCCTTTCAAGAAGGATTCAAAGTTATTATTTAGTTTTGACATTGCACTCTTTTATCAACTTGGTTTATCTAATTTCAACATAATAGATCGACTATACTATTGGTGCCCGGGGCCGGACTCGAACCGGCACGAAGTTTCCTTCGAGGGATTTTAAGTCCCTTGTGTCTACCAATTCCACCACCCGGGCTAGATTCCAATGCCATGATACTTTATATCGATAGAATTGAGTTTATCTTTATTAAGAATATTTCTGCCATCAAATACAATTTGTTGTTGCATTCTTGAGAATTCCTCAACTTCTGGTTCCCAGAACTCCTTCCATTCGGTACAAATAATTAATCCATTACAACCGTCAAGAGCTGAGTATTTATCTTTAGAAAATTCTATATTTGTTAAATCCTTTATTTCTTTTGGATGCTCTAAAATTAGTGGATCATAAATTTTCAAATTTTCTACCAAAGGAGAAAGTTTTTTGATTAATTTTATTGCTACAGATTCCCGAACATCATCAGAATTAGGTTTGAAAGTAAGACCCCAAATAGCAAAATTTTTGTTACTAAGATCATGGTACTCATTACTGATCTTCTTAAAAAAATAGTCTAATTGAGTTTCGTTGACTCTCTTTGTCATTTTTATCAATGGTTCTTCAATATCTCTTTCTTCAAAAAAAGAAATCAATGCATTTACATCTTTCGGGAAACAAGATCCACCGTAGCCTAGTCCAGCATAAAGAAAAGATTCGCCTATTCTTGGATCTGACCCCATACCAAGCCTCACATCATGAATATTTGCTCCAGAAGTATCACATAATTTTGCAATATCATTCATGAAGCTAATTTTTGTTGCTAAAAAGGCATTTGAAGCATATTTAGTTAGTTCTGATGACTCTACAGACATGAACTGCATCTTATTCTTACTTCTATTGAATGGCTTAAAAATATCTTTAGCTATCCTCTTTATATTTTCGTTATCTGTTCCGACAATGATCCTGTCAGGCCTTTTAAAATCATTTACAGCACTACCCTCCTTTAGAAACTCTGGATTTGAAGCGACATAGACTTTTGAATTGAGATTACTTTCTTTGCTAAAATAGTGCTCAATAAGCCTATTTGTTCCTAACGGAACTGTAGATTTAGTAAAAAGGTAAGAATCTTGTTTTATATTCTCTGACAACTCTCTTAAAACATTTTCCAAGCTAGAAAGGTTAGGTTTTCCTTTACCATCATCTGGTGTACCTACGCATATGAAATAAATATCATTTACGCAAGCTTCTTCATATGAAGTTGTGAAAGTAATATTTTGACTTTCTAAACTTTTCAGAATGATATTTTGTAGACCCGGCTCATGAAAAGGTATTTCACCTGAATTAAGATCATTGATTCTTGCTTTATCGATATCCAGGCAGGTAACATTGTGACCTACTTCAGACAAACAGGCTCCTGTTACAAGCCCAACGTAACCTGTTCCGATAATAGTAATTTTCATAATTTTGAGGCTGAGGCCGGAATCGAACCGGCGTCTACGGATTTGCAATCCGCTGCATAACCACTTTGCTACTCAGCCAATAATTCTCTAATTTAATCATAAGCTTTCCCCTCAAATTCTCTTATTTGTTCTACTGTGAGAAAATCAGGGTTCGTTCCAGAATTGTATTCGAAACAATTATCTACCGGGGTACCGATTTCTTCCAAAGCAGTCTTAGAATAATCAGTTTCAGTACCAAAAAATTTTATGGAAGGAAGGATTGTATAAAAGGAATCAAATTCTATAACAAGATGTGACTCATCAATAGAACACATAATTTCATGTATTTTTTCACCTGGCCTTATTCCAATAATTTTTTTTTCAATTCCTGGGGCATAAGCTTCAGCTAAATCCATGATATTTACTGAAGGTATCTTGGGTAAAAAGATTTCACCTCCCTGCATTCTCTCAAAATTTTTAAGAACAAAATTCACCCCTTCTCGCAGAGTTATCCAGAATCGAGTCATATCTTTATGAGTAATTGGTAAGGATTCAGCTTTTTCCGATAAAAGTCTCTTGAATAAGGGAACTACAGAGCCTCTTGAACCTACAACATTTCCATAACGGGTTACCGAGAATTTTGTTCTTTTTCCGCCGGTAAGGTTGTTAGCCGCTACAAACAATTTATCTGAAGCTAACTTCGTAGCTCCATATAAATTAACAGGGTTAGAGGCTTTATCTGTTGAGAGGGCAATTACACTTTGTACCTCGTTATAAATCGCTGCATCAATAACGTTTTGTGCACCATTAATATTAGTTTTTATACATTCCTGAGGATTGTATTCAGAGGCTGGCACTTGTTTCATAGCTGCTGCATGAATAATAAAATCTACACCTTCACAAGCTTGCTTCAATCTTTCTCCATCTCTGACATCACCTATGAAATATCTGAAACATTCATGGTTGAACTGTTCAGACATGACTGACTGCTTAAATTCATCTCGTGAATATATAATTATCTTTTTTGGCTTATACTTCTCTAGTAATATTTGAGAATATTTTTGGCCAAAAGAGCCTGTTCCACCAGTAATTAATATAACTTTGTCATCAAACATAGCGCGCATGTTACTGCATGATGTCTATATTATCCATGAGAGAAAATAATTTATTTTTTTGAAGAAGTTGACCATTCAATTACACATTGACTAACTACATCTTCCATTGTTGGTATTGATATTGTGTAACGATCTTGTATCAACTTACTGGATAACCCGCATGAATTTGCTCTTTGTATACGCTGTTCAGTAACTTTTGTAAGAAAATAATTTAAATTTAATTCAATTTCTTTTGCTAAGAGTATGCAAAATTCAGCTTTTGAAAAAACTTCAGATGCTCCTATATTATATAAACCTGAAGCATTTTTTAAGAGAAGTTCAAAAATAATTTTGCTCAGCTGGTTGCAATGTATGAAAGAGGTAAAAGCATCTTCATAAAGCCCAACCCTATCACCATTTTGAAGAGCATTTATAATCCAGTCTAAGAAATTTCTTCCATTAGAGGTTCGGCCAATTATAGAAGTTCTTAAAATTAGACAATTTGAGAAGGTCTTTATTCCTTCTTCTGCAAGGTATTTTGTCTGGGCGTATTTATTTAAAATTGTTACCTTATCAGATTCTTCATGTTGCCTCTTTCCATTGCCATTGTAATAATGATCAGTAGAGATATGGACAAATTTGATATTTAGTTCAGCACATTTCTCAGCAATTTTTACCGGTGTGGAGCAATTTATCTTCAAAGCTTCTTCGAAATGTTCCTCACAGAAATCAAAAGAAGTTATGGCAACGCAATTTATAACTACATTTGGCTTAAAACTATCAATAATAGAGAAAATAGATGATTCATAATTAAAATCAAAACCTCTATTTTTTTTTCGACTTATGCCGACTACATCGAAACCAGAAATTTTACCTATAGAAAGAACATAACTACCCAACAAGCCATCGCTTCCTAAAATAAGTATCTTCATTTCTTTAGGTTCATTATTAACTATAATAATTAAATAATGAAAAATTTAATAGTTGGAAGTGCAGCCTGGAGGTCTAGCTACGGAATTTCCAATAGCAATCTAAACTTAAACGACCTGAAGGAATTATTTCAATTCTTAGAAAAAAATAATATTTTAACTATAGATACTGCTTCAAGTTATGGAGATGCAGAAGATGTTATCTATAAATATTCTGATAAATTTAAAATTCATACAAAAATTAAACCCTTCAAACAAAAGAGAGAGTTTATTGAAGAGCTCTCTAAAGTAAACAACGCAGCAGTAAAGGTTGTTTACTTTCATGATGAAAAAATACTTAAGCGTTTTTCTTCCTTACAAATCTTTGACTTCGTGCAAGAAATTCGAGAAAGAGGATTCTATCCAGGATTTTCTCTTTATGAAAAAGAGGAATTTGTCATGGCTGTTAATCAATACAGTGACAAGGCCTATTATCAAGTCCCTTTAAACATATTTGACTTAGTATCAGCGAAAGGTTTATCAAAAAAAATAGAAAAAAGGACTATATTTAGAAGCCTATTTCTTAGAGGCTTTATTTTTTTAAATGAATCTGAAATAAAATTTTATCTTGGTAACGAATATAATGAAATAAAAATAAGATTTGAAGAATTTTATGAAATGAAATTTGAAAAAGATTCCTTCCAAAAGCTTACTTACAGCTTAATTCGTTATATTGATGAAAAAGATTTAAAATTCACCATAGGACTTAACAGTATCAAAGAGATTAAAGAATTTATTAAAAATGTAGGTGATGCCAAAATAAAGAGACTGGATTGGGAAGAAAAAATAAGAAAAAGTAATACTATTTTACCAATCACACAAATAACTATCTGATTACTATGGAAACAAACCTAAAAATCATACCTGATCAGAGCCATACCTTCTCAAAGGCTCATCATCAATATCCTAAAGGTATATCCCCTAAATTAGCACTGAAATCAAAAGGTACTAAAATATTTACAGAACTTGGAGAATATACTGATTGGTCCATGGGTCTTGGTCCTGTCATAAAAGGATATGGTTTTAAAGAATTAAATGAGCATGTTAAATCTCAAATTGATATAGGCTATTCCTATTCACTTCCATCAAAATATGAATTTGAAATTGGTGAGAAGTTATTAGATGCAATTAATTTCGGACAGCAAATTAGATTTGCTCGTAATGGGTCTGATGTGACTGCAGCCGCAGTTAGGTTGGCAAGATACTATACTGGAAAAGAAAAAATAATTTGTAATGGATATCACGGATGGCAAGACTGGTATATAGGGTCAACAACAAGAAATGGTGGAGTTCCCGAACAAGTAAGAAAGCTCACGATCAAACTTGAAAGTAATTCCATTAAAGAGCTTGAGTCAATAATAGCCAATGATCGTAATATTGCTGCTTTGATAATTGAACCCATGATAGGTAGTGAACCGGATCTTGATTTCCTTAAGTTTGCAAGGGAGATATGCACAAAAAATAAAATTATTTTTATATTTGATGAATGCTGGACCGGTTTCAGATGTAGGAGAGGAGGCGCTATAGAATATACTGGCGTTGAGCCAGATTTAGTATGCTACGCCAAAGCTCTTGGTAATGGTGTGCCTATCTCGGCTATTGTGGGACCAATAGATCTCATGGAAGTTTTTGAGGAGGTTTTTTTCTCTTTCACTCATAGCTCTGATCCAATTGGACTAGCTGCAGCAGATTTTATGTTGGATTATTTAAAAGAAGACTTTTTTGAAAGGCTTACCAGTAAAACTCACAGAATAAAATCTGAACTATCAAGTATAGTCTCAAAAATAGGCAGGGAAGAATATAGGTTATCTGTCAATTCATATCCAGGCAAGATAACAGTTGGTTGCGAGGATATTAATAACAATATTATGCTTAAAACTTTTATTCAGAAAATTATGATAGAAAACAAGATCCTGTTTAATATGTTTGGAGCTATTGCAGAAGATCATAATGATGAAGACATAAATAAATTCCTCACATGCTTTGAAGAAATTGTTAAACGACTAAATGGAGAGGATTTAAATTTAGAGAAGGAAACAGAAAAATTATTGGTAAAACCTGTTTTTAGGAGTCAAAAATGAAGGAAATTAAACTTGGAGAAACTAGAGTAGGTTTAGCTCATAAACCTTACTTCATAGCAGATCTTGCTGCTAATCATGATGGTGAGCTTTCAAGAGCTAAAGATCTTGTGTGGATTGCTAAAGAAGCCGGAGCAGATTGTGCAAAATTTCAGCATTTTCTTGCTGATAAAATAGTAAATGATGTTGAATTTTCAAAAATAAATTCACTTCAAACACATCAATCAGATTGGAAAAGTTCAGTTTCGGAAATATACGATCAATATCACTTCAGGCGCGAGTGGACTGAGGAAGTTTATGAAGAGTGCATTAAGGCCGAAATAGAATTCTCTACTTCTCCCTATGATTATTCTGCTGTAGATGAAGTTGATAGGTTTGTTAACTTCTTCAAGATAGGCTCTGGAGATATATCATGGATAGATTTTATAACCTACGTATCTCAAAAAAATAAACCTGTTTTGCTTGCTACTGGAGCAGCTAGTAGCGAAGATGTAAAAAGGGCAATTTTTTCAACCAATCATGAGAAGTTGGTACTTATGCAGTGCAATACTAACTACACAACTGAACCTGAAAAACATAAATTTGTTAACCTGAGAGTTCTTGAAGATTACAGCAAGAATTATCCAGATGTAATTTTGGGACTTTCCGATCACACTCTCAGTCATGGGTCTGTCCTTGGATCTATTTCATTAGGTGCAAGAGTATTTGAAAAGCACTTTACTGATGATAATTCCAGAGAAGGACCAGATCATAAATTTGCACTAAATCCTCAAAGATGGCGTGAAATGGTTGATCTTTCAAATGAAGTATTTGAAACCCTTGGAGACGGCTTAAAAAAAGTAGAAGACAATGAAAAAAATGCGTTCGTAGTTCAAAGAAGATCTATAGTTGCAAAAAGAAATCTTAAGGCTGGAACAAAGATATCAGAAAAAGATTTGGACTACCTTAGGCCATGCCCTGAGGGTAGTTTTCATCCATACCAGAAAGAATTATTAATAGGGAAAGAATTAAAAAAAGAAAAAAAGCAAAACGAATCATTTCTCAAGAGTGATATATGATAGGTTTTATCGTCCCTGCAAGAAATGAAGAATCAAATATTCAAGAGGTGATTTCTTCGATACTCTTTGCGGGCGGCGAGAAAAAAGATATCTTTGTTATAGATAACTCCTCTACAGATTCCACTGCAGAAATTGCTCTTTCCAGTGGTGTAAATGTTCATCCAGCTATACAAGTAGGTTATCAAAATACCATTGATGAGGGTTTCAAAGTTCTAATAAAAAATAAATATACTAAATTTTGCATCATAGATGGAGACAATGAGATAGATAAACTCTCCCTTAAACGGGCAATAAATCTTGCTGAAAGTTATGATTTGATAATTGGTAAAAGAGCGTATGTAAAAAGAACAGGAGAAAAATTGATAAATTTTGTATGTTCTAAACTTTATGGGGTAGATGATTTAATGTGCGGCCTAAAAGTTGGTCATATCAAGTATTACAACCCAAACAATAATCTAGGCTATGGTATTGATCTACTGAAACTTAAGAATATTGAAAAAAATAAAATATTTAATTTGAATATTATCTTGAACAGTAGGAAAGAAACTAGACTGGGTAATGTCTTCAAAGTTAATACAGAAATGCTTTTTCTTCTAATTAGGTTCTTAGTCAAAAAATGAGAATAGCAGCAGTAATTCCTGCAAGAAAAAATTCAAAAAGGATTCCTAAAAAGAACCTTATGGAATTTGAAGGCGATCATATAATCAATAAAGTAATCAGAAATTTAATGAAATCCAATATGGATATAGAGATTTTTGTTTCAACTGATGATGAAGACTTAGTAAATCTGATTGATCAGAAAGTGAACTTTTTATCCAGACCGCGATCTTTTTCAGATGATTTTTCAACAGTCTCTGATCTAATTCGGTGGCATTTCAAGAATGATTTGAGTCACTATGATTATATTATTCAAACATATTGTCATGCTATATGCATACCCGCAGAAACTTACGATGAAGCTTTAAAAAGACTAGAAAATTCAAATAAGGACTCACTTTTGACAATTTCTAAACTAGAAGGCCCTGTTGAATGGACTTTTAAATTAATTGACGGAGAAATAAAGCCTAATTTTCCACTTGCCCGAAATAAAAGATCTCAAGATTTAGGTATTTCATATATTGATTCTGGCCAATTCTATATATACAAGAAGGATTGGTTTCTTAAAGAACTTCCTGATGAATATGAGTCCAATTATGAGTGGATTGAACTAAGCTACTATCAATCCAATGATTTAGATGAAGAGCATGACATAGTTAAATTAAAAAATAACTATGATTTCAGTAAAAAAATAATAAGTAGCCTGGAGTAATTACTTTGAAGTTCTCTGTAATTGTCTCAAATATCCAGCCAATGAAGCTAGGCTCACTATAGCTGCGATCCAAAATAGAAAAGTGGTTATAGAGCTAAATATTTCTCCGAAATTTGGAGAAATGATCAAGAAAGCAATAGCTACTATCTGAAATGTCGTCTTGCTTTTAGCAATAGAACTTACTTTTATCTGACCTCTACCTTGCTCAGATATAAATTGTCTTAAAGATGAGATAGCAATTTCTCTTGAAATCATAATTAATGTAGGAAAAAGTAAATGGTCATTAGTATCGAATGACACTAAATAAGACAAAGCAACAACAACTAGAAGTTTATCTGCCAAGAGATCCAAAAGTGCTCCCAAGTTACTTTCAGTATTTGTCTTTCTAGCTAAATAACCATCAAGATGATCTGTTAGGCCAGCTATGACAAATAATGTCAAAGCTAGCCAGTTATTTGAACTCGTGTCGGGTGTAACCAAAATAAGCACAGGTATAATAAGAAAAATTCTAGAGATCGTTATATGATTAGCCATGGTTAAAGTTTATGTATCTCTTTAAAGATTGATTCTGCAGTATTTTTTCCTATTCCAGAAACCTCAAGCAAATCATCAATACTAGCTCTTTTAATTTGTTCAAGAGACCCGAAATACCGTAATAATATTTTTTTCCTGATAGCTCCCACTCCAGAAAGTTCGTCTAAAGAGGATAGCATAGAAGTTTTTCTCATCTTTTTTTTCTGCATTGTTATGGCATATCTATGAGATTCATCTCGAATTTCTTGAACTAGACGGAAGTAAGAAGCATTGTCTTTTAAGGTGATGCGTTTGCCATCAGATAGATGAATAGTATCGAAGGAGGATTTTCTTCTTATTCCTTTGGATATCGAAACGACATTCATATTTTGAACATTGTATTCTTTGAATTTATTTAAAACCTTCTTTAAGTGGGTTTTTCCTCCATCAATTATTATCAGGCTAGGTAATTTTCTAGACTTAGAACTAAAAAATCTTCTTTCTATTAATTCTATCATGGAGCCAATATCGTTTCCCCAATTTGCTTTACTGATATTGTAAGACCTATAAAGCTCGCTGAGCTTACCTTCTTTAGAATAAACTACACAACTAGCTACTGCATTTTTACCTGCATGATGACTTACATCGTAAGACTCAATCAGTTCTATGTCTTCTCTTAACTGCAAGACCTCTTTTAATTCCTGGAATTTTATTTTAATTATTTTGTCAGGTTTATCCTTTTTTAGTACATATTCTGTATTGGCCTTACATAGATCCAATAGACCTTTATCTTTCTTACCTGGTCTGGATATTATTGAGATTTTCTTCGCGTGTCTTGCCGATAATGCCTCCTCTAATAGATCTTTATTGTCTATTTTCTGGTTAGTTACTAGGTAGTTTGGACATACTGCATCGTTTAAATATTTTTGAGTTATAAAATTA
>MDSW01166728.1_pt1 | contig 10941 bp, 6 predicted proteins | sample 811171 | NCBI WGS metagenome assembly MDSW01 (sample SAMN05326641, study PRJNA326480) | marine metagenome | isolation source: seawater | place: Atlantic Ocean: North West | collected 2012 | reverse complement strand
TAGGCATTTGGGATGATGAACCGGTCAGTCAAAAACAGGCGCTTTATGATGACCTAGATGACATCATTGCCACCACCTCACAGGTCTTCCTAGGCCTCACCATGAATTGTGCTCGTTGCCATGATCACAAACTCGATCCCATCCCGCAAAAGGATTATTACCGCTTCCTCGCGTTCTTCTCTGGCTTCCGGCGATATGGCGTGCGGGGGCACGACACTGTAGAATCCGCTTCCGTTGGCCCAATCGCAGTGAATGCAGATGCTGCCACTCAGGCCGAGATGCGGCGTCAAATGGATTTGGAACTACGAGGTCTAGACGGCCGCATTAACAATGTAAACAACCGCCTTCAGGGTTTGATGACCCCGCCTGAAAAAGAAGACTTCAAAGCGATCGAAGTGCGAGTCGACATTGCAAAGAAATATATCGGAAAGGGACTCAGCCAACAGCTCGTCAAAGAGTACGAAGAGGCTGTCAATCGCCGTAAAGTGATCCTCGACACGCGTCCCGATGAAATCGCTAAGACACTTGTGATTAAAGAAGTCGGTGCGCAGGCTCGAGAGACTTTTGTCCTAATCCGAGGCAATGCAAATGCGGAAAGTGACAAGGTTGAACCTGGCTTCCCATCCGTCCTCTCTCCACCGGAACCTGAGATTGCTCCTTCCCCACATGGAAATAGTAGTGGCCGACGAACCGCATTGGCAAACTGGATTGCCAGTCCTGAGAATCCATTAACGGCGCGCGTTATGGCTAACCGGTTGTGGCAACACCACTTTGGCGTCGGTATTGTTGAAACCTCAAACAACTTTGGCGCAGGTGGCCTCGATCCTACGCACCCCGAGTTATTGGATTACCTCGCCACCGAATTGGTAGACGGAGGCTGGAAACTTAAACGCATGCACAAACTACTCATGCTTTCCTCCACGTACCGACTAAGCTCAAGCACCAACAAATCTGGACTCGAAAAAGATCCCGCAAACCGCCTGGTTTGGCATTTCAATCCACGGCGATTATCCAGCGAAGAACTTCGGGACTCGATTCTTGCTGCTAATGGCTCATTAAATTTACGGATGGGTGGCCCCAGTTTCTATCCGATCATTCCCGCTGAGATTTTACACGGACAATCCCGTCCGGGTGCCGGTTGGGGTAATTCCTCGGATGAGGATCGCGCTCGACGAGCTATTTACATTTTTGTGAAACGCTCATTGGTAGAACCACTCATGGCCGATTTCGACTTTGCTGATGTCGACTCCTCCTGCCCGGTGAGGTTTACCACGACTCAGCCAACCCAGTCGCTCAATTTGATGAATAGTGAGTTTACGAATCGGCAAGCAGCGAATTTCGCTAAATTCCTAAAGCAACAGTCACCCGATGACCTCGCTGCTCAAGTCAAGCTTGGCCTGGCACAAACCACTCAGAGGGAACCTTCCGAGGCGGACATTCAGCGAGGAATCAACCTAATCAAAGAACTCAAAGGACTGGGAGTGTCAGATGAGCATGCATTGAAGTATTTCTGTCTCGTCACATACAACCTCAACGAATTCCTTTATATCGACTAACAATACAAAACCATCCCTTCTGGACAAGAAGTTTTAAATACGGACACAAACACTATGACTAAGAATTTTTGCGGACGCACTCGACGAGAATTCATTTGGCAAAGCGGCGCAGGCTTCGCTGGTACCGCTTTGGCTGGGCTATTGAGCGACGAAGGTTTTTTCGACAACCAAACCGTTGCAGCAGATGGTGCCACCAAATGGGAAAACCCATTAGCTCCTAAAGATCCCCACTTTGCACCGAAAGCAAAGTCTGTAATCTTTTTATACATGTATGGTGGTCCAAGCCATATCGACACGTTTGATTACAAGCCAAATATGAAGGGGATGGACAACAAGACCGTTGATGTAAAGACGTTTGGCCGAGGTGGTCATCGTAATCAAGGTCGTATTGTCGAACCTCGCTGGAACTTTAAGCAGTACGGCGAATGCGGAAAATGGGTCTCGGACCTCTTCCCGCATGTCGGAAGCTGTGTTGATGACATTGCGTTTATCCATTCTATGACAGCCGATTCACCTATCCACGGTTCTGCCATGTTGATGATGAATAGTGGCCGGATCCTCAGCGGAGCTCCTTGCCTGGGGTCCTGGGTTAATTACGGCTTGGGTAGTGAAAACCAAAACTTGCCCGGATTCGTCGTTATGCTCGATCCACGTGGAGGCCCAATTTCCGGTGCCAAAAACTGGTCCTGCGGTTATATGCCGGCCAGCTATCAGGCGACGATCATGCGGAGCGAAGGCAGCCCCATATTGAATCTCAATCCTCCTGCGGGCATGACACGTGAAGTCCAACAAAAGTTGCTCGCGACGTTAAAGGACTATAACGAAGAGCATCAGAAGGAACGAGTTGAAAATACTCAGCTCGCAGCTCGAATTGCCAACTATGAACTCGCCTTCCGTATGCAAACCGCGGCCCCGGAGGCAACCAATATTGATGATGAAACCGAGGAAACTCACAATCTATATGGATTGAACGAAGACCGTTCCTCAAAATTCGGTCGCCAATGCTTGATGGCTCGACGATTGGTGGAGCGAGGTGTGAGATTTGTTCAAATCTATTCTGGTGGAAATCATAACGATGCAAACTGGGACGCCCATGGTGACCTCAAGTACAACCACGATCTACATGCCGGGGAAACCGACAAGCCGATCGCAGGACTAATTAAGGACCTGAAGCGACGGGATATGCTCAAAGACACCCTCATCGTCTGGGGCGGTGAGTTTGGCCGTCAACCAACGGCGGAATATGCCAAAGGTACCGGACGTGACCATAACAGCTACGGTTTCACCATGTGGATGGCCGGTGGTGGTATCAAAGGAGGCGTCAGTGTTGGTACAACAGATGAACTCGGTAGCCGAGCAGTCGACGACCGTTTCCACGTAAAACACCTGCATGCCACTATTCTTCACCAACTTGGATTCGATCCAAACAAGCTCTCGTATTTCTACGATGGCCTGGATCAACGGCTGGTTGGCGTCGAAGGTGCTCAACCGATTCAACCGGTTATCGCATAACCCCCCCGTTTGGATATACCATACCCCCGACACTCAGTAGGCAATCCGTCCATTTCGATGGGATTCCTATTTCCTCCAAACCACAACTGGACGATATAATAGAATAGTACAATTATCCACCATTCAGGAAGACTGTCATGTTGAGCATCGGAAGTAACAAAGCACAATTATGTAGCGGGGTTTCTCGTCGTGAATTCCTTCGTGTAGGCGCTTTGGGAATGGGTGGCCTCACCCTTCCGCAACTATTACAAGCCGAAGCTCAAGCGGGTATCACTAGTTCCAACAAAGCGATCATTATGATCTATATGGTTGGTGCTCCACCTCATCAGGACATGTACGACCTGAAACCAGATGCACCCGCGGAAATCCGCGGGGAATTTGAACCCATCAACACAAATGTTCCAGGCATTCAGATTTCTGAACACATGCCGTACATGGCTAAAATCATGGACAAGTGTGTCCCTCTGAGAGCAGTCTACGGTTCACCAAACGGATCACATGACTCCTACATTTGTTACACCGGTCGCCAGAAGCCGGGCGAACCCACTGGCGGTTGGCCATCCGTGGGTGCTTGTGTTTCAAAACTACGCGGCCCGACCTCTCCCGATGTGCCTCCCTTTATCGGACTGGCACCGGATGCAGGCCATCCTCCATACGGCTCACCTGGACTTCCCGGATTCCTGGGGATCGCTAATGCCGCATTCCGTCCATCCGGCCCTGCCAAGAAAGACATGGTTCTCAACGGTGGTAATCAGAGCCGCTTAGATAGTCGAACTAATCTGCTGCAACAATTTGACTCGTTCCGCAAACAAGTGGACGGCGATCGAATTTACGATCAGGTCGATGACATTACAGCTCAGGCACTCGGCATCCTTACTTCCAGCCGCCTCGCAGAGGCAATGGATCTCAGTAAAGAAGACCCTGCTACTCTCGAACGCTACGGAACCGGTCACGAAGCTCGTTACGGTGATGGCGCCCCTCGGGACAACAAGCAGTTTCTACTTGCTCGTCGGCTAGTTGAAGCCGGAGCTCGAGTCGTGACACTTAACTTTGGGCGTTGGGACTTCCACAGCAATAATTTTTCTGAAGCAAAGAATACTCACTTACCCTATTTCGATCAGGCCCTCTCAGCTCTGATCGAGGACATTTACCAGCGTGGGTTAGCAGACGATGTCTCAGTTGTCGCCTGGGGTGAATTTGGCCGAACGCCACGGATCAACAAGAACGCAGGACGCGATCACTGGCCTGCCGTAGGTGGTGGTCTTATCGCTGGCGGCGGTATGCGTACGGGACAGGTGATTGGTGCGACCGACAAGCACGCTGCGTATCCCATTGAACGTCGAACTCATTTTGGTGAGGTAATTGCCACGCTCTATCACCAAATGGGTATCAACCCCAATACAGTGACCGTGCCCGATCTAACCGGCCGACCTCAGTATTTGTCTGACCACGAACCGATGCGGGAATTAATCTAAGCCTATTTGGTTATACATACCGGCTTGGCATTCCCTATCAGCACGCTTTAATTAACGTTGATGCCAGTTGATCGTTAGAGGCTTCGCTCCGTTCAATTCCCCGTAACCAGCGCCCGTCGTGCCTGGTGGATCATCGCCTAAATACCGCGGGTCAACCGGGTCCGCCTCAGGCTGCCACCGAACATCACTCGACAAACGAATCCGCCCTTCCTGACTACAGTTATCCAGACTGCCGTGCAGTAGAGTCATCGAAAAGACGATCAAATCACCCGCCCGAAAATCAGCGGTTTTTAGCTTCACACCACGCTGACGAGCCAACTCTGCTGGATCCTGCATGAGTTGTACCAAAGGAGTCTCGTTGGATTCGTAGTCTACGGCTTGAGTTGCAGTTACCAAATCATCAAATCGATGGGATTGGTCTACCACCAGCAGAGGTCCTTCATTTACAGGAATATCTCCGTAGGCTGTCCATGCCGTCACAATCTGACTACTACCTCTGGCAAAAAAAGGATGATCGTAATGGAGGTGAGTAGACCGCCCCGGAACGGCAGGCCTTAAAAACATGTAGTCATGGGCAACTGCCGGAACACCAAGAATCCGCTCTAACAGATCTTTGGCTACCGCTCCGTGACTCACATCCCTCAGGGCTTGCCCACTGGAGACACTTCGCCAAAATTGCCCTAGTCCTTCTTTAACCGATTCTCTGTGACTCACCCCGGTGAAGATTCCGTCGGCAGCCGGAGCTTCAACCTCTCCGACAGAAAGTAATCGACCGAAGACTTCTTCCCGGACCGCTTCAATCGCTTGACGATCAAATACCTGGCGAAAAAACAAATATTGTTCATCGGCAAACCGAGTTTGTAAAACAGCGTCAGACTCATCAATCAGACTTTCACTCAAATCGCCAAGCAGTTCCGGCGCGAGCAATCTCCCCTGCATCAAACACTGTTCCGTCGAATACTTTGGCACACCGCTTCTTTGGCTATCTCATGTAAAAACCTGTAGAATACATCCCTACGTATTCTAGCTTGATTTCTCGCTTTACCGCAGGCCCTAACAAATGAAACACCAACGATCACTATTTGCCTTATTGCTTACTGTTTCCTTCGCATTAACAGCACAGGCTGAGAATTGGCCCGGTTGGCGTGGACCTCGTGGCGATGGTTCAAGCAACTCCACGACGCCACCTCTGAAATGGAACGGCGAAACCGGAGAGGGTATCCTTTGGAAGGCAGAAATCCCAGGCGTTGGACATGCTTCTCCTATCATCTGGGAAGACCGAGCCTTTGTCGTGACATGCAACCTTGACAAAGAAGTTCGACAGCTGATTGCTCTCAATTCAAATACGGGCGAAATCGTCTGGAGTCGGGACGTCATCAAAGCCAAGCTCGAGAAAAAACATGCGTTGAACAGTTTTGCTTCCGGCACTCCCGCCACCGATGGAGAGTTGATTTACGTGACATTTTTTGAGGCCGGAGACAAGGAAATTGTGGCACCGAATGTCGGTTCGGAACGCAAGATCTTCCCTGGAAAAATGGTGGTCGCCGCCTATGACTTTGATGGAAATCAACAATGGCTCGTTAAACCTGGCGAATTCATCAGCGCTCATGGATACAGCAGTTGCCCAGTGCTTTACAAAGATCTTGTCATTGTAAACGGGGACCATGACGGTAATTCCTATATCCTGGCATTAAATAGAGAGACAGGCAAAACCGTCTGGAAGACCAAACGCTCCTACGGTATCCGTAGTTACTGCACACCGCTCATCCGCGAAATTGACGGACGAATGCAAATGGTATTCTCTGGCTCAAAACACATTATCAGCTTGAATCCGGACAATGGAGACATCCATTGGGTCGTCGAAGGTCCGACGGAACAATTCGTCGCCTCAATGGTTTACGACGGCGACCTCTTCTATATGTGTGCGGGTTACCCGACCTACCACGTGATGGGTATCGATCCAAGAGGCAAAGGCGATGTTACGGAAAGTCACGTCCGTTGGCACAGTAAAGAAGTCCGTTGCTATGTACCTTCGCCTGTCGTCATTGGTGATTATCTAATTGTTGCCGATGACCGAGGTACGGCTAATTGCTATAGCACAAAAGATGGCACCCGATTGTGGTTAGACCGTTTAGGAAATCACTTTAGTGCATCCTTACTACACGCCAATGGTCTGGCTTTTTTAATTGCTGATAACGGTACCACTAAGATCGTTAAGCCTGGCAGCGAATTGGAAGTGATAGCTGAGAACTCACTTAACGAATACGTCTATGCGTCTCCGGCTCTGGCCAATAATCGGCTCTACATCCGCGGTGAAAAACATCTGTATTGTATTGGCAAGTAATACCTCTGTGATTCATCTACAAACCGGTTAAACTGCCAACGCCAAGTCAAAGGACAGTTTCTTCAAGCAGGTTGGTAATCTAACCGGTTTTTTCATCCCCCTTCCTTCCACTCATACCCTCATGAAGCAACGTTCCCTTCCTTTCGTTCTACTAGTCTTTCTTCTGTCCGCGTCCATGAATCAAGCGGCGTCCAAACCTAATATCCTCTGGCTCTCGGCAGAAGATATTTCACCACACCTGGGTTGTTACGGTGACCCTCACGCGATCACCCCGTTTCTTGACGACCTTGCAAGCCGGGGAACTCGCTATACCAATGCCTTTACCACTGCCGGTGTCTGTGCCCCCAATCGTTCCGGCATGATTACAGGCATGTATCAAACGACGCTTGGAACACAACACATGCGTTGTCAGGCCAAGTTACCCGATCACATACGACCGTTTACTACCTATTTGCGCAAAGCGGGTTACTATTGCACAAACAACTCAAAACAAGACTATCAATTCACTACTCCTCCTGGATCATGGGATGAATCTTCCGGAAAAGCCCACTGGAAAAACCGCAAAGCAGCCGACCAACCATTTTTTGCAGTCTTCAATTTCACCGGCTGCCATGAATCCGGAATCGCCAATAAGTCAAAATACGAATCTGTAACGAAAGAACTCACATCTGCCGAGCGGCAGGACGCAAAAGAACTCACCACGTTTCCACCGTACTATCCTCGGACCGACGCCGCCTTAGAGGATTGGAAGCGAAATTATGAACTGATAACGGCGCTCGACAAATGGTGTGAAGCCCATGTTAACGCCCTTAAACAAGCCGGCCTTTACGAAAATACGGTTATCTTCTTTTGGTCCGACCATGGCGTAGGATTACCGCGAGCAAAGCGTTGGCTCTATGACTCGGGAACCCATATACCATTAATCATTCATACCCCTAAGGCATTTCAGCTCAAAGACCAGCCTGTTTCAGGAACCGTCGTAGACGAGTTGGTGAGTTCAATCGACTTGGGCCCCACCGTGCTGAATCTAGCCGGAGTTCCCATTCCAGAGCACATTCAGGGACAACCGTTTCTCGGAGCAGACCGGCCCAAACCACGTGACTATGTGTATGGCGCCCGTGACAGAATGGATGAACGCTACGACATCATCCGCATGGTTCGTAACAAACGTTACAAGTACATTCGCAACTACGAACCTCTTAAGACCTTCTATCAATACATGAATACACCTGAAAAAGGTGCCACCATGAAGGACTTAAGGAAATTGCACCTCCAAGGCTCTCTGCCAGAAGCGGCAGAATTCTATTTTTCCACTCAAAAACCTGTTGAAGAGCTCTATGACACTCAACAAGATCCCCACGAACTAGTCAATCTCGCCGGTGACCCGAATTATCAGGAGATCCTCAAAACCTTACGACAGGCACATATCCAATGGGTACAAGAAACGAAAGATCTTGGATTGATTGCCGAGCCAATACTCATTGAAAGACAAAATGAATTAGGTAATCAGTATGACATCCTGCGGTCAACAAACGACAAATCGCTCGTGAAACGAATCAGTGAAACGGCCTTGCTAGCCTCCGAAGGCCCAACAGCCATGCCTCGCTTGATCGAAGCACTCGAAGACAAAGATGCCGCCGTTCGTTATTGGGCTGCAACCGGCCTGGGGAACATTGGCGTGTCAGCATCGGCTGCAGCACCTCGGCTCACTCAATTACTCAAGACGGAAACATCGTCAGTTGTTCGCACCGCGGCCGCAAGAGCTCTTTGTATGTTTGACAAACCAGACGCTGCCCTCCCCACGTTAGTCAAAGAATTGCAAGATGGCGCGCAATGGGAACGTCTTCACGCCGCCATCGTTCTAGACCAAATTGACGATCAGGCGAGACCTGTGATTGCTGAAATGCACAAAGCCTTAAAGCCAAGGACCGACCTATATGCAAACGGCAAGTACGTCGTACGCGTCATTAACCGAGCTCTCAATCAGCTGGAGCAAACAAGCCGAGTTGTTCCTTGATAAACGTCTGTTCATCACAATTCACTGGTAATTCACGGCAAAAGATGCCATATTGAACAGATATTATCGAGCTATACTTTTCTATTAAATAAAACGAATGACGCGACTCAAGCTATCCACCGCGATTCTGATACTGACATTCGCAAACGCTGCTTTTGCAGCCCCCCGAAAGCCAATTCAGGTATTCATACTTGCCGGCCAATCCAACATGGAAGGGCACGGTGCAATAGCAGCAAATCCCGAACAAAACGAAGGGAAAGGGAGCCTTGAGTACCTTGTCAACGACAAGGCAACTGCAGAGCAATATAGTCACACGGTAAATGCCGATGGTAGCTGGGTCAAACGAGACGATGTCTGGATTGAATATTTAGGACGAAAAGGAAAGCTATCCGTTGGCTTCGGAGCGAGAGAACACTTATTTGGACCAGAGTTTCAATTTGGCCATGTCGTCGGAAGCCATTTTAAGGAACAGGTCCTTATCATCAAGACTGCCTGGGGTGGAAAGAGCCTAGCTGGCGACTTTCGCCCTCCTTCCAGTGGAGGTACGGTGGGCCCCTTCTACAAACAAATGGTAGAGCATGTTAATGACGTCTTGGATAACATCGAAAAACATTTCCCTGACTACCGCGGGCAGGGTTTTACCATCGCTGGATTCGGGTGGCATCAGGGTTGGAATGATGGGCTTAAGCATGACACCGTGGCACAGTATGAACAAAACCTAGTCAATCTTATCAACGACCTGAGGGGGGCGTTTGATGCACCTGAAATGCCGGTGGTAATCGCTAATAGTGGCTTTGGTGGGGTCGACCAAAAGATTGACCGGCGACTGGGGATCATCAATGCTCAACTCAACGTTGCAAAACGGGAAGAGTTTAAGCAATCGGTCTTCACCGTGGAAACCCGCCCTTTCTTCAGAACACCTGAAGTCTCTCCTTCAAGACAGGGGTATCACTGGAATCATAATGCTGAAACGCATTTCCTCATTGGCGATCATATGGGAAAAGCCATGATCAGCTTGATTCAAGACAACTAACAACCAACGGCCCCCTCTTAGACATGCGTATTCTTGCAATCACCCTCCCAATCCTTTTTGTGAGCATTCCTTGTATTGCCCTCGAAGAAGACTATTTCGACCAACAAGTTGCTCCCATTCTTGTCCAGCATTGTATTGAATGTCACAACCCAAATGACTTGAAAGGTAAACTCAACCTCCAATCTAAAGACGGTTTTTTGATGGGCGGCGAACTCGGCTCCGCCTTCAACGTGGATTCCCCTCAGGACAGCCTGCTCCTGACTCGCGTCACAGCTGACGAGATGCCTCCTGAGCACCCACTGTCCGCAAAAGAGAAACAGGTTCTTACTCGCTGGGTCAAAAATGGAGCTCAGTGGGGTACGACGCCGATCAACATCTTCAAATACAGCAGTCCAAAGCGTGCTGGATTTGATTGGTGGGCACTGCAACCACTAGCCAAACCCACTTTGCCCACCACCTCTGCATACACCCCACAAAACTCCGTTGATCTCTTTGTCCATAAACGGCTCTTGGATTCAAAGCTCAAACCAGCGACCCCTGCTGACCGAAACACCTTAATTCGTCGAATTTACTTAGACTTATTAGGAATTCCTCCAACCGCCGAACAAGTAAATTCATTCATCGCTGATAACTCACCAGATGCATACAATCAACTCGTGGATGAAGTCCTAGGTAATCCACAATATGGGGAACGATGGGCCCGACACTGGCTGGATGTAGTTAGATTCGGTGAAAGCCAGGGTTTTGAACGAGACAAACTACGTCCGCACTCTTGGCGATACCGGGATTGGGTCATCGATGCGTTCAATCAGGATCTGCCATACGATACTTTTGCTCAATTACAACTTGCAGGTGATCTGATCGAAGGCGCCACATCGCACGGCCGAATTGCTACGGGCTTTCTCGGAGCGGGTACATGGGATGAAGTTGGGTTTAGTCAACGCAGTCCCGTTTTCAAACGAGTGGTTCGTCAGGATCAATTGGAAGACCTTACCGCAGCGGTT
>MDSW01163712.1_pt1 | contig 10941 bp, 10 predicted proteins | sample 811171 | NCBI WGS metagenome assembly MDSW01 (sample SAMN05326641, study PRJNA326480) | marine metagenome | isolation source: seawater | place: Atlantic Ocean: North West | collected 2012 | reverse complement strand
GATGATTGATGATTTAATAACTAAAGGTGTTTCTGAACCTTATCGTATGTTTACCTCTAGAGCAGAGTATAGACTAACTTTAAGAGCTGATAATGCAGACCAGAGGTTAACCGAGCTTGGTATAAATTTAGACTTAGTAGGATCTGAAAGAAAAAAAACATTCTTAGAAAAGAAAAAAAATATCTCCTCACTTAATAATTTTTTAGAATCTAAATTCCTGACTCCTAACGAAGCAAAAAAACATGATATCAAAATAGCTATGGATGGAGTCAAAAGATCATGTTTAGAGGTAATGGGTCAACGAAAAGTAAATATGGCAAAAATAAGGCAAGTATTTGCTGATATACCAGTATTTCCTGGTTCAATAGAAAAGCAGGTTGTAACAGATGCTCACTACATGGGTTATTTAAAAAGACAAGAGCGTGATATCAAATCTTTTAGGAAAGACGAGTCAGTTATCATCCCTAAGAATATAAATTATGAAAATTTAAGTGGCTTGTCTAACGAGGTCAAGTCGAAACTAATTTCTATTCAGCCTAAAACCTTAGGACAGGCTATCAGAATAGACGGCATTACTCCTGCAGCTGTTATAATCTTATTATCTCATATTAAGAAGCTAAAATTTAAAGCTACTGCTTAATGCAGGACAATGAAGTCATAAATATTCTTCAACATCAGCTTGATTTTAGTAGTAAAACTATATCTGACATTAAAATATTTATAAATCAATTATTAGAGGCGAATAAAAAGCATAATTTTATTTCAAAAAGTACTGAAAAGGTAATTTGGCATAGACATATTCTCGATTCTGCACAATTAATCAAGTTTATTGATTTTTCCAAAGGTTCTTTATCAGATCTAGGTTCTGGAGCAGGTTTTCCAGGCTTAATTTTAGCTTTGTCTAACAAAAATAAAGACTTTCACGTGAAATTGTATGAGAAATCACCAGTAAAAAGAGCATTTTTAAAGAAAATAAGCAATGAATTATCAATAAATGTTGAAATTTACGGAAATGTGTATGACGCTTTTATAGATTCAGACTACATAGTTAGTCGGGCTTTTAAGAAATTAGATGCTATAATACAAGTTTCACGTGAAATCGCTAAAAAACCACATAAACTAATAATTTTAAAAGGCCAAAACGCACAAAAAGATTTAAATAAAGCTTTCAAAAACGAAAAATACGATTATAAACTTGAAAACAGTATAACAAATAAAGATTCTAAAATAATTATAGTCGATTTTAAAAAATGACGACAACGATTTCTGTGATCAATCAAAAGGGCGGGGTAGGAAAAACAACAACTGTAATAAATTTAGCGGCTTCGCTGTCCATTTTGGGTCAAACTAATCTTGTTATTGATTTAGACCCACAGGGGAACGCTACAACAGGATTTGGTAAAAGCAACAATGATGAAAATAAAAATATTTACAATTTATTAATTAAAAAAATTAGTCTAACGCAAGCAATACAAAAAACCAATATTCAAAAATTAGATATCATTGGATCACATGTAAACTTATCTGGTTTAGAAGTTGAAACTGCAAATGATTCAAAAAGAGCTTTTGTTTTAAAAGAAATTTTATCTTCAGAAAAATCAGGATTGCTTAAAAAATATGACAATATATTTATAGATTGTCCACCTTCTTTAAGCTTGTTAACAATCATGTCTTTAGTGGCATCTGACGAGTTGTTAGTTCCATTGCAGACAGAGTTTTTTGCTTTAGAGGGAATTACACAATTAGTTAAAACAATCGATAGAATAAAAGAAAATCTTAATCCATCTCTTTCTATAAGAGGAATACTGTTAACTATGTTTGATAAAAGAAACAAACTTTCATCGGAAGTAGATAAGGAAGCGAGAAATTATTTTAAAGACAAAGTTTATAAAACTGTTATTCAAAGAAATGTAAGACTGTCCGAAGCACCATCACACGGCTTGCCATGTGTTATATATGATAAAAGCTGCGTTGGCAGTAAGTCGTATTTTAAATTAGCTGAAGAATTTAAAAACAAAATAGAGAGTGTTGCATGAGTGGAAAAAAAAAGGGTTTAGGTCGGGGTTTGTCAGCGCTTTTCGGCGATGAAAAGCCGAAGGATAAACCGCAAGAAATTAAACAATCAAATACCGTTTCCATTGTCGATTTAAGCCGAAATCCGTATCAACCAAGACAGTATTTTAATGAGGAAAAACTTGAGGAATTAGCCAATTCTATTAAGAAAAACGGAATTATACAGCCCATTGCTGTTAGGCGAAATAAAGCTGAAAACGGTAAATATGAGATTGTAGCTGGTGAAAGAAGATGGATTGCTGCCCAAAAAGCAGGGTTACATGAAATCCCAGTTAGAATTTTAGATTTAAGTGACGCAGAGTCATTAGAAGTTGCTATTGTAGAAAATATTCAAAGAGATGATCTTAATCCAATTGAAGAAGCACGTGGTTACAAAAGATTGAATGAAGAATTCAAATATGACCATGAAAGTATTTCTAAACTAATGTCTAAAAGCAGAAGTCATATTAGCAATACATTAAGATTATTAACTTTACCAACAGATGTTATTGCGATGTTAGAGGAAGGCACATTGACATCTGGTCAAGCAAGACCATTAATTGGAATATCTAATGCTTCATCTATTGCTGAAGAAATTGTTGCTAAAAATTATAGTGCTAGAAAAATAGAGTATTTAGTAAAAACAAAAAAAAGCACCAATCCTAAAGGTTCAATTGATATAAATATTTTAAAAGCACAAGAACGCATTGAAAAAATACTAGGCTTAAAGGTAAATATTTTAAATAAAAAAAATAACTCTGGTAGGGTTACTATTGAATATAAAGACTTAGAACAATTTGAACTGATATCTGAATTACTTACTAAGCGTTAGCTGTATCGCAAATATCTAATAGAAATTTTTTTATTAATACATCTTTGCTAAGTATTGGGCTTGACTTAATTTGAATTTCTAAATTATAAGCCTTTTTTAAAATATTTTTAATTTTTTTTGCATTCCATTTTTTTGCTTGGAATATCATTGAAGGTTTATCTTTCCAAAATATGGGAGGTTTAATTGAATTTATAGCATTTTCTACACTAGTGCTCTCACTTAATTTAAAAATTTGAAAAAGCTTTTCTAACCTTTTGCTAATCATGTTTAGATATAAAATATTTTTCTCTGTTTCTAAAAAGGTATCACTAAGTAATTTATTTGTTTTAAGCTTGTTTCCATTAAAAGCTTCATCCTTAAGAATATTAAAATCATTATTTTCTTTTAAATTTAAAAGCAGCTCTAATTTTCTATTATTAATTTTCTTATCAATAAAAAATGAAATAATTTTTTCAATTTCATTTTTAAGTTTAATTCTGTCTAGGCTACTACTATCTATTATTAAGTTGAGATTCTCCACAGATAAGCCTTCAAATCCATTTAACTCTCTAATAATTATGTTTTTGATTGTTAGTTCATTATCCGCATAACATGCAACTAACGAGCATTTTTTGGATTTTTCAAAATAATTTCTTAATTTTGATTTTTTGTCTAGTAACTCTGAAAAAAGAAAAAACTTTTGTTCACTTATTTTTGACTCTAAATCTTTTATAATTTCTAAAATTTTATCATTTGTTTGACTTATAAAAAAAATTTTCTTCTCTTCAAAGAGAGAAATATTATATACTTCAGAAAAAAATTTATCAGTATTTTTTAAAATGTCCTCTTGATTAAAATTTATAATCTCTGAGCCTTTGTAATTTAATTTAATTTTACGTTTAAATTCATCTTTCAAACCCAAATTTTCTCCATAGAAAAGTGTAAGATTTTCTTTAATTAAATTAATATTATTCTCTATTGTGTAACTTTTATATATCATTGTATCTTAGTAATAGTTCTTTCAAAATATTCTCAGCAAGACTTTTGGACAAAAGGTTTATTAATTTTTTTTCATTAGTTATACTTTGAGAATGTTGATTAGCAACACTAAAAGTTCCATTTGCCTGAGTGGAGAATTCATCTAATTTTTTTTCTCTTTCATTAAATATTTCAACATTGGAGGTTATCATTATCTCATATTTTGTTATTTCATTTTTTATATTTTTTTCTTTAATTATTTTATTTTTATTAGTATTTATTTTTAAAATTATAGATTTTTCTTTGTTTTTGTTAATTTTATTAGAGATTTGACTTTTAATATTATAATTAATTCTTTTCTCTCCAACGATTTGAATGTTAGAGATGGAAAAATTAATATCTTGAGGCTGTTTGACAATTTTAAATCCACATCCGGTAGTCAAAACTGAAGCTATAAATGTTAAAATAATAATATTTTTCATGTAAATTTTAATTTGGAATTATATAGTTTATAATTTTATTTTTAATGAATATAGTTTTAATAATCTTTTTGTTTTCTATATATTTCTTCGCTTTTGACGAACGTAGTATAATTTCATTGATTTGATCCTCAATTAAGTCCTTATTAACCGATAAAATATCACGTGTTTTTCCGTTTATTTGTACAGCAATTTTAATTTCGTTCATTACATTTTTTTTATCAATTTCTGGCCATTTTTTTACTGATGTACAATTAAGGAGTTCTAAACACTCATGTGCTAAGTGAGGAGTGAAAGGTAGCATCAATTTCATTATTTTTGTTAAATTTTTAACAAATACCTCTTTACTAAGTCCCTTATTTAAATAATCTTTTATTAGATTATATGTCTCGTAGAAGTAGGCTATTGAAACATTAAATCGAAATTTACTGATTGAGTTATCAATTTTATTTACATAATTATTAATTTCTAAATTAAATTTTTTTTCCAATTCTATATTTATTTTTACTTCTTTTTTTTGAGAAACCGTAAGATTTAAATTCCATATTTTTTGCAAAAACTTGTTAGCAGACGAAACCCCCGTATCTGACCATTGAATGTCTTTCTCTGGGGGGCTGTCTGATAAAATAAACCACCTTACAGCATCGGCACCATATTGTTTTATCATGATTTCAGGGTCGATTGTATTTTTTTTAGATTTTGACATAGACTCTGGGGGCCCAACTATTATCTCAGTATTATCAGATTTTTTTACAAAAGTTTTAGAGTCAACTTTTTGAACTTCTTCGGGATAAACCCAATCACCATTATGATCTTTGTAAGATTCATGACAAACCATACCTTGAGTAAACAAATTTAAAAAAGGTTCAGTTATCTTGAATTCTTTGTCACATTTATTGATACCTTTAGTGAAAAAACGTGAGTATAATAAGTGTAATATAGCATGCTCAATACCTCCAATGTACTGATCTACTGGCATCCAATAATCAACTTTTTTTTTATCGAAAGGAGATTTTTTATATTGAGGTGAGCAGAACCTCAGAAAATACCAAGAAGAGTCTACAAATGTATCTAAAGTATCAGTTTCCCTTATAGCATTTTTACCAGTCGATTTTTGTACAGTTTTTTTCCAAGTTGGATGAATATCTAAAGGGTTTCCATTTGAGTTTAAATCAATGTTATTTGGCAGTTCGATTGGAAGCTCACTTTTATCAACCGGCACTACACTCCCATCCTCTAAATAAATCATTGGTATTGGACAGCCCCAATAACGCTGACGTGAAATACCCCAATCTTTTAATCTAAATTGAGTTTTCTTTTTACCAATGCCTTCTTTTTCAATTTCATTGATAACCTTAGTTTTAGCCTGTTCAATATCAAGGTCATTAAGAAATTCTGAGTTTATTAATTTACCTTTACCAACATACGCTTCAGACATGTCATTTGTATTTTCATCATTTGAAACGACTCTAATAATTTCAAGTTTATATTTTTTTGCAAAATCGAAATCTCTTTGGTCATGAGCAGGACAACCAAAAATAGCTCCAGTACCATAATCCATTAAAACAAAATTAGCGAAATAGATTGGTAATTTTTTACCTTTAATAAAAGGATGCTTTGCAAATAATCCTGTTGAAAATCCAATCTTTTCTGCATTAGCTAGTGCTTCTTCAGTTGTACCTGTTTTATCAGAAAGTTTTTTGAATTTCTTGAATTCATCTTCATTTTTAAAGTCCTTGCTAAGTGGATGATCGGCAGAAAGAGCTAAGAAACTTGCTCCAAAAATAGTGTCAGGTCTAGTCGTAAACACTTTTACTTTTTCTTTATTATTTTCTAACTCAAAATTAATTTCACAGCCATAAGATTTACCAATCCAATTTTTTTGCATTAATTTTACTTTTTCCGGCCAACCTTTTAAATTTTCTAAATCATTTAATAGGACATCTGAAAAATTTGTAATGTTAAAAAACCATTGAGATAATTTTTTTCTCTCGACGATAGCGTTAGATCTCCATCCTTTACCGTTTATAACTTGCTCATTTGCTAGGACAGTTTTTTCAACTGGATCCCAATTTACATAAGTCTCTTTACGAGACACAAGACCCTTATTAAAAAAATCAATGAAAATTTCCTGTTGAAATCTGTAATATTCTTTATCACAAGTAGAGATTTCTAAATCCCAATCAATTGATAATCCTAGCATTTTTAATTGATTTTTCATTGTTTTTATATTTTTGTCTGTCCATTCTTTAGGGTGTAAATTGTTGGATTTGGAGGCATTTTCTGCCGGTAAACCAAAGGCGTCCCAACCCATGGGGTGAAGTACATTATATCCGTTTAGAAATTTATATCTGGCTATGACGTCTCCAATAGTATAATTCCTAACATGACCCATATGAATTTTACCTGATGGATATGGAAACATTTCTAAACAATAGAATTTTTTACCTTTTTCATTATATAGTTTGTTCTTAGCAAAATATTTTTGCCATTTTTTTTCAATAGCTTGGAAACTTATTCTTTCCATGACTGTTACTTTTTCTTTGGCTTTTCTTTTTTTAATAAAGACGCTTTTTTTAGAATTACAGAATTAAGCTCACTTTTAATTTTTGAATCTTTTAATAATTGAACATTACAATTATTACTCGAAGTACATTTTTTTTGATGAACTATAATTTTTAAGCTTGTGGAAGTTATCTCGTTTGAAAGAAATCTAACAGTAATTTTAATTGAACTGTTGGCATCATTCTCGTTTGTGTACCAATCAGTAATAATTGTCCCGCCTGAGTAATCAACCGTTGTTAAAGGTAAAAAATCAAGAGTTTCAAGGCTTGCCCTCCAAAGAGGATTTGAAGAACTAAATTCATAATTAGTTCCTCCTCGACCACCAATCATACCTCCTAATGAAACACCTCTGCCTTCCTCAATATTTTTTCTGGCCTTCGCAGTTGCACCGTCAGGCATATCTCTTTGATCAACCTTTTTTGGCTTTAAAGCACCACAAGCCGATAAACTCAAAATTAAGAAAAAAATGGGAAAAAAATGATTTACTAATTTTAAAAACTTCATTTGTTAATTAATTATTAATTAAATTATAGTGAACTCTCTTAATAGCATGGATTTGTTAATATTGAATATTTTTAAGTTTTTTCCTATTAATTTGTGTTGCATAATTAACACACTTAACAAAAAAAGAGCAAAAAAAAGGGTTTTTTTGGTCTTTTGACACCATAATCAGTTAAAAACTTATCATTATTATTTAATAATAATTAAACAACAAAGGAAAATAATATGAAAAACATAACAAAAATATTGTTAGCGTCTCTTTCATCACTTCTATTGGTTATTTCAACAGTTAACGCTGGTGAAGTAGCATTAACAGGTTCTGCAAAGGCCTCTTACTCAATAGGTGGTTCGGATGATTCTATGGACAATGGTATTGGTGTTAGTAACGAGTTAAAAGTTGCCGCTTCAGGTGAAATGGACAACGGTTACACTTGGAACTACCACTTAGATCTTGATCCAGGTGCATCTGGTTCGATGGTACAAGATGATGCTGCATTAACAATTAATACAAATGGTATGGGTACAATTGGATTCTTCGACGGTGAAGGTTCATTACACTCAAACTTAGCATGGGGAATTGGTGCTTTAGGTACAGGTTCAGACTATGCAGGTACTATGACAATTCAGTACGGTTTAGACATTGACGGTGAAGCAAACGTTCAATATCACACACCGGCAGATGTGTTACCATTAGGAACAGTTGTAAAAGTTGGTTACCAACCAAACAAAGGTGACACAACAGGTGGAAATGACTTCAAAAGTACAGGAGGAATTAATCCATTAGCAGCTGGTGGTAATGAAATGATTCAGTACAGAGTAGACATGGCGCCACTAGATGGTTTAAAAATTGGTGCTGACTATTCAGAAACTGATGGTGCAACTTCGGCAGTAGCAGCGGTTCAAGAATCTGAATCAGGTGCTTACTACGCGCAGTATGCAATGGGTAACTTTAAAGTTGGTTACGGTAAAGCTCACTACGCAGTAGGTTTGTCAAATAAAGTTGGTAATGTTAACCATTACGAGACAGACTCTTACGGTATTGAAATGGCTGTAAACGATCAGTTATCTATCTCTTACACAAAAGAGAAATCAGAAGCAGTTTCAAAAGTTGCAATAGCAGCTGGTTCTGCAAGTACGACTAACTCTACAGTTGAAGCAGACGTTACTTCTATGCAAGTTGCATACGTAGTAGGCGGAGCTACAGTAGGTGTTAACGTAACTGACACTGATAACGCTGATTATACATCTGGCAAAGAAGAGAAAGTAACTATGCTATCTCTTGCTATGGCGTTTTAATTAGTAATACTTAATATTAAAAAAGCCGGTTAATAATTTTAGCCGGCTTTTTTTTTATCTCAGATAATAAGGCAAATCCTTCGCTATTAACAAAATTTAAACTGTTTAAATTTTTTAAATTAATACCTCCTAAAGGTATAAGATTTTTATAAATTTTTAAAAAATTATTAAATTTGATTACCCCAAGAAAGGGAGCCTTTCTATCGTAATTTACTAAAAATAGTTTAGAAAATAAAATTTCATTACATCCTTGTCTTAATTTGAATGAAATTTCATGAAAATTATGGGCGGACCCAATAATTTCAAAGTTTTTTTTTTTTAGATATAACGCTTTCAGAGATTTATTATATGAAGATAGATAAATACCATCAGAATTTAATAAAACTGCGAGCTTAATATTATTGGCTATAAAAAACTTTATTGACCTTAATTTACAATGTCTCCTAAAGTGCAATAAATCATCAATATTATCAATTTTTTTTTGATTTCTGTAAATTATATAAAATTTATTTATTTTTTTTATGTTTTTTAAATCTATATCTTTGATACTTTCTATAAGTAAAAAATATTTATTTTTTAGTGCAAACATATGGATACATTAATTCAAAGATTTGAAAAAATAAAATTGAATATTTCTCATTTAAAGCCCAAAAGGGCTATAAATATTATAGCAGTGAGTAAAACTTTTTCACTAGATCATGTAATGCCATTAGTAAATTATGGACATGTTCATTATGGAGAAAATAAAGTTCAAGAAGCTGTTGCAAAGTGGAGTGAATTAAAAAAAACGAATAAGGACCTTAAATTACATATGATTGGGAAACTTCAAAGTAATAAAGCAAAAGATGCTGTTAAAACTTTTGATTATATACATTCATTAGACAATCAAAAACTGGCAGACTCTCTTGCAAAGCATCAATTAAACATAAACAAAGAACTTGAATATTTTATTCAAGTTAATATTGGTAATGAAATTCAGAAGTCAGGCATACCTGTTAGTGAATTAGATCCTTTTTATAATTATTGTATTAATGAAATTAAACTTAAAGTTATTGGTCTCATGGTTATACCTCCTAATGATAATAATACAGATAAATATTTTAAATCTTTAAACGAATTAAATAAATCTCTTGCATTAGAACATTTAAGTATGGGTATGTCTTCAGACTATACTAATGCAATAAATCATGGGGCAACATATGTACGAATAGGAAGCTCTATCTTTGGTCCACGATCTTAATTTTTGTATTAGTTTTAATTTGTTCTATCATCTTTAAAAGATTATTTTTTTTTATTGCTATGCATCCTTCCGTCTTTCTGAAATTTCTTGATGCCACGTGTATGAAAATCGCACTTCCTTTATTTTTTTTTATTGGTGCCATATTATAATTTAATACTAAAACCACATCATAAACATTTTTGCTTCTAAAAAGTTTTTCATATTTGTAATTTGAAGGCAGATAAATAAGTTGATTATATTTCTTTGATTTTGGGTCGTCACACCAGCCCATATTTTTTTTAATAATAACTTTTTTTAAACTAGATTTTATTTTTTTTATTCTATCTTTCCTATAAAGAATAAACTTTATTTTATAGTTACCTATTGGTGTAATTAAATCACCCTCTTTTCTTTTAATACCTATACCCTTTTTACCAACAGCACATTTTACTTTATACTTATTATAGGTAAGATATCTTTTATTTATTAAAATATGCATTTATCTAAAGTTATCATATTAGGACCTTCATCATTTGTTTCAACCTTAAATGAACTTAAAACTTTTTTAAAGTTTAATCCTCTTTCAGGAGATTTAAACATTGATCATGATATTATTTTATTTCATAACGACGCTTTAAAAGACGATAAACAAAAAAATTTTATAGAGAAAAGTAAATCTATAAAAATTTGTGCAGTAAATAAAAAGGAAACTATTAATAATTGTGATGCCAAGTTACAATTACCAGCTACTTTAAAAGAGATTAACGCTATAGTAGAGGACACACTTGCTAAGAAAAAATTTAATAAAAATTCTTCTATTGAAATTAAAAGTTATTTGTTAAATAAAAATGAAAAAAAATTTTCTAAATTAGATAAATTTATAATTCTCACAGAAAAAGAAGTGCATCTCCTGGAATTGTTTTTAAATAGCAAAAAACCTATGTCAAAAAATAATATTTTATCTATTGTTTGGAACTACTCTGCCGACGCAGATACTCATACTGTTGAGACACATATCTATAGGTTAAGAAAGAAAATTT
>MDSW01002771.1_pt1 | contig 10941 bp, 9 predicted proteins | sample 811171 | NCBI WGS metagenome assembly MDSW01 (sample SAMN05326641, study PRJNA326480) | marine metagenome | isolation source: seawater | place: Atlantic Ocean: North West | collected 2012 | reverse complement strand
TTAAGATTCCGTTAACGATTATTGATAAAGGATTGATATAACTAAAATTATCTATAATAAGAATTACACTACTAAAAAATGCAGCATAGGAAACAAGAAATGAAATTTTAAAAAGATTAAAAATACTCTTTTGTTTATCTTGTTTTGGCATTACCCATAATATTGCCGCTACGACAGTAAAAGATAATTGAAATCCTGCGGAAAACAACAAACTATGATCTATAGCAAGAAGTATTAGTGCTGTCCAACCAAGGATAGAAAATGAATTCCTCTTTCGGCATAAAATACTAGAAATCTGCCAAAAAACCACCATTAGATAGGCCCGGCAAGCTGAGGGTGGAAAACCAATTAACGAAACATAAAAAAACAGTAATAATAATGTTATAGACAAATAGAATTTCTTTTGCATTAGAAAGATTTTAAAACATTGATAAAAAAGTAGAAAAGCAATTCCAATGTGCAATCCACTCACTGCAAACATATGCATTGTTCCGATATTTCGAAACATCGAATTTTGTCTTTCAGTCATAAATCTTTTTTCACCAAATAAAAACGCGCAAATGAAAGCTTGGTATTCTTTTGTAATATTTTTATCATTTCTTATAATATTTAATATATTTGTTTTTATTTCACTAAAAATCTTTTTTCTTACCACAATAAATTGATTAATGTGATAAATCTTATAATTCAACTTGTTTTGATTATATTCTATTATTCCCTTAACACTTATTACATCGCCAGTATCTACGAATAACGCTCCGTTCTTAACAGCAAATCCTCCTTCAACCATTTTGTTTTTAAGATCTTTCCTAGTCTCCGGGCATTTTGCAATTTTACCTTTGAAGTATATATATTCACCATACCTACCGAATTGATTATTTACACGGTTTAATTCTATACTGCAAACAACCTCACGCGGAGGGAGATTTCTATATTTAAATTCGACCGTTTCTTTTTCTTCTGTAACTACAACAACATATAGCCACATATTTAATGTTCCGCCAAATCCCAACGCCAATACATTTATTCGATCAAAACTCGGTCTTTTGCTTATCCACCCACTTGCAACACTAAACATAATGCCAGAGATTCCAACTAGCAATGACCCATAACCAGAATCGATTATAGAGTTAGAAGCTATACCTAGGAGGAAAGGAGTAAGAGCGTAATAAATGGGAGCACGCATCCTGCCTCTTCAAAAACAAATTTTTCTCGTTCACACAACAAATCAATTACAAAAACTGTGATTCTGTATTTGCCCCTAGCTCATCAAATGATAGATTGTATTAGTGCTTTATGATCGGACATACATGAAGAAGCCATTCAACGGTGGGATAAATTCAATCATAGACCGTTTGTTGATTCTGCTGATCGTCTGCTTTGTTTTTCAATTATTGATCGAACTTGCAACTGGCTTACCTCATGGGAATGGAATTCATTTCAAAACTTTGGCCCTAAGTTCCCATTTCTTTGAAAGCGGATATTTGTGGACCGTTTTGAGTTATCCTTTTCTCAATCAAGGCCCTTTAACATTAATAATGAATCTTATAGGGATTCATTTCATTTGCAGAGCTGTTGAGGGCGAACTTGGTAAACGAAACTTTTACTGGTTATGTGCATTGTCAACCTTGTCCGGTGGATTTATGTGGTTAAGTCTTAATTATCAGTCACAACAACAACTTTGCGGTTTCACACCCATTTTAATGGCTAGCCTTACTTATTTTTGTTTTAGCAATCCGGATCGCCCCATTACCCTTTTACTCTTCTTCGTTTTACCTATTTCCATAAAGCCCAAGTATTTGCTTTTAAGTCTCCTGGGAATTGAATTATTCGGTTTTGTATTTTGGGAACTTCGGGGCAATTTGGCTGTAAACTGCTCCGCCCACTTGGGAGGAATGCTGTCTGGCGCTTTCGTTTTCAGGTATCTGCTTGCGGGGAAGGGGTTTCCCAAATTCGTTTTTGTTAACTCTCGCTCAAAAAAATCAAGCGGTGGTTCAAAACTTTTTCGAAGAAAACAATCGGTGAAGAATCCGAACTATGCCGTGGATTTTTCAGACCAACAAGATTTACAGGGAGAAGTTGACCGTATTCTGGATAAAATCAACGAGAACGGTTTTGGCGCTTTGACTCAAGAAGAAAAGAACATTTTAGAGAAAGCAAAAGGCTTGCTTAACAGGCACTAATACTTTCAAGTTTTAGCTAATGAAACCCCCACAAAAGAAATATTGCCCAAAGGCTTTGCTTGTTCTAATTTCTTCCATCTTCCCGATTGATTTTGCATTATGCCAAAACGATGCGGATGCAATCGAACCGTCCTCGCTGATGAAGCATGAGGCGAGATGGTTGGTTCAGGCATTGGAGCAAGCTCACTTTAGCAAGGTTTCCATCGAAAAATTAGAACCCAAGGATTTTTTGGCAAGTTTTGTTAAGAAATTAGATAAGCAAAAGCTGTATTTCACCAAACAAGATATCGACCGATTCAACAAGGATTACTCACCGACCTTGATAACGTTCTTCAAGCAAGGTAATTTATTTCCAGGCTTTGAAATCTACAATGAATACAAGAAGCGATCGGTGAAGAGATTGGATTGGGCGATTTCCTGGGTGATCGGCTCCGGGGTGAAACTTGATACCAATGAGACCTACAACACAGACAGAGAGAATGCCAACTGGTGTTCCTCTGACGAGGAATTGGACACGCAGTGGAAAAAACTAGTTTCATTTGAATTGCTCAATGAAGCCCTTTCGCAATTAGACTCAAATTCCAGCGAAAGTCTCGACACGCCCGAACTGCAAAAGATTATTGAGGAATCAGCGGAAAGAATTAGCAGTCGCTACAAGCGCTGGAGGAAAAACATTTTGGATTTTGAGGCAATAGACATTCAAGAACTCTACCTCACCACCCTGACCCAAACATTCGATCCGCATACCACCTTCATGAACATAAAAGAGAAGGAAAAATTCGATCAACAGATGAACAATGAATTTGTTGGCATAGGTGCGGTTCTGCGGGATGAAGACGGATTTTGCACGATCAAGGAACTTTTGCCAGGTGGCCCTGCGGAAGGTTCCCGCGAGCTTGAGCCCGAAGACATCATTCTCAAGGTGGCGCAGGCGGAGGGTGACTTTATTGATGTGGTTGACATGAAACTGGCCAAAATAGTTGAACTTATCAAAGGGCCCAAGGATACCTTGGTTCGACTGGAAATAAAGCCCGTCAAGGATCCGTCCAATACAAAGGTAGTTCGAATCGTACGCGATAAAATCAAGCTTACTGCAAACCTAGCCTCGGGAAGTTTGCACGAAATGCCCGGCGAGGAAGGAAATCGATTAATAGGGAGAATTGAACTGCCCTCCTTTTACGGTTCATCCGGAAATGGACCAAAGGCAACCGATGACGTTGAGGAGTTGATAAACGAACTGAAAAAGCAAGGTGCCGAAGGTATTATTTTGGATTTGAGAAGAAACGGAGGTGGTTACCTCAGCGAAGCAGTCAATCTTGCAGGACTCTTTATATCAAGGGGGCCTGTAGTCCAAGTTAAAAGCACCGATGGCAAAATTCGAAAGAAGTTCGACTTCAATCCGAAAATCGGATGGGACGGTCCGTTGATTGTCTTGGTTTCAAGATATAGCGCATCTGCATCTGAGATTGTTGCAGGAGCCCTGCAAAATCACAAAAGAGCCATTATAGTGGGTGACGAAACCACTCACGGCAAAGGTACCGTGCAATCCCTTATTCCAATGAACCTGCCCGTTCAAATAGCAGGAACTTCGAAAAAAAGGAGCGCTGCGAAAATAACTATCCAAAAATATTATCTGCCATCGGGAGGCAGTACGCAAATCGAGGGGGTCAAGAGTGACATTACCATAGACACGATCAATATGCACCTTCCCATAGGTGAGTCCGATTTGGATAATGCCCTTGCATGGGACCAAATCCCTGCGGTTAACTTTAGGAGGCCGAAAGAAGAATTCGTATATGACAAAGATAACTTGGACAAACTGAGAGAGCTTAGCCAAACCCGCCAAGAAAAGCTTTCGGAATTTCTCTATTTGAAGGAAAACATTGATTGGTTCAGGAAGAAAAGGGAAACAAAAACGATTTCCCTTAACCTACCGGAAAGAATCGCCCAAAAGAAGAACGACGAAAAGGTTTCGAAGGAACTCCAGAAAACATTCAAGTCATTTGCCGAAAAGGCGTTTCCTCTCCGGAAAACAAGCCTGCAGGTTGTAAAAGATCAAGCTCGCAGGTCACTTGTTGCTCGAGGCGAAGAGGTAACAGAAGACGAACCCTCCAAGGGAAAAATGGAAAAACCCAAGGAATTGGATATTCGTTTGCATGAGAGTGTTCGTATAATGGCTGATTGGTTGGAATTGCTAGAAGGAAAAAAGATTTCCCTCAAAGCCCCCCCCGTCAAAGATTAGGAAAACACCAAGTTTTGTCCGTAACTTCGACGGGTATTAAGTTAGGATTTTTTGGCAATTGCAAACCGCCTGTATCGAGTAAGGTCTTTTAAAATTTCAATATCTTTGAATTTGGGACGCAAAGCAGCCTCAATTTGATCCGCGTGGCAAATGCCGAACTCAAGAGCCAACAATCCATCGGTAGCCAAAGTTTCGCTGGCGCATGCAATAATTTTTCGAAGGTCATAAAACCCCCCGTCTTCCGCAACCAAGGCAGGCTTAGGGTCGAATGACTTGACCTCAGGTTGGGCGCTTTCCCACTCCTCTTCATCCAGATAGGGAGGGTTTGCTACGATAAGTCTGATATCGTCATCTAAAATCTTATCTTGATGCCAATCCAAATTCCTCAGGACAACTCTCTCCTGCAGGTTCAGCAAACGAACATTCTCTTCGGCAAGAGCCAAGGCTTCATTGCATTTGTCTGTTCCGATACCAAAACTTGAGGGTAATGAGGAACAAAGAGCGAGCAGAATGGCGCCCGACCCTGTTCCCAAGTCTAATATCTTACCCTCAAATGAGTCAGGTATTCGATTTAGTATATATTCGACCAAAGACTCGGTTTCCGGTCTGGGAACGAGCGCCCGTTCATCGCTTTTGATTAAGAACCCGGCAAAATTGACGGAACCCAGAATATGTTGAAGAGGCTCTCTTTTTCCTCTGCGGACTATCATGCTCCTGATTTCCCGAATGTTTTGCTCCTCGACGATTTCATCGGGGTGAAGGTACAATTCCATTCGTTTGATTTTCAGGCTGGTGGAAACAAGCCATTCCGAGTCACATTTGGGGCTGGGCACTCCTTTGGCCCGTAAAAAACCCGAGGATTTCTTTAGAACTTCAAGACGTGTGAGAAATTCCTCGCCTTTATTCATTGCCCAACTTTTCCAGCCTGAGCTTGAGGTCAACTTCGGCGAGTGCTTCGAGCAAGTGGTCAAGATCACCGAACAGTGATTCGTTTAGGGCATGAGAAGTATAGTTTATTCTATGGTCTGTAATTCTACTTTGAGGAAAATTATAAGTTCGAATGCGTTCGCTTCGATCACCTGTTCCAACCTGTTCCCTTCTGTCTTGGGCATACTTTTCACGTTCTTCCGCCTGTTTGATTTTCAAAAGCCTGGACCGCAAAACGGTCATAGCCTTGCTTTTGTTCTTCAGCTGGGATCGTTCATCTGCACAGTATACCGTAAGACCCGATGGCTTGTGAAGAATTTGCACTGCGGAGTCAGTGGTGTTAACCCCTTGCCCTCCGGGACCGCTTGCCCGACAAACGCTGATTTCCAAATCGCTTTGGTCAATGCTGACCTCTACTTCTCTGGCTTCAGGCAAAACCGCAACCGTGGCTGTGGAGGTATGAATTCTGCCACTTGCTTCAGTGACCGGAACTCGCTGAACTCGATGAACGCCACTTTCGAATTTTAATTTAGACCAAGCGTCCTCACCCTTGATCATGAAAACGACCTCCTTGAACCCACCGGATTCGGAATGGCTTTGACTCAGGCATTCGAGCGACCAGCGTTTGCTCTCAGAGAACTTGCAATACATCCGAAAAAGGTCAGAGGCAAAAAGAGAGGCTTCGTCCCCTCCCGCCCCTGCCCTGATTTCAATAATTGTGTTTCTTCCGATATCGGGATCCGGGGGAAGCATGGCGACAAGCAGGTTTCCCCTTAGCTCTTCAATGCTTGCTTTAAGAGATAGAATTTCCTCTTGGGCGGCATCTGCGAATTCTTCGTCCGAGAGCAAGGTTTGGCTTTCTTCAAGCTCTGCTTCCAAAGACATGATTTTCTCGAAGGTTTCGATTATCCCCTTCACCCGTCCATGTTCCCTCGAAAGATCGGATGCCCGTGGGGCATCTTTGAAGACGTCAGGATCTGACAACTTTTGCTCCAGCTCATTGTATCGTTGCCGAAAGGGGTCAATATTTGGTAAAAGATCCATTACACATATCCTTTAGCAAAAATCTGAGCACTCCGAAACCTTAAGTGAATCCAAATCGACAAAATCACCAAATTCACGGGCAAAACATTGTAGCGTGCGTTTGGGACTTTGATAAGACCTTGATTCCGGGATATATGCAAAGACCACTTTTCGAGCATTACGACATAGACGAATCGACCTTTTGGAAAGAAGTCAATCAGTTGCCGTCCCTTTATGCCGAAAGAGGGCTAAACGTATCATCCGATACGATATATCTTAACCATTTGCTTAGTTATGTAAAAAACGGACCACTTCGCGGACTGACCAACCAGAAGCTTATGGAACTAGGCTCCGAATTGGAATTTTGCCAAGGGTTGCCCGATTTTTTCAAAGACCTTTCACGGATTCCCGAAGATCCTGAATTTTCAAGTTTCGACTTCAAAATAGAGCATTACGTAATTAGTACGGGTTTGGCTCCGATGATCAGAGGAAGCAAAATATACCCCTACATCGAAGACGTTTTTGCCTGCGAATTCATCGAATCTCCGGTGCCTCCTCATTACATGAGTCAGACAGAACTATCCTTGCCGTTGGATCTAGAAATTTCTCAAGTAGGAATGACCGTGGATAATACGATTAAAACCCGGTTTATTTTCGAAATAAACAAAGGATCGAACAAAAACCCGGCAATAGACGTAAACACCTCGATTCCTCATGCGGACAGACGCATCCCCATTGAGCAGATGATTTACGTGGCCGACGGACCGAGTGATGTGCCTGTTTTTACGGTTGTCAGGCAAATGGGCGGGAAGGCATACGCAGTTTACGATCCTAAAAACGAGAGAGAATTTGAGCAGACTTGCGAATTGGTCGAGCGATCACGAGTGCATAATAATGGTCCTTCGGACTATAGACCAACCTCCCCAACGGCCATTTGGATGAAACAAAAAACCCGTGAAATTCTCCGGGCAATGATCAAAAAAAGACAGGACGAACTGAGCAAGAGAGCCGGCTCTCCACCCAAACACCTTACGGAAACCGAAGAAGAGCCCGATGGTTTTGACTCCAGGCAATCTACCTTATGGAAGTGACGCAATGGCATCGAAAATCCCTATTGGGGCTCGAAGAACTTTCGGTCGCTGAAATAGAATGTATTCTTCGACAAGCCGCCCAGTTTAAAGAAGACGTGCCTAACCCGGAGTGCAAGACCGACCATTTAAGTGGAAAGCGCATCGTAAACCTGTTTCTTGAACCGAGCACGAGAACAAGAATAGCTTTTGAAATAGCGGCCAAAAGCTTGTCTGCAGACGTGATTTCCATAACGGGCAAATCCAGTAGCCTGACCAAGGGAGAAACACTGAGAGATACGGCGATGAATGTTCAAGCCCTTGGGGCGGACGCGATCGTTGTCCGTCACTCATCGGCCGGTTCTTCTTTGTTCCTTTCACGCACCATAGACGTTCCTATCATCAATGCAGGTGACGGGGCTCACGAGCATCCAAGCCAAGCATTGCTCGACATGTTCACCCTTCAAGAAAACCTAGGAAGCCTGAGGGGAAAGAAAATAACCATACTAGGAGACATTCTATTTAGCAGGGTTGCCAGATCAAACCTTTGGGGGTTAACGAAAATGGGAGCGGAGGTAACCCTTGCGGGTCCATCCACATTGGTACCAAAACAATTTGAAGAAATGGGGGCCAGGGTTTCCCATGACCTCCGGGAATCGCTTGCGGATGCCGATGCAGTTATGCTTTTGCGCATACAGCACGAGAGGCAAAACTCGACCCACTTTCCATCTTTAGCCGAGTATACCACCATGTTTGGCCTGAACATGGAAAGAAGCAAGTGGCTTAAGCCCGATGCGATCATTTTACATCCCGGGCCAATTAACCGAGGGGTGGAAATTGATTCGGAACTAGCGGACTCATCGAGGGCAGTCATTTTGGATCAAGTCAAGAATGGCATAGCCGTTAGAATGGCCATCCTGTACCTTTGCGCCAATGCGGCAACGTGTTCACATAATGACTGATTATTGCCTAAGTGGAGCCCGGATAGTTGATCCGTCGAAAAACCTCGATGAAAGAAGAGATTTCTGGGTAGTGGACGGAAGAATAACCTTCGGTCGACATGATGGCGAAACGGAAAACTTAGATCTTTCTGGAAAAATCGTTATGCCAGGACTGATAGATCTCCGTAGTCATTTGCATGCTCCGGAAAGCTTGTCGAGCGCTAGTGCCGCCGCGGCTGCCGGAGGGTATACCGCGATCTTGGCAATGCCAGACGTTTGTCCACCGGCAGACAATCCGGGAGCAATTAGACTAATGGAAGAAAAGGCATCAAAATCTGCCTCCATTAACTTCTTGCAGTGCGGCTGTTTGACCAAGGGCTCGAAAGGCAAGGAACTAGCGCCCCTCGGTTCTCTCAAGGAGGCTGGGGTTGTGGCAGTTTCGGATTGTCCCAACAGTCCTCAAAACACGGAGATTTTCCTCAAGGGACTGGAATATGCATCCATGTTCGACCTGCCAGTAATAGAGTTTCCCAGGGACCTTACCGTTTCTTCTTCCGGGGTGGCGCACGATGGACCCACTGGATTGAGAATGGGAATAGGGGGATATCCGCGAATGGCCGAAGAACTGTTCGTTCAAAGGGCGATCACAATTTCTCGCAATATTCAGGTAAATATTCACTTGAGCTCTATTTCATCAGCCGGGTCTGTGGAATTAATTCGTAATGCCAAAGAAAAAGGAATCCTCATTACCGCAGACACCACACCACATCACTTGACCTTAACTGATGAGAAAATATTGGGCTACGACCCAAATTCCAAAACAATGCCCCCGCTGCGGGAAGAGAGGGACAGAGAAGCTATTTTAGCAGGGATATTGGATGGAACGATCGATGGTATCTGTACCGCGCACGAACCATGCCATGAACATGAAAAACAAGTTGAGTTTGATTTGGCGCCCGCTGGAATTATCGGTTATGAAACCGCTTTGTCCATAGTATATGAGGAGCTGTCCCTGCACGAGAAAGACCCTTTTGGGTTAATCGCCCAAACCATGTCGGAAAACCCAAGGCGCATTTTGAAAACACCATACGAAGGGATTGCGGAAGGAGCAAAAGCAGACTTCGTAGTTTTTGACCCAAGCAAAAACTGGCAATACACGGTGGAAAAAGGTGTAAGTGTTGCGAGAAATACCCCTTTTGACGGCTGTACGATCAAGGGCTCCGTTGCAGCGACCTTTTCTATGGGCAAGCAGGTATATTCGGCCATAGAAGTCTAATTTAAGTTGTTTCCCTAAAATGCAAAATAGCGATATTGCCAGCTTGGTTTTGGCAACTGTCGGTATATTCCTAAACCTCAGAAGCTACAGGGGTAAAACGAATTTTTTGACTGTTAGGGCTTTGCGGTCTCCATGGGATCGGTGGATTTATGACACGCCATCTCAGCCGGGACCGAATGTAGCCAAAACGGGAAACTACCACCCGAAGATCATCCTCGTAAGCATATTTAAGGGTCTGATCTCGACCCTGAAGGTCTGGCCGCTATTGGTTCTTTTTTCCATCTTGTCCCAAAGCCTGTTGTCCGATTACCCGCAGCAAGACATAATTAGGAAATTAAAAGAAGGCGAAGGGCCCAACTTTTACGAAATTTTTTGGTTTGCCGGTCTGTTTTCCCCCATCGTAGAAGAACTTATCTTTCGCGGAGTTTTATACCCTATGCTAAAAAAGCATATAGGAGTTTTTTGGGGATGCGTATTATCATCGTTACTATTTTCATTCATACACGACAATGTTCTATCTTTCACCCTGCTTTTTTTATTTAGCGTATATTTAACTATGGTTTATGAAAGGAACAATAACCTTATCATTCCCATTGCATGCCATGCGTTCTTTAACATTTTCATGCTAACCCTTTTGTGGATCGATGTCATTTGAGAACTTAGGAGAAGGGGTATTCATTTCTCGTTCCCTTGGGGATACGGATTTGTTTATCAAGCAGTTGGTGAAAAACATTGAACCTAATTCAACCATTCTTCTGAACGGAGAAATGGGAGCGGGAAAAACATACCTTTGTTCCGGGATAGCGTCACATTTTGGGGTCAAAACCCTAACGAGCGCTTCCTTTGGTCGCGTTAGCCTGCATTCGGGTGACGTAACGATCGTTCACTGTGATTTTTACAGAAGCAAATTGAACCATGACTTTTTTACTTTGGAGGTGGAACCATTGCTGAAATCCCCCTGGTTACTGCTGATTGAATGGTCGAAAAATGAAGAAAAGATTATTGAAACAGAAAAGATTATTGAAATCGAAATTCTTCACAAGGGACCCGGTTCTCGAGAACTTAGGCTAAGCGGGATTAGTTAAGGATAAGAATCCCGTTGCTAAACTCGGATACAAATCCTTCCTTGGTCAGCCATTTCAATTCGATTAACAAACTTTTTTTATCTATTTCCCCAAGATCTTCGTGATTGAGCAAGGCAACCTTCTTTGTCTCTCCCAGTTTTGCCAGAACGGTTACGTGCTTTTCGGAAGTTTTGCTTAATGGGGTGCCTCCCGCCTTA
>MDSW01204164.1_pt1 | contig 10942 bp, 3 predicted proteins | sample 811171 | NCBI WGS metagenome assembly MDSW01 (sample SAMN05326641, study PRJNA326480) | marine metagenome | isolation source: seawater | place: Atlantic Ocean: North West | collected 2012 | reverse complement strand
CCCGCGCGTCCTCGCACCAGAGGCTCCCGTTCGCCGCCCCGTTCGCGCTCCATCGCGCGCGCGACCGCGAGCCGACCGACGCGAGCGCTCTTCGCACGCGCTCTTCTCGCTCTCGCGCGCTCTCGATCGACGCCTCGACGCACGAGTCGCGCTCTGTCGTCGACGTTTTCTGATTTCCACGATGACGATGGGTGTTCACGCGTCGGTCGATCGCCGAGCGGTCGAGGGAGAGAAAATGGGAACGAAATCGCGTCTCGGCGTCACTGCGCGCCGGCGTCGGGAGCGCGCGACCGCGCGTTGAGGACGTAAAGATGGAGTACAACGGCGTGCCCCTGGCCTCGATGACGACCAAGCAGCTGAGCGAGCTCGCCAAGTCGAAAGGGATCGGGCCCAAGCAATCGAGAGCGGAGTTTTTGAACGCGCTCGCGGACGCGCTCTTGAACGAGGGCGAGGGCGAGTTCGGCGAGGACGAGCCGCGAGTGGTGAGCGAACGACGCGTGGAGACGGTGGAGACGAAGATGGAGCGGCGAAGGGACGGCGAGGAGCGAGTGGTGACGACGTCCAGACGGATTATTACGAATGAATTCGGAGAAGAGGAGGTGGAGGTCGACGACGTGGGCGTGGACGCGAGCGAACGCGGATTCGACGCCGAAGAGGAAGAGACCGAGGGATATTTCGTTGGCTCGGCGGCGTTCGTGTGGGAAGACGAGGTGTACACGTACGGCGGGTTGACGCACGAGGGCGAATTCGTGACGAGCGTGTACAGATGGAGCGGACGCGGAGCGTGTTACGAAGTCCCGGCAACCGCGACGGACAAAGAGGTGGGCGTTCCTCCCGGCCGATACGGTCACACCGCTGTGGTGCACGGAGATTTGCTCTACGTGTTCGGTGGTCAAGGACAATTCGGTTGTCTCAACGATCTCTGGGTCTTTGATTTCGTAGCGTGCACGTGGACGATGGTGGACGTGATAGGGGATCCTCCGTCCTCCAGAACTGGACACTGCATGTGCATTTCGGATAACGTGTTGTTTGTTTTCGGTGGTAAGGATGTGCAACCGGGTCAAGACGTGGTGATATACAACGACCTGTACGGGTTTGACTTGAACGATTCGGAGTGGCTCACCATCGATACGCAGTGGAAACATCCGGTGGGCGGTGACGCTTGCGCGATGGCGGCGCGAAATTCGGTGCTTTACATTTTGAGCCCGAGTGAAACGTCCATCGAGATGGTCGTTTGGGTGCTTCAACTTTCCGCGCAAGGCACTCCACGCTGGACAATGGTTGCTCGCGCCGGCCAAGTACCGACGCCGCGGACTTCGTTCCTATCCTGCGTCGTCGGCGCAAACTGGATCATTCACGGAGGTCGTGTGTTGTTGAAAGACGGAATCTTAGGCGATACGTACGTGTTTCACTTCCCCACGGCGGAATGGGCGCGGTTGAATCCCGATTCTGACACCGACCCGAGATCGAGCCACGCCGGCGCGTGCGTCGATGGCGCTTTAGTCATCTTGCACGGATCGCGCGATCGGAACGTCCGAGGGACCCCGGAAGAGACGAGCGTGTGCATAGCTATTAATCTCGAGGCATACCTTCCATTTCCTCTCGGCGAAGATGACGTGGATGAGACGTACACTCCCAGCAAGCACGCGGAACTTCGAGAATCTGAAAGTGATTCTGAAGTCGACAAGGGAGCTGAGAAAGCCATGGAAGATGAAGTTGCTTCCACGGTTCTCGAGAAGGGCATCCTCGAGCAGTTGAACGAAAAGGGCGTGTACGGTACCAAGGGTGGAACCTTCGGTGGCTCTTTTCACATACCGACGAAGGGGTCCCACGACCCGGGCGATATCGAGTTCATCGTCGACGACTGCAAAATTTTCGCGCACTCGGACATTTTGCGCGAGGGATCAAAATTCCTCAACGACGTCATGGATCAATCGGCGGTCGCGAGCGCCCTTGAAAATCCTCCAGACGTCGTGCGAATCGTGAGAAATTATTATCCCATAATCGGATTCCCCCTGTCGCTCATTATAAGAGCTCTCCACTGGTTTGCCGTCGTCGTCTTGTTCACTGTGCGTCGAATGGTTGCGCCGGAACAAGACGCCATGAAGAAAATCGTCATAACGGATACGAGTGTCCCTGTGCTTTTAGCTGCATTGCGCTGGATTTATCAAATTCCAGTCCATCCTTCGGTGGATATGTTGGCAGATTTATTCCAACTCGCCAAGCGGTTGAAAATCGACGGTTTACCGAGCTACTGCGTCAATCGTATGAAGAAAGAACTCAACTTGCAGATCGTCGCAGGGGCGGCGAAAGTGGCGTACACGTCTCGCAATGCGCCACTGTGGGCCACGGCGGTGAAGATGGGTCAACAGCACTGGAATGAAATCAGCCATACCGATGGTTTCCTCGAGCTGACTCACGCGGATCCAAAGATTGCGCAAGCTTTCGCGCTCGCGATTCACGAAAGCGTCATCTTACCCGGACAGAAGGGTTTTGGCTCGCTCGCTGCGTAATTCCGTAATTAATGTTGTACTAAAACACTACTACTTTCTCTAATTTCTACATCACGTATCACACAACAGACGACCATCCCGCCTGAAGCATGTTCTCTAAACTTCTCACCGCAAGCTCTGGGTTCGTGATCACCGTCAGACTCCCTTCGCGCGTCGCCACGAGTAAGTTGGTGTTCTCGGCGGTCAGTGACATGTGACTGATATCAGAGTCTGAATTCAGATGCCAGCTCGTGAGGAGCTCGAGCGACAGCAACTCAAAGATTGCCACAGTCACTTTACCTTCTTTTGCGACTGAACCCACCAGTAAGTGATATCCATCTTTCGAAACGAGCAAACACGTCAAATCCGGGGAGATGTCAACGAGAGATGTCAAAGAGATGATGGTCCCGTTGATTGAAGCCACTTTGAGCGCGTTCGTAGACTGTTCCCAAACTGCGATGAAACCTTCGTCTGAGATGGCACAGAGTGAACCGCGAAGCTCGGGAATGACTCTGTTCATCGTGCCCTTCATGACAGAATAGAACGAGGTACCGGCCGACGGACTAACCGCGACGAGTAAATCTAAATTCGTATTCACTTCAAGCGATGAAATCGATTCTCCGTGTCCTTTCAGCAAGCTAATTGGACCGAGTAGCGACATCTTGGTCGTGGGGCCATCTTCTACTTTTGGATCGATGACGTTTGCGACGGTTGATCCTTCGTTGAAGATGGAATTCACGTCAACTCGAATAATTGGTGCGATTGTTTCTCTCAGATTTTCTCCAATCGTGACCTTTTCAGTGGGTAACTTTATCAGCCAGATTCCAATCGATCCGTCAGCGCAGCCAGTTGCGAGCACTCGCCCGTCTGTGGAAATTGAGAGGGATATCACCGGCGCTCGATGGCCCACTTCACTGCTTTCGATAGAGCCGTTATTGCAGTTAAATACCTTGATTGAATTATCCGCATGGCCGGCGAGAATGACGTGATGACCTCCTGGCAGAGAGACGCAGGGAAGCGCACAGCTCAGCTTGAGCGCATTTGGATCGAGTTTTGCACTGAGTTTCGCAGTTTCTTTGGCGTCATTGAACCCGGCTCTTCGGCGAATCGTACCCATCAATGATCCCAAAGTGCTTTGTTCCTTAGCGGGTTGAAATGTAAACGGCAAACCAGAACCGCTCGGAACTCCTGGCATGAAGCGGTGCATCTTCATGTCCAAGTTTGGAGAGAGAACAATCAATTGTCCAGTGCTCAGCACACTCATGAAGGTAATTTGATTGTCGTCGTAACTTGGGATAGGGAGCGGATACTCGAGGACGTTTTGCCTATTCTCAATCAACCAATGGCATCCAATGATGGAGTCGGCTACTCTCTGCCTCGCTGGATGGGGTATCGTGAGAAGTTGCGACGGCGTTTGTCCAAAGCATGCGATTTGATCCTGTGTCGCCTTGAGAAGAGTGGGATCCTGAATAGCCTCAACATCGACCGCACCTTCGTACGTCATGTAGTAGAATACGTTACACGCCGACTCGGCGGCTTTTCCACGCTGTTTGTATCCAAATATGAGATCGATCCAATGGTGGAGGTTCTTGCTCACGTAATCGCTTTCAAGAGCCTCCCGCTGTTTCATGACGAAATCTTCTGGGGACTTTGCCCACGGCGGGAGTATGACGGTATCGACTTTCTCCCCAGATTGCGTCGATCCGAAATCAATATTGTTGACATTTTTAAACATTTCGGGAAGGTAAAAGAACTCGGGCACAAGTTCTTTGACGTCACTCATGTCGTTGTAACAGCTCTTCCACGTCGACGCGACGTCATGGAAAAGTCTATCTGCATGATCGAACTTGCCACCTTGTAACTCGTACGCTAGCGTTGTGAAAGGATCAATTCGCAAGAGATAGAAGAGGACGGTACCGGATGAGCTGTAATGGCTCCCATAATGGAATTTTGGAATTTCGGGATCATCAAAGAAGGAATAACGTTCCTTGATTCTCTCAAGTCGATCTGGATTCAGCGCTCCCACCGGCTTTTTCAGATCACGGTAAACTTTTGGATCGCTCAAATCTAGCGTTTCCGACGTGTAATCGGTGATGACCCATGGGAAGACCGGGTATTGCGTTATATCCTGATAACTTCTTCCCGCAAGTGTGTTCAGCGCCATCAGGTAATCAAAATTTGAAATTTCACGTCTGATCCAACGCGAAGTAATGTCGCTCTTGCGAAGCAAAGCTTCCGGTTTGCTCGTCTCTAGATAAAGAGGCACAAAGTTCTTCGGTTTGAGTTTGATCAAGACCCTGAAAACTTGGCGACGCTGCTCTGCACTTCCAAAATCAATGAAGTATGTCATTCGATCAAGCATGAAGAATTCCAGAGCACTTCTTCGTAGCAAATATCGTCGACTCTGCACCTGGTGAAGATTTTCCAGGGGCCAAGACCAAGTACGTGATTTATCTATCGTTTTGAATATCATATCCGTGTCGGAAATCTGAAATATCCCCTCGCACACGTCCAGCGGAGTGACAGTGGTCGCAGAACATTCATGATGAAATTTTTTAATTTCACCGCGATTTGCAGCAACAGCTAGAGCAGCAGTTGCAGCCATCACTTCGCTGACCTCTTCCTGATTTATCGAACGTTGTGGACTTAATGGTAATACGTCTTCATCATCCGAGGCGTCATCTTCCTTTCGAACTGGCAATTTTATCTCCATGGCTGCCGAATCAACGGGTGCAAGATGTGATAAGCGCTGGGATGGAATCCTTGTAACACGAGAAAGACAGTATCTTCTGCGTCGTCCACTTTCACAGGCGTCGATTCCAAGACGTGCACTTTCCCCTTCTTCTCTAATCTTCGCCATGAGGGTATTGCTCACTTGTAGATCCCTCGCGTACGCTTCCCAAATTTTGGTGACATCTTTGGTTCTCGCGCCTTCAGCAGCAATTGACAGAGTCCGTCGCGAAGCTTCCTTCGAGAGCGCAGCTAACCATTTTGAAGACATCGAAATATTCGTGTATTCACCTTCCCATACCTTTACGAATTTGTCAAAATTCTCTGATCCTGTTTGCTGAACAGCCCTCTGAGCGCTCATTCTCGACTCCGTGGCGCCCGGACCTCTTGCAGCAATGATGTCATTTCTTGATTGCAATTGGACCAATTGCGTCGAGTTCGCGATGCAGACGAGAGTTTCCTTGATGACTGGTGCCATGAGAATGTTCAGCCACTCTTTAGAGCACAACTTTCCGGTCAGAACATTCAGCGGGCTCAAAGCGAGCGAACGCAATTTCGGAGAAATATCATCCTTGCCTTCATCGACAATGACTGCGCGCCAACGAGCAGTCAAAGCTATCAAATAAGTGACTATGGGTCTTAAGAGGCCCGTATTGCGTTTTTTCAACTTTTGGTGGATCCAAACTTCATCCAAGAGCAGGGCGATAGCACCGGGCGCAAGATTAGCTACGTGACGCACTGACGCCGCTTGTAAGAATGGGGCCAGCAAGTTGTGTAAAACTGCGATGTTTCTCCCGCTTTCACTTGATTGAGACGCGCCCCAGAGCTGTTTTGACTCAAACACGATGGCATCAGAGATAGAAGAGTTCCCTGATGTCAGTGACGACAGTGTGTTCACGATGTGTGCTGGCATCAACGGCACATCGTTATCTGGGCTCTCCTGCTCAGCGGGAAGGTTCTCCTCGCGGAAATAAGCCAACGTGAGCCTGAGGAAAAGGTGTACCAACTCGTCATCTTTGAGTAAGGAAAGATTTGATCTTGCACCAGTGCATTGAGTACCGACCATGAAACTAATTATTTGATGCGTCAAGCGCAGCAACTCCAGAGCTTTGTTCGGACCATCTGACACTGACGAATTCACGCTGGCGAGACCATCGATGGCACGATTTCGATTTATCCATCCGCTTGCTGAATCCGCGGCATGTGAACCGTAGCAAGCGAGTGCGTTTGAGACGTTCATAAGATCGTATGAGTCGTCGACGTTCGATAGAACATCACCGCTACTCAATCTCAGATGCTCTTCAGCCATGTGCAACAATGCTATGACATTTTGTCGAGTCGCGGTGCGATTTGCATCTAAAGTCTCTCGAGATTTCTTTGATTGATTACCATCTGATACGCTGATACCCTTCAATTCACTGATCATGAATCCCGCCAAACCTTGGAAAATCGTTTCCTGTACATGAATCATCTTCTTTGAGTCATTCTTTGATACATTTTTCATAGATTCAATCACCGTCTCGAGAACGCGCCAACCATCTTGCAATCTCATAGAGTGTTGCAGCAGAATGAGTAGGAGATCGTTCGCAGTGTTCTTCACTCCAATGTCTGTAGAATACACGAGTATTTTCACGAGCCAGTCCGGAAATTCCGGCAGAGATAGAATCATGTTACGATTATCTGCGTATGCGCACGCAAGAAGCATGACATCATTCAACGCTCGGCTCGAAATGCTCTCTTCACAATCTGACAGAGCTGAGAGCATCGATCCGAGCATACCACCACTGATGAGCCGCGCTGGTTCAGTCATGTTGATGTTGCTCAAATCGATCGAAATTGAAGACTCAAATATCGCCTCGTACACTTCTGTAGTGAGCAACGCGTCCGATCCCCTCTTGAAAGCGTATCGAACCGCTCGCTCAATGCTTCCCTTTGTCACCTTCTTACTACCGCCAACCTCCGTGGTCTTATTCGCGCTCACGCATCCCGTCTCCAACATATAGCCAAAGAGTCTGATGCACGAAGCGAACAAGCGTTGAACTCCCTTCAGTTCGTGATGAAAGTCACCTCTGAGAGCTAGCGCGCGGATGAGACCCATGCAGACTTCCACGCCTCCCTTGGAAACAAAGGTGAACAAAAAGTCATTCGATCGGGCGACGTTTGGTGAAACGATTATGGAATGCACGAGTTTCACGGTCGCCGCAAGCATGTGCGGACAAGGACACTCCGCTAAAAATCCAACGATTATGTCAACTTTTGAATCCATGTGATCATTTGTGTTCGTGAGCAAGTTGACTGAGACCAACAAATCATCCATCAACAGCAACGACTCCTGTTCCGAAATTCTCAAATCTCCTTTGTCATCCATGACGGATTTCGCAGAGTTGTTGTGAAGTATTCCTCCCATTATAGACGTCGTAGGAGACAGCCAGCGACGTGCGTTATCAAGTAAGAGTTGCAACGCTGAAACTTCTTGCATCAAACCAGCCTTGGTGTTACAGAGCGAAGATGAAATGCTCAAAAGACGGTGTACCGCTCGCGATCCGCAACCGTTCCATGGTTTGAAATCCAATACTAATGCTAGACAGATTTTCTTTGAGAGCTCTTCATCTGTCTCGCTCACCGACAGAAGGTACTCTACCGCGTCAACCACCGCCTCTTCTTCATCCTCGAGACTATTTCCAGAGAATTGTTGTCTCAATGCATCCAAACCAAAAGGTAAGACGTGAGCTAGCAAATCTGGAATATCGTTTGTTTTAAGAGCTTGCAGATTAGGAGTGTGCTTCTCACACGCACCGGCGATTATACCGATCACCGAACGAATGGAAAGTCCGGCACTGGCGAAATCTTCACGAGACTCGGAGCTCTCAGGCTCGAGATTTTTCGATCCGATCAGCGGACAAATGAAGGGGAGCATGACCCCAGGTCCACTTCTGCCCGATGACCAAATCGAATCTCGCATCAAATGTCGCCTCACAAATTTTGTGCCTCCCAACAGCGCCGCCCTGGATTCCATCGTCATCCCAGCAGGAGAAATGTCTAGCACGTAGTTCTTACTGGCCATGCGTGGATGAAGAACTTGAAGCACAGTCGGTGACAGAACTCTATCTAACATGTCATCGACATTCTCATCGGCATCTTTATTCGGGTTTTCTTCATTCAAAGATGAAAATCTAGGAACGTGGGATCCACCTCTGGCAGCGAGTGCCTTCATCGCGTGACCTCCTAACGCTTGTTTGAAAATGTAGACGGGGCCAAGACTTCCAAACAGCGCGCATTGACGCCGCTTGCGTTGTAACCCAGCCATGGCTGCGGGTGGATTCGTACCGATACAGCAGAAACCAAGCGGTTTATTCATTCTCGGCATGTCAAATTTGTGAGTTTCAACACAGATGCCATTCACGTAGAGACGCGTCTCGGCTTTCCCCGTGCGAACACTCGCAGGTTTATGCTCGATTCCTACGCAGAACCATCTCTTCAATGGAAACTTGTGCGAGAATGGCAACGTCATTCTAGACTCTTTGATCCCGCTCGTTTCGAGAATCAGAAAGTTATCGTGGAAATAGCATTCGACTCCTTGGCCTTCCGCGGAAAGAAAACTAAACAGACGAGGCATGTGGACCTCCGCCTTACCGGCCGCGGCGGCTGCGACGGCGGCGGCTGTGAATGGGGAAGCCTCCGGAAGTTGGGAAGCCGAAGCCGCTGCTGCGTAAGATGCGGCAGAAGCTGCCGTAGATTCCGACGCAGAAATGCTTTCCAAGTACATCCAAGTCACGAACGCCAAACCTTCTGTGAATGGCCATTTCGCTTGGGCAGAGCCCAAAATCCCGCTACTCTCCCCGTCCAAGAGAAACACCTCCCTAGGTCCTTTGCTAAATCTCGTTTGCAGAGTCATGTTCAATTGATCTAAAATGAAACTTTTCGCATCAGGTGCGCTCGTTGATGCGATTTCCAACCACAATTTGAAGTCGAGCGGTGACATGGAAAATCCAGCGGCGTGTCTCACGCATTCGGCGACGAGTTTGACGTCATTATCCGCCCTTCCATTCTCATTGCTTCTCAGCAACGCGTCCATCGCTTCGATCAAGGCCCGAACGACTCCAAGATCGCACCCTTCGTGACAGTTCCCCATGTACGAGCGCAACACGTGTCGAACGCCTCGCAGGAGCGCTCCTCGATGACTCGGTCCAAACTTTGTCTCTTGCATCACTGTCGCGAGCTCAACGGCGAGTTTTACGTATCTCGCATCACACCTGGCCATCGTGGCGTCCATTCCGCGCTTCTCTTCGTTCTCTTCTTCCCCTCCTCGTCGTCCTTCGTCCTCTTCCTCTCCCTCTATGCCCGCCTCTGTGGCTTCGCCACCGACAAGCTCTAACAACTTAATCACCACCATCGCGAGCGCATCCTCGTCCACGTCCGAGCTCACGTACGCGCGCATCGCTCGAAACGTATCTTCATCATCCAACGCCTCCTCCAGCGCCCGCGTCACGATCGCCTCCGCGTCCTCACGCGCGCTCGACAGCGCCTCGCGCATCGCCTCAACGGTGTCGGATGTCCCATCGTTCGACGACCCCGCGCCGTCGTCGCGCGCGCCGTACGCGTCCGCGCCTCGGTACGCGGGCTCGTCGAACTCCATCAGAAGCTCCATGACCGCCGAGACCGGGCGTCGCGGGACGACGCGCGACGAGAGGTGACGTCAAAGGCGGAACACGAACCGAGGCTCGGCTCGCGCGCGCGCGCCCACCGACGCGAGACTGTTTGCACATAGAAATCCGAGACCTGCCCAAACCCTGGGCCCAGAGCCGCGAAGCGCGCGCGCGCATTCAAACAGCCGAGGAACCCGACTCGCGCGAACGAACGCGCGCGATGACGACGACGCGAACGCGAAAGGTGCGACGTCTGATAAAATTAAGGGCTCTATTTAGGGTTTCAAAAGTCTAATCGATCCTACTGCGAACGCACGAACGCGGGCTCGGCTCACTCGTCTCGCGAGGCGTCGCCGCCTCTCCCGCCGCGACCCCGACCGCCTCGGCCTCGTCCACGACCTCGTCCACCCCCTTCACCGCGTCCACCGCCGGCCGGTCGATTCTTCATATCTTCCTTGACGACTTCTAACACCTCATCCGGCACGCACACGTACTTGATCGTGTTCCCTCGCACGTAACACTCCGCCATTCTCCAAAATCGATCACCATCCTTGGACGTACAGATCACCTCCTTGAGGTGCACGTTCATCCACGTATCGCACGACACCAGCGTTCCGTTATACGTCTCCCCGTTCTTCAGCTCCACGAGCATCGGGCGTCCGCACGACGTCTTCAACAGCGTCAACGGCAACATCTTCCCCTCTCAGACGGACAGCCCCGCCTCGGCCCGTCACCGCCCTCCTTCTTCGCTCGCCTCGCGCGCGCGCTCGCCTCGCCCGCGCGCGGGTTTCCCGAACCGAACGCCCTCGCGCGTCTCCCCTCGCTCCTCTCCCTCGACCGTTCGCTCGAATCGACCGATCGTTCGTTCGCCGCGCGCGCACCGTCGCCGACTGCGGACGCACGCGATCCCGCGGCGAGGGCGCGCGATCGAGTCGAATCGAATCGAATCAATCGAATGGCACATTACATCGAATGCGCGCCGACACAGCGCGACTCGACATGTTCGTGCCGGTGGGGATTAAAAAACTCACCAACGTCGCCGTGGTGAGACATCGCACGCACGGCGCGAGGTTT
>MDSW01175570.1_pt1 | contig 10942 bp, 12 predicted proteins | sample 811171 | NCBI WGS metagenome assembly MDSW01 (sample SAMN05326641, study PRJNA326480) | marine metagenome | isolation source: seawater | place: Atlantic Ocean: North West | collected 2012 | reverse complement strand
CGCCTTTCAACTTCAACTGACGCCTATGAACTCCACCCCAACATCGCTTTGTATGGAATGACCCTGAGCCGCTGGAGACGAAAGCGGGGACGATGGTGCTGCTGCACGGCGAGAACGTGCACTACAGCGCGCCGAATAAGAGCGACGCGAGCCGGCACGCGTACAGCGTGCACTTCGTGGAAGCGGACGCGACGTGGGACGAGAGGAACTGGTTGCAGAGGCGCGAGGATTTTCCATTCGTGAGGCTCGGGGACGGCGAGGAGTGAGGGCCGTTCTATACAAGCGAACGTCGGGGCGGAGTTGAAAGGCGTCAGTTGGCGTTGAAAGGCGTCGAGGACGGGGATTGAAAGCGGGGGATGAGCGGAGAGATGCGCCGGCAAAAGTCCTTAAGGAACGGCGTTCACCTCGCCAACGCGGTCGTATGGGGACTAGTGTATAGAACGCACCTGAAGACGTCGCGTCGGGAGACGCGCGACGACTGGACGAGGACGGGTTAGCGTCGCGGTCGCGCGAGGCGTCGGGAGATCTCGCGCGCGTGTAATATCATGAGCGTGTACTATGCTATGGTCTGTGATGCCGTCCGCGGCCGCCGCGCTCGACGCGCGTACTCGTATCCGCGGCGAGAGTTCGCATCTCGTAAAAAATCCTGTCTCAGCAGCCGAGAGAAAAAATAATCTGGAACGTCGGCGGCGGCGTCGTCAGTCCTGTTCGCGCGACCGAACGCGGCCCTCGAAGTCCTTCCGAGATGGGCGAGAAGAAGGAGAAGAAGGAGAAGAAGGAGAAGAAGGAAAAGAAGGAGAAGAAAGAGAAGAAGCGCGACCGCGACGACGACGATGCCATCGCCGCCGCCGCCGCCGAGAAGCGCTCGAAATTCGACGACGACGCGAACGACGGCGACGACGACGACGACGCCGGGATCGTGTTCAAGTCCGCGAAGGACGGCGGGAAGTCCGCGTCGACGAAACCCCCCGGCGGCGGCGGCGAGCGGTACGGCGCCGCGCCGCCCGCGCCGGGCACGTTCCCCCTCGCGAGCACGAAGGTGTACATGGGAAATCTCGCGTGGACCATCGACGAGGACGCGCTGAAGGAGGCGTTCAAGGACTGCGGCGACGTCCTGAGCGTGAACTGGTTCGAGGAGAAAGAGACGAAAAAGTTCCTCGGCGCGGGCGTCGTCGAGTTCGACTCCGCGGACGCGGCGAAGAGAGCCGTCGCCGCCGCGGGAAGGCTCGTGCACGACCGTGAGACGAAGATTCGGCACTGGGAACAGAGAGGGAACACGGGCGAGGAGAAGAAGGCGGCCAAGGCGGCGGCGGGCCGCGACGTGAAGCCGATGGGGCCGAAACCGCCGGGGTGTTACACCCTGTTCATGGGCAACCTCAACTTCGCGATCGACGACGACGCGATGTTCAAGTTCTTCAAGGAGGGCGCCGGGGTCGAGATCGCGGCGCTGCGGTGGCTGACGAATAAGGAGACCGGGGAGTTTCGAGGCGTCGGGTTCGCGGATTTCAACTCCGACGAGGACATCGACAAAGCCGCGAAGCTGCACGGGACGCCGTGCATGGGGCGGCCGATCCGCATGGACTGGCAGGCGCCGAAGTCGCGGGAGTGAGTGGGGGGGGTGGAGACTAATAATCCAATTCTATCGCTCGCCCGCCGCCGCTATCGTCGTTCTTCCGACGTTTTGCTACTCCTTCGCGTCCCGCGCCCCCACCACCGCCGCGTCTCGACGACCGCGCCCGACGACCGACCCGGCTCGCAGTCCACCTTGTGCGGACACCGCGCGCCCCCTCCCGCGTCGTCCCCCTCCCCCGTCGCCCACGTCGGCGGCGGCAAAAATGGAAACGGCGCCTGGCTCGATCGATCCATCCCGGCGCCGAGCTCCGCGAGACCGTCCCACGCGGTCCACCCGTCCACGCTCCACTCGCTCCACGCCCACCACCTCTCCATCGGCGGCGCGCTCACCGCCAGAGGCGCGCGGCGCGCGTCCTCCGCCCTCGGTATCCTGTGAAGGCACGCTAACCCTTGAAACACCGGGAGGTATACGAGCGACCCGTGAAACATCCGACGCGCGTGCGTCGTGCTCGGCCGACGGTAAAACACCGCGGCGCTGAGCGCCATCGGCGCCGCGAGCAGCGCTGCCTCGTACGCGAACGGCGCGGTGGTCAGCCCGCACGTCACGGCGACGACGCCGAGGGGGAACATGTACACGGCGTTACGGAGCGCCACCGCGGCGAGTCGCCTGCCGGTTGCGTCGTAGGCGGGGTGCGAGAGCATTCGGTAGCCGCCTCTGAGGGTCGTTCCATACGAAGCATCGACGGGGTGGAGTTGAAAGGCGTCAGAAGCGGAGTTGAAAGGCGTCGAGGTGTGTCGGGATTGAAAGCGAGGGACCCTGGGCGAAGAGAAACGCCGGCAAAAGTCCTTAAGGATCGGCGTTCACCACGCCGACGCGGTCGTATGGGGACCAGTGTGAGATAGAACGCGCCTCACGTAGTCGTCTCTCGCCATGTACGCCAGCGCCATGAAGTGCGGCATCTGCCAGTAGTACAGCGCCGCGGCGAGGACGCCCGCGGCGGGCTCGATCGCGCCTCGCGCGGCGCACCAGCCCATGACGGGCGGTATCGCGCCGACGACGGCGCCCGCCCAGGTGTTCAACCAGTGCATCTGTTTCAGCGGGGTGTAGCACAGCGCGTAGAGCGCGATGTTGAACGCCCCGAGCGCGGCCGTTTCGTTGTTCGCTTTCACGGTCAACACCCCCACGCCCGCGAGACCGGCGAGGACGCCGAACGTCGCCGCGTGCGCGACGCTGCAGCGCTTCGCCGGGAGCGGCCGACGCATCGTTCGGGCCATCACTGAGTCGTTTTTCACCTCGAACACCTGGTTGAACGTGTTCGCGCTCGCGCTGCACAGCATCGTCCCCAACGACGTCCACCCTAACCCCTCCCAGTCCACGCGCTCGCCGCTGCCGAGGACGTACCCCGCCGCCGCGGTGGAGACGACGAACGCGCTGAGCTTGAACTTGCTCAGGTCGTGATAAACCCTAAGCGCGTTCGCGATCGATCTCGCGAGCGACGCCGACGCCTCGCCCCCCGCCGTCGCGGCCGCGCTGAGGCCCATCTCCGCGCGTCGCTTCGTCGTCGTCGTCGTCATCGGCGCGCTCCCCGCGGTCGTCGCGCCCGTGGATTTCGTCCTCGTCGCGCCCCTGGCGGCGAACCCCGCCGCGCGGCTCGCCGTCGCCGTCGCCGTCGCCGTCGCCGTCGCCGTCGCCGTCGACGCCATCGACGTCGACGGGGTGCCCGCGCGTCCTCGCGCCGCGTGGAGCGCGCGCGCGGTCGCGGCGTGCGCGTCGACGCGCGGCGCGCGCGACGCCGCCGCGCGCGTCCACGGCCCCGGCCCCGTCGCCGCGAGCCTCGCGCGCGACGCCGCGTCGCGTGCGAGGCGCCGCATGCCTCCCGCCCCGCGCGGTCGCTAGTGCCCCGCCCGCCCGATGAAACACCGCCAGACAGACAGGTGGCAGTGCTCGCAGATATTTCTTGAAGCCATCATCAGTTCGAGGTGGCTCATCAGTCGAAACCAGCGCGCGTCCTTTCGTTTCCCTGTCCGACGCTGGTTCTGCCATTTGAAAGCGAGCGGGCAGCGCCCCGCACGCACCTCCGCCCCAGGGGCTCACGCGCTCCTCGCGACCGTCGCACGCGCCGCGCGCCCACCCGCGAGACGCCGCGCGTTGGAGGGGTCGGCGGAGAGGCGCGCGGATCTGATCAGTCAGATCTGCGCCTCTTCGCGGGAAAACAAAAGAGACGGACTTTGGTGGCGGGGAAACGCGAGATGAGCGCGCCCCCTCAGCCGCCGTACCGCCTCGTCACCGCGGCGAGCGGCGTGCGACCGCGCGGGCGACGGGCGTACTGGACGCGAGAGCGTCAGGAGAAGTTCCGCGAGGCGGTTCGGAAGAAAATCCGCGCGAAGGAGCCGCGCAAGTCGGGGGGGGAGGACGTCGCGTCGCCGTCGATGCGAAGGGACGTTCGGAAATTCTTACACGCGGACGAGGACGCGCGAAAGAGCGCGGAGAGCTTTCTCGCGTCCATCGTTCGAGGCGACGACGACGGCGACGCGAGCGAGCGCGAGAACGCGGCGGCGTCGTCGCGACCGAGCGCGTTCGCGTGGCGGCCGGAGTCCCAAAACTTGGTCCTGAAGCCGCGCGAGGAGAACCTCGCGTTGTCGGTTCCGGGCTTCCAAGGCGAGCTCGCGTCCAAGGCGATGAACCTAGACCGCGCGCGGCGGTTTTTCGACGCCAACGACGCCGCGCGCGTCGCGTCGGGGCAGCGGGTGGGCTCTGTCGTAGACGTGTTGTAAAATACACCCACGCGCTGTATGTTAAAACGAACGAGTCGAGTCGCCGTCTACACCGCGTATTCCCCCGGCCCCGGGTTCGAGTTCGTCGCGTACGTCGCGCGAGCCGCGTTGCCGAACGTCCCCGTCGCGCCCGTCCTCTTTGTCGACAACACCTGTTTCCCCGTCCCTCCGAACGCCTTCGGGCCGATCGCCGCCGGCCCCGGGGAGGTCATCCCGAACTCGCTCTTGGAGTGCTCCGAGGAGATGTACACCTTATCGCGGTGCTCCCTCGTCGTGCTCCCGAACCCGTACCGCGGCATCGAGCGCTTCTGCGACTCCGCCTGCACGCCGACCGCGTTCGGGACGCGGTACTGCCCCGCGCCCGGCTGCTTCTTCGCGCGCTCGAGGTCGGGGTCCCGACCTCGACCTGCCGTCGGAAACGAAACCGTCGGCTCGGTGACGTTACTAGATGACCGCTGCGGGCCCATGCTCTGCTGCGGCTCGTACGCCGTGGGGCCCGGGCCGTCGCTGTTCGCGGTGACCTTCGCCGCCGCCTTGGATAAGAAGACCTTTTGCGCGGCGTCTCTCGTGGCGCCGCCGAAGCTGAACGCCTCTCCGGTTTGGCGCTCGCTCGAGACCATCTTCCCGATGCTGGTCTGCGCCGGGTAGCTCCCGGGCCCCGGGACCTGCGGGTTCCTCTTCGCGCGCTCGCCGCTCGGTTTCAGAAACCTCGACGCGCTGCCAAACGAGCACGAGCTCGAGGATCTGTTCTTCGACAGGTCCTGCTTCCCGAAAGTCGACTTCGTCTCGTATATCGCCCCGGGGGTGATCTTCCCAAAGTCCGTCTTGCTGTGCTCCTTGCTGACGTACACCTTCGCGACCGCGTTTCTGTCCGCGGAGCCGAACCCGAACTTGGGCTCGGTCTTCTTTCTGGCTTCGATCTGCGGGCCGATCGCGCCGGGCATCGCGCGCGCGACGACGACGACGACGACGACGACGAGATTCCTCCTTCCCCTTTTTTGGTCGCTCGCCGGGCTACTGCTCGAGGGAATCGGCCAATTTTAGACGAGGCGACGACGCCCTCGCGCGGGCTGAGACGACGACGACGACGACGACGGCTCCGTTCGCGCGCGTTCGCGTCCGACGGCGTTCGCGACGCGACGGGGACGAGTCGCGCGGAGGTGGGATCGGCCGCCCGCGGGGGGTGAGACCGGGACGTTCGCGCGTCCTCGAATGAAGACGACGAGGGATTCCTTCGCTCGCCGTTTTAGGCCCACCCGCCAGCGCTCGCCAGCACTGCCAGCCGAGGCGCTGACCGGAGTTTCAGCGAGGGTTTCAGATCGCGCGAATTTCCCCCCCGCCGCCCCTCGCCGCGCTCCCATTCCCAGTCGCGCGCGCACGATCCGCCGCCGCCTCGGGTCTCGTTAACCTTCCCGAGGATCATGTCGTCCTCGGAGAAAGTCACGAAGCTGTTCCGCATTCACAAGACGGTGCACAAGATGCTCAACGCGCGCGGGTACCTCGTGCAGCAGAAGGAATTAGAGCGCGACAAAGATTCCTTCAGGGAGGCGTACGGGGACGACCCGAAGCGCGAATCTTTGACGCTGATGCTCCCGCGAAGGGACGATCCGTCCGAGAACATCTTTGTGTTCTTCCCGGAGGAGGAGAAAGTGGGCGTGAAGACGATCAAGGAGTACGCGAAGCGCATGAAGGACGAGAGCGTGTTTCGCGCGATCATCGTCGTGCAGGCGTCGCTCACGCCCTTCGCGAAGCAGTCCCTGCTCGAGTGCGCGTCGCAGAGCTTCTACATCGAGCAGTTCCAAGAGATGGAGCTCCTCGTGAACATCACCGAGCACGTGTTGGTGCCCGAGCACGTGTTGCTGTCGGACGCGGAGAAGCGGACCTTGTTGGCGCGGTACAAGGTGAAAGACACCCAGCTGCCTCGGATACAGTTGCACGATCCCGTGGCTCGGTATTACGGCATGCGCCGAGGGCAGGTCGTGAGGATCATCCGGCCGTCGGAGACCGCGGGGAGGTACGTGACGTACCGTCTGTGCGTGTGATCGTCGAGCTGACGGCGGGCGGCGGGACGTGACGTGGGGGGGTGGGCGACGGGCGATCGGATCGGAATCGACGGCGTATCGATCGACCGATCGCATAACTTGAATAGCAGCGAGGTGTGACGACGCGGCGTCGGCATAGAATGAACTAACTCATCGTACGCGCGAAGCGACGCGGCTCTCGCTCACGTCATAGCTCGTCGTCCTCCGCGCGCTCCTTCGGCATCGGCCGCTTCCTCTTCCGCTTCTTCTTCTTCTCGGGCTCGCGCATGGACGTGAACAGCGTCCGCGGAGCCTCCTCCTCCTCCTCCTCCTCCTTGTCCCACGCTTCGTCGATGAACTTTTGCGTCGGATACCTCTCGCACGCTTGGCCTTTGCGATCGCACACCGCGGTTCTCGCGTCGCCGTTCGCGTCGCCGTTCACCACGTACGCCTCGTACCACTCCTCCTCGGGCAAGATCCCGACGAGCTCCTGACACGTCTGTCTCATTCGATACGTCATCACGCGCCCCCGCGTTGTCGCGTGATGTTTGTCGTCCACCTGCTCGGGGTCGTTCCGTACGAGCGAACGTCGGGGTGGAGTTGAAAGGCGTCAGTTGGAGTTGAAAGGCGTCGAGGTGTTTCGGGATTGAAAGAGATGGGTGAGCGGAGAGAGACGACGGCAAAAGTCCTCAAGGAACGGCGTTCACCACGCCGACGCGGTCGTATGGGGTCCAGTGCGTAGAACGCGCCTGCTCCTCCCGCGGCGGCGGCTCCACCCCGGGACCGAAGAAGAAGTTGATCCCGCTCGCGAGCCCGATGCTGCCGTACGCCGTCCAAATTTCATCCGCGGCGTCCGCGCACGTCTTCTCCACGACGTCGATCGCCTCGGCTTCGGTGAGTCGGCGCGGCGTCGTGAGGTTGATCGTCGGGTCCGTCGCGTCCGTCGTGGTCGCCGCGCGTAACCGCCGAGTGATCGTGTGCGCGACGCCCTGGCAGGAGTTGCATCGCCAGTGCCTCGGCGTGTGCAGGTCGGATTTCTCTTCCTCCTGCGGGATGCGCGGGCGTGTGGGTTGGGGGGAGGGTGGTGGTGAGCGCTGCGACGAAGGGAACGGAAGGACGGTTCGGGTCGGAATGGAATCGCGTCGAGGCGAGGACCGATCGATCGACCGACCGATCGATCGAGCGAGCGAGCGAGCGTCCCCGCGCGTCGCGTCGGCGCGTCGCACCGTCAGGGTCCCCACGTGAAGGTCCATGGATTTTTCGCCGCTGTACCAATCGTCCGGGATGTGCCCTCTCGTGCTCACGGGGATCTTGACGCGCTTCGGCTCGCCCCCGGAGCCGGATCCTCCCCCGCCGTCGCGGTAGCCTTCTTCCGCGTGCGCTGTCAAGAGCTCGTTCACGTAGTTGGCGTTGAACGCGTCCGCGGGCGTCGACGCGCGGAGGATCGCGAGCGCGAGGAGCGCGAACGCGATGTTCAGGACGCGCGCGCGCATCTCTCCAGAGACGGACGTCGTCAACCGGTGACGCGGTGTCGCTCGCCTCGTCGCGCTCGGCGAGGACGCGCCGCGATGTGAAGACGACGTCTCGTCGTCGACCGACGGGACTGGAAGAACAGAACGAAGAAAATATCGCAAGATGGGAGGTGCGGCGTCACTCTCGCCGGCGCCATGCGCGCGCTCGCGACCCTCCCCGCGTCCCTCGCGGGGATTCCTCCCGCGTCGTCGCGAGCGTCGCGACGCGCGCGGTCGCTCGCCGTCCGCGCGCGCGCGTCCCCGCGGCGTCCGTCCGTCGCCGCTTCGCCGCTCGGGACGCGGACGACGCGTCATCATCGTTCGCGCCAAATCATGATGGCAGCCCCACCCCGCGCGGCGAAGAGGAAGAACGCCGACGGCCGCGAGTGCTGAGTCGAGGAGGCGAACAAGTACAACGAGGCACAGGCGAAGAAGTACGAGACGAGCGCGTTCGGGGGCGTGGACGTGTGGTTCGTGCTCGGCCTCGCCGTGTTCGTCGTACCGTTCGGCGGGCTGCTCGTCGGCGTGATGACGGGGCACGTGCACACGGGGTAGGTACGAGTAAATAGACTAAAGAGCGCGACGACTCTCGACGAGCCGGTGACTCGCGCGCGCGCAAGCCCACGCCGGGCAGCGCGACGCGATGATTCTCGTCGACCGCACCCGTTGCGAACCGACTAAGGCCTTAGCTAGACTACTAGAGTCTGCTACGACTATCTGGTGTTGTAATTTCAATCGTGGGGGTCCCGTGTGGCCCGCTAAAAGTCGTCGAAGCCTCGCGTCCCGCACTCGATCGCGATCCGCAGCCTTCGCCCGAGCTCCTTCGCGCCGCCGACCACGCCGTCCGGATACTCGCTCTCTTTCAAACGCGGCAGCCGCAACACGTTAAAGCACGCGTGCGCCATGGGCAGCGCCCCCGGCTCGTCCCTCCGCTGCGGCGGCAGCTCCCCCAACGTGAAGGGCACTGAGGGTCGTTCCATACGAGCGAACGTCGGGGTGGAGTTCATAGGCGTCAGACGGAGTTGAAAGGCGTCGATGGCGGGGATTATGAGCGAGGGATGGGCGGAGAGAGACGCCGGGCAAAGTCCTTAAGGATCGGCGTTCACCACGCCGACGGGGTCGTATGGGGACCAGTGTATAGAACGCGCCTGCGTCGCCCATGTACCCGACGAGGTTTCGAAAGCCCCCAGCCGGCGGCGACGTCAACCCGGTCGCGAACTGCAGCACCATGACCCGCTCGCGCTCCGTAAGGTCGCGCAGCGCGGCCCAGAAACACGCGACGCTGAACCCGGCCGCGAGCGACGCCTCGGAGTACGCCGAATGTCGCTTCCAATCCTCCAAGCACACCGCGGGCGCGCCGGCGATGAGGACGCTCAGGTCCTCGCCGCGCAAGACGGCTTTCATTCGCGCCTGCAGCGGCGGCGGGACGACGCTGCCGAACCCGGCGGCGAACGCCTCGGTCTGGTCCCTCACGGACCCGATGACTCTTCGCGCGACGAGCGCGCGGAGGTACGCCTCCGCGTCGGCTTCGGTCACGGCCTCGTCTTTGTCTTTGTCAGCAGCGTCGTCTTTGTCCGACCTCAGCGGGACGCGTTCGCCGGGGTAGAAAATCCCCGTCGGATCCTTCGCGTCATCCCAAGCGAGGTCGAGGCCGCGCACGCCGTGCTCGCGGACGTACTCGACCATGTTCTTGTGAAGCGTCGGGTCCACGGAGCGCAAGTCGTCTATCGTCATCGCGTGCCCGAGCAGACGCGAGCAAAACGCGGGCGTGAGCCGCAGCGGCATCGTCTCGCCGTGGTACAACGCGACGGCGGCGAGTCTCCCGAGCGCGTAAAAATACGACAAGTGCTCGGGCGTCACCTCGCCGCTCATCGGGTTCGGGTGAAGCGTCACGCCTCCGTCGTTCGAGGTGAAGAGAAGGCAATTCCGGTCGCACGCGGCGGCGGACACGATGGACATCCACTCGCGTCGTACCGCGGCGCCCTGCCCGGCTTCGTCCTTGAACGCGATGTGGACGCCTCCGGCGGGTTTGGCGGTGAACCCTCCGGCGCCGCCCGTCGACCGCGGCGGCGTGCAGTGCATGCAGAGGTCTTCGAGCGGCGACGCTCGGTCGCAGACGAGGTTGATGCGGTCCGCGAACCCGGGGACGGGGACGCCGTGGGGCGTCACCGGGCCGAGCTCCCATCGCAGCATCTCGAGGACCCACTGCCGCTTCGCGTTGACGTCCAACTCTCGCAGGCACTCGGTGAGCGCCCAGTCGCCGTCGCATAGCTCTCTCGAGCGCGTCGTCGTCGCCTCGCGGTCTTGCCGGAGCATCAGAATCTCGGTGATCATGTTCACGACGTTTCGCGACGTCTCCGGCATCGACGCCGTCGCCGCGTCGAGCGTGCTCGCTGTCATCCCCGCGCTCGGATCCGCGCCCTCGCCCGGGGAGTCCAAATCCAAATCCCCCGGTATCGCGCGGAAGTGCCGCTCGAGCCGCTCGTACAGAGCCCCCGTGGACGCGTCTCTGCACGACTCGAACGTGTCGTCGGCGGGTGGCCCGTCGCCGGCACCGCCGCTCGCGATGAAGCTTTCCTCGATCGCTTTAAGACGCGCGTCGTAATCCACCGCGTCGTCGCCGTTTTGAATCCACGCGCGGACCCCCGCGTGCACGAGCCGCGCGCAAAACGTTCCCCCCGAGCTCCCGTGCGCCTCGTGCAACGGACCGAGGCCGGCGCTGACGAGGACGAGCTCGTTCGCGCCCGCTGACCCGGGCTCATCCTCGCCGTCCGCGTGCAGCGGGCGCGCGAGCTCGCCGAGCGAATACGCCGCGAGCATCGCGCGGTCGACGTCCTTGCCTAAGATCATGTCGCAGAGGTTCTTCACGAGAACGTCGCCGCCGCGTCTGAGCAGCGCGCGGCGGCCTTGGACGTCCCCAGCGAGGTTCGCGACGACGAGCGTCGCGTTGAGGCGGCAGTCGGGGGAGCCGTCCGGGGGTGGCGGCGTTTGCGGTTGCGTTTGCGTTTGCGTTTGCGTTTGCGTTTGCGTTTGCGTTTGCGTTTGCGTTTGCGTTTGCGTTTG
>MDSW01172549.1_pt1 | contig 10942 bp, 7 predicted proteins | sample 811171 | NCBI WGS metagenome assembly MDSW01 (sample SAMN05326641, study PRJNA326480) | marine metagenome | isolation source: seawater | place: Atlantic Ocean: North West | collected 2012 | reverse complement strand
TTATATATAATTAATAATATAAATTAAAAAATCAAATAAAAAAAATATTATATTTATATAAGTATGGATTTATCTGAGTTATTAATAAATACAGATCAAATAGTTCCATTCATTATTATAGTAGCAATAACACTTATTATTAAAAGATTAATGCATAGAATATATGATAATCAAGATTTTATGGATATAAATGACCTTGTATTAATTGGTATAATATATGTAATATTTATAATAGTGTATAGAATTGAATTTACCGATGCAAATTTTGCACAACCTTTAGTAAAATATATTTTAGACCAAAAAAATTATAGAGAAGAACCATATCAAATTAATTATATTAATCCTTATATAACAAATTTAGACAAAGTAAATTTTAATATGAAAAAGAATACTAATAGAAAATATATTAAAAAAAAATTAAACGAATTACTTGTAAGAAAATATGTTGAATTCCAAAATGTATTATCTTATGTTAAAAATCCCTGGGAAGTTGTTAAATTAGAAGTTGATAATACAGGAAAAAAATATAAAGTAAATAATAATGATACTAATATAATAGATATAAATAATAATGAATATTGTATGAATTATGTACAAGAACCTGCACAGGGTAATAAATTATTAGTATTATATAGAAAATATGTATTAAAATTTCAAGATAAGGCATATTTTATATTTGAAAAGAAAAATAAAGCAAATGCTTCATACCGCTTATATGAAAGTATATCAAAATTAGAATTTGAAAAAGGTGACACTTATTATACAATTATTGATACACGTGATTTACATTATGATAGACAATATGTTATGTTTGAAAATTTAGGAAATAATTTCTCAACTTCTTCACCTACTGTTGAAACACCTATTAATAAAAAAAAATATAATAATTTTTATGATAAACCTTCAGAATATTATTGGAATAGTGATAGTAAAATAATAAATGTATTTGTAATTGATATATATTTTATATATAATGACATGATTATGTTAGATGAAAATAGAAACACACAAAATTCATTAAGTGCATCAACAGATGATCTTGATGCATCTGCTAATGCAACTGCCGATTTTAATTTGAGTGAATATTATAGTAGAGAAAATTGGATAAAAAAGAAATATTATAATTTTATTCGTTATCAATTTAATAATACAATGATTGCCTCAAATATAAATATTTATAAAGATAATAGTGATAGTATCAATGATACTGAAACAATTAAATTTAGAAGTGTTATTGGTAAAAAATCTAATATAAATAAATTTAATCAATTGCAATTATTTCTAATGTTAAATTTAAAAGCTAGTGAAAAGAGAATAAATAACTTAGAAATAATTAATGGAACAACTCAATTTACTATTGATTTTGAAGATTATATTCAAAAATATATTCAAAATAAAGAAGTTGAAGCAACAGAATTAGTAGTTATTAAAGATGGTAATACAAAACCTTATGTAGATAATAATTTAGTCCTAGATTTAAATACAGTTAGTTATGTATCATTTAAATTTTTAAATATTTCGGACATAAATGATTATAAAAAGAAAATGGTGTCTATTGCTAATAATATTATTAAAAAATATTTCCCTGAACAAGAAAAAAGTATTGATAAAATTAAATATAATACACAAAAATTAAAAATTATAAAATTAGATAAATTATTCCGTTATAATAAAGGAAGATATAGATTAACATTAGAAAATAGAATAATTACACCAAATAATATAGGTACTTATTATAGAGATATAAATAAATTACGTTCATCATATATTGAATTTTTAAAAAGAAATTTAAGATATCATGAAAAGGTTCTTAAAAATAAAGGATTAGTAAATGTATCAAATAATGAATTATTAAAAATATTAAATACAAATCCCTTAGAAAGTCAAAAAACTAAACAATTAGCTAAAATTGCAAAAATAGGCCATACTGGTACTGACCCCACTGATACTACTAAAGATGCAGGAAAAGTAGACGACCTTACAAACAAGCCTATTACTCCTGTTTATAATACAAGCAAAAATTTAGTAGAATTAATATTACCAACATATGATGGTAGTAATGTACGTAGAAATACATATATAAAACCTAAAAAGCCACCATTATTTGTTAAATTTAATACATCTTTAACATTGGATGGTTTTAGTATAAATAAAAATAATATTTATGTAGTTCACAATATAAATTATCATACTAATCCAACAAAACCACCAACTAAAATTTATTTAGAAGAATATTTATTAGAACCTGTTGTATCTAATACAGTTATTAAAGTTAAACCACCTACCCAAACAATAGATTTATTAAATACAATAGATTTACATGATTGTACAGAAACATTTAGAAAAGAATTAGTTGGAGTTTCAAATATAATTGAAGTTAAAGATAAAAATAGATTTACAGTTGCTTTTGATAATGTACCATTAGAATTTAAAAACTACTATCAAGATACTATTACAACAAAAGAAGATGATACCATTCGTAAAAGTGTAAGAGGTAGTAATAATATATTTATTGATAAACCTGTATATGTAATGTTAAATATTACTCAAGATGTAAAAATAAATGATATTGGTAATGGAATTAAAGAAAATCAATTATATAAGGTATTAGAAGTAAAATCTACTACATCTAGCACTAGTGCTGAAATTAAATTGTATAGTAATTATGAATTAGATTTTACTGATGGTGGTGATACTAGAAATAATTATATATATAAAGATGTTAAAGTATCACAATTTATAAATAGTAAAGATTATGTTGAAAATGTATATTTTAAAAAAATTGAAATACCAAGAGATGAAAGAGAAATAAGTACTCAAATTTACAAATATGAACTTAAATTAAGTAATCAAGTAATTCCATTTGAAAAAAGATTGTATCGTCATGATATAATTGATGACTATAAGGGAACAATGAAAAAAATAGTAGACTATATATATGAAAATGAGGCCAAAAAAATACATTATGAGATCCCCGAAAATATAGGTGTATATATTGATAAAACATCTGCTGTATTTAATTATAAATATAAGAATGATTTATATATATCATATGATAAAAGAAATAATCCAGTAGGTACATTTAAAAATACAAATAATTTACATATGTGTAAAAAGGTATATACTGGTGAAAGTTATAAAATAAATGACAATGCATTATTTAATTTAGATTCATTAAGTGAATATGAATTATATTTTAGAAATTTATTTAAAAATATATTAGGATTACATGATGATATTAATTATCAATGTGATGAATACTTTAAATCAGGTAATATGTTATCTAATTTAAGATTACCTATATCATTTAATAAATATGTAACCTTTTCAAATAATTATATGTTATATTATAAAGATAGTAATTTATTTAATAAAGAAATAGATAAATCGCTTCATGGAAAACATGTAGTAATTAATAATACTGTTTTAGATAATTTCTTATTAAGTGAAAAGAATTCCAATCGTAATAATACAAATATTTATAGAGATTTCTTAAAAAGTTTTGTGTATAAACATAAAATAGGAAGTAAGGGTTTTGAATATGATGATGCTAAAAAAATATGTTCTCGTATATATACGATTTATGATAAAGCCTGTACAAAAGCTGTATATAAACCACAAGAGAAAGATTATAATTTAGAATTTTACAAAAATAATAAAGAGCGTGATAAATGTTTTGAAATAGTTTACAATGATGATAAACAACTTAATAATGAGCAATTTATTGCTAAAATGAAAGGATTTGATCCAACACAAGAGATAAACAATACAGAGACAGTAAGTATTAATAAGTTTGATAATAAAATTAAATATATATATTATTATATTAATACTCCATCATACGATAAAAATACTATAAGATTTGATATGTATATAAAAGGACAGAAAAAAAAGCTAAAGACGGAGACAGAATTCGAAAAAAACGAAGACGGCACATTTCAATACGTGTCCATAGAGGCGAGTGATGTAGGAGAACCAAGTAACGTAAGATTTACTGATATACCTTTAAGTACTACATTTAAGCCAGGCATATTATATAATAAAGCACAATCTACCACCTCCGGCGCAACTCACTCAAAAAATCTATTATATATTAACCCAATAGATACCAGTACTTCAAACCTTGCTTTAATAAAACTAAGTAATGATAATATTGGGAAATTTAATTTAAAACGATTATTGTTTCAAAAACCTATATATAAAATATATGTAGATAATATCGCCCGCACCTCGGGCACCCTACGCAAAATATATGAATATCCACATAAACAAGTTACCCTGACCAGCACATTTAAAGCTGGTAATTATCAGACTTTATCTTGTTATAGAATAGAAAAAACTGACTCAGATGATTTAAATAATATGCATGGAAAATGTGTTATATTTGAGAAACCAACTAGTACATTTATCCTTAATAGTAATACATTAAGTAGTAAAAACTATACACTATATTTCGGTAAATCAGTACCACAGACTAGCGAAACTAATGTACATTATATTACTAATACTACTGGTAGTGGTACTACTGAAACAATATATAAGGTAATAGCTACCCCGGATGGTAATGGTGGTGTAACTATTACAATACATTCAATTACTAGTGGTACTTGGACAGATACGGCAGAGTCATCCTTCTCCTTCTCTAAGGTAAAATTATTAAAAAGACCGTTTGGTGCTTCATATGATAAAATTTATATAATAAAATTAATCAGTAGTGATGACGATGGTATATGTTTTTCAATTATTGATAAAGAGGCTACTAAATCCATTTTCAATTCTAAAGATCTATCCGACACCAACTATCAACAAATTGGTAAAATTAGCTCGGGGAAAGATTGGCTTGGTGGTGATGATGCGGACAGTAATACAACAGTTCATTACGATTTTAATATGTACCATATAGATGACAGTAATTTATATGAACAAATTGAAGGCATTACAAAGTATGATCCTTCTAATGATGGATCATATTTTAACAAAGGTAGTTCAAATTTACAAAATGGTGATATGGTTAAAATAACTCAACATATTCCTAAATCAGATTTTATAAATAGTTTCACAAGTACCATAACCCTTGACTCAAATGCAAGTTTTCCATATAATTTAGTAGAAACTTATTATGGTATATATGAAGTCTTCATAGTGGGGAAGAGCGCTAACTTTAGATTAAGAAAAACTTTTCCTGGTACTGCTACTAGTAACTTTAAGCAATTTCCCCCGTCCTCTAATGTTTCTGTAAAACATAAATATAATGAAAATATATATGATAAAGAAGGAAACTTAAAAGATGGTGTTAAATTTGAAAGAATTGTATGGAGTAATAAAAAATTTGATTTAGTAAAACCTGGTACTGAAGGTCCAGGAAGAATTACACAACTTAGACGAGACTTACAAAAATATAAAGGTAATGAAGATAAAATAAAAGAATATGAAAAAGCAGCAAAAGAACTAGAAAAAATAGGAAATATGGAAATTAGACCACATCGTTTAGCTACATTAAGTGAAATAAGAACCGCATCATATTATGGTGCAGATTGGGATAATTTTGGTTGGATAAATGAAGATGACCCATTATTATATAATAAATCTCCTTTGGTTAATGCAAAAAAGAATAAAGTATTATGGTTTGATAAAGATGATGAAAATGTAGAAAATAAAGGTATAATATGTTATGGAAGAAAATTAGATCAAGATAAAATAGCAGCAAATGAAAAAAATCAAATGTATAATTATCAAATGGAAAAAATAGAGCAAAGTATTAAAGATGTAAAAAAATATGAAAATGTTAGTAAATTCAATAAAGATGTTTATAGTCGTTGGAATTTATAAGTAGTTAATATTGTTCATAACTCTCACTATAATAATTATCATCTTCAGGATTATTTTCATTATTTATTTTATTTATTTTTTTTATAATCTGAGATGATTTGTCCATATCAATATTATCATATATAACATTGAAAAATTTAGCATAACTTGGTTTATTATGAATATTTACATACATAGGATTACAATAATCTAATACTTTATAATATGTATCTTGAATATTTTCACTATATTCAATATTAAATAAATCATACATATCATAATTTTCAATTGACTGTGGATCCATATTATATATATATATATATATTTAAAAGTTTATATACTTTATATAATATACGTATATACTTATATATGGAATACGCTAACACTAGTATAGGTATGAATATAGATAAATTAGATAATTTATTTGTAACAAGTAAAAAAACACCGATACAGGTGGTTAAATCAACATTGCAAAAATTTACAAATAATATTATAACTCAATTTGAAAATAATCAAATTACAGAAGACATTTATATAGGAACTATAACAGATAATAATATAAATGGATGTGGATTATTAATTACAGATAATTGTATAATGATTGAAGGACAATTTAATAGTGTAAATAATATTATAAATGGGCAAGTAAATATAGGTACTGATATATGTTTAAAGGGTGTTATTAAGAATGGTGAATTTTTATCTGGAACATTAAATAATCAAAATGTAAAAATAGTAGGTACATTTAATGAAGGTTTACCTGATGGGTCAATAAAATATTTTGAAAATAATATTTTATATGAAGGAATGTGTAAAAAGGGTTTATTTGAAGGAATTGGTTATTATAAAAATCCTAAATTTTCATATGAAGGAGAATGGGAAAATAATAGATTTAATGGAAGGGGTATATATAATACAGATGATTTTAGTTATAATGGTACTTTTCGTAATGGTAAAAAACATGGGGATGGAAAGGTACAAATGAATAACCAAGAATTTTTTATAGAATATGAAGATGATATTGAAATAAATCGTTTAGATTATAATGAAAAAAAAATCGAAGATTTACAATTAAAAATAAGTACATTAAAAGAAAATGATAATAATAATATAATTATTATTAAAGAGCAAGAAGATCAAATAATAGAATATAATAATAGATTAAAAACAATAGAAAATAAATATAAAAAATTAGAAGAGGAATTAAATTGCAAAGTATGTTTTAAAAATACATGCAATATAGTTTTACAACCATGTAATCATAATTCTATTTGTGAAGAATGTGAATTATCTATAAGAAATTCCGCCCAGGGCAAAAAATGTCCCGTATGTAGAAAACAATATAGAAACTATATTAAAATATATACTTAAATAAATATAAATACATAAATATAAATACTTAAATAAATAAATATAAATACTTAAATAAATAAATATAAATACTTAAATAAATATAAATAAATACTTAAATAAATATAAATAAATAATATATAATAATGATAATTGAAGGCATTACAATATTATATTATACATTAGCTTCAGTATCAATTGGAGCAGTATTATGTCAAAAATATAGTACTGAAATTAGTACATTTTTAAATAAATGGTTTTATAATTATGATTTAGTAAATAGTGAGGATAATGAAGAAAATGATTTAAATTTAAATACTTTATTAGAAGATGAAGATGATACATATATATTGTTTAATGAAATGAATAGAATGAATGAAAAAGATAATCCAAATGAAAGTATAAAAACCGAAAAAAAAGTTGTAATTGATTTTGAATAATTTGAATAAATAAATTAATATAAATTTTGGTAAATAAGATGAAATGATGACAATTAGGAGCTAATTTTAAAATAAGCTAAATTAGGGTTATTCTTTTCAATATAATCACCTAATATAATTTTTTTTAATAAATCCGGATTTGATTCACATAATAAATCACCACTATTTATACCGGTTATTTCATCACATTGTAACCCTTTTTCAGAATTAATAATATTTACCTCTACATATTCACCTTTAAATAAACATTTATATTTACATGGAGATTTTATATTATTTTTATGTGCGAAAATATCTGTATTTGTATCTAATATAGTAATAAATCCATAGTGTAAATCTAGACTATACCACTTAACTTTACCTATTTTTTTTGTGTCACCAATTGTCATATAGTATTAATTTATAATAAATTTTTAAATACTTTTATCTTTTATATAAAATATATTATAAATTAATAATGGGAAAGAATAAAAAAAAAATAAATAAAAATAATAAAATGGAAACAAATAAAAAGAAAACAAAAAAAAAGGAAATAAATAAGGAATTAATAGAAAAACCTGAAACAGAACAATCCCAAACAGGAAAGAATAATAGACCAAAAAGACATAAAATAGAAAAACGAATAATAAAAAATATAATGAAAGGTGGATTTTGTGCAAAATATAAGGGAAATTCCTGTGGAAGTATAGAAACAAGATTTGATCCAATAGCACCAATAGGAAAATTTTTAAATATGATATTAGATGTAGTTCAAAATAAAGTATTAAAAGTATTCACAGATGGATTTAATATAATTATAACAGAATGGAATGATGGTATAACACTATTATCAACACGATTAGAAGAATTTATAGTATTATTAATATTTAGTGTAAATGGATTTACTAATGTTTTAAATTTGATATTAGATGATTTGAGAATATTAATGCGTATTCAAATAATGTCAATGACTGCAGGACATCCAATTGTAATTTTATCTGTATTTGGAATGCCTATAATAAATGAATTAGTTAGTTTTATGTTAGATACGGGAACAATTGATATTATATTATCACTATTTAAATTCGAATTTGCTCCAATTAGAAATTTTATAAAAGCAAGTTTAAATTTACTAATAGGACAAACCGTAAAGGGAAAATGTAATTTAGAAGATTATGGTAATGATAAAGCATTTATGGATTCACAATGTTATGAATATGTTGTTCCAAAATGTAAAGTAAATTTACGTTTTATATTCTATGTAACAATTACTATATTTGTTTTAATGTATATTGGTGCATGGATTAGTTTCTTAAAATATTTTTATCGAGATTAATAAATAAATAAATTATATTTTTTTTTATTATTAATTATTAAGAATATGTATGAAAGTTTAAATAATTATGTACAAGAAAATATAATTAATCCTTATAATATTTTTTTAGATGAGGTTCTTATAGTACTACACCCTTTTAATAAATTTTTTAAAAGTTTACTATTGTTAATAATGTCAGTTTTAAAAATACTAAGTGGGAATTATATACCGCTATTATTAGTATGTTTTACAATATTTTATTTGTTCCGATTTTTATCACAAAGAAAATTAGTATTATCATGTAATAAGTGCGAAAATGGATCCTGGTGGTATAAATGTAAAAAAAAAACAGGTTATGGTACCGAAACTTGTAGAGATTATAGAAATATAACAAATTTAGCATATGATTTTGTAAATATGATTATGAATGCTAAAAGTAAATATATAGGAATATTTCTAACATTGTATCAGCACATTATAAATATCTTAAAGAAAACACGGGATTATATGAGTGAAACATCCAAATTAGTATATATTTTTCCACCAATGTTATTATATAAATATCTTATTAAACCAGTATCAAACGCTTTATTTGAAGGTTTTGATAAAATAGGTAGTTTATTAGATAAGTTTTCATGTGCTTTTAGACTACCCGTTTTAGATGTTGAATTAGATTTATGTAAATTAATTATAGATGGAATAAAGGCATTAATAAGATTAATTGAACTTGTATTTGAAACCTTAATAGATTTAATTGTTTTTATTATGAAAACTACAATAAATTTTATATATGAACAGGTTTTTATGGGTTTAATAAGACTTATTTTAGTTACTATAAAATTTATAACAAATAATATCTTTAGTGTATTTTTAAAGGCAGGAGAATTGATGAGTGCTATAATGAAACCTTTAAGTGTAATATTAGATATACCAATATGGCATTATTTTATATTAGTAATAGATTTTATAATTGATATAATAGTAGAATATGTACCATTTGGTTATGTTATTAAAGCAGTTCCATCAATTTTACTATTGTGGGCTATACTACCTATAATTATTATAATTGTTATACCAACCCTAGGAGGTCTTTATTCATTAGTTATATTGATTAAATCATTAATATATGCATTATTAGGATTTGATGATAATAGTGATTTTATGTTTATGTTAGGATTTTTATATAAATATATAATTAATTTATATAATAAATTTGCATCCAGTGCTAAATAAGAACTTTAAATTAAAATTATAAATAATTTATTATTATTTTTTTTTATATATATTAATAAATATGTATGAAACATCTTCTAAATTAAAAGAAATTATAATATTGAATAGATTACTTAGAAATTCTTTAAGTATGAAAGGTGGGTCAAATGATTTATTAAATTTTAAAGAAAAATTAGAAAAACATAAATATTATACTTTTTACTTATTTGTAACTATATCATGTATTATCCTATATTTATCTCATATGAATATTTATAATAAAAATAAATTAAGTGGAGGTTCTTTAACTGAAATAAAAGATAATATAATAAAAAATGTAAATGATGCAAAAAAAAGAATTTTAAGTGACATAAATAAAATTATTCTTATTATAGTAGATAGCATAGACACAGTTCATCAGCAAATTTTAGAACAAACACGAGAAATGGGTGGCCCAGCTATAGAAGAAGCTAATGTGGCTATAAATGCAGCAAAAAATACAGTATACAAATTTTTATGGACAGTATTTATAGTTCCTGGATATGTTCCTCCAGTTATACCAACAATACTTATTATAACTATTTTAACATATATTATTTGCTTATTTATTTTAGATGCTAAAATGTATTTTCCCTGTTGGGGTTGTCAAGAAAGTACGTCTTTTTTCAAATGTATGCCTGGAACAGGAAAAGGTTCAATAAGTTGTGATATTTATACTGAATTTCTAAATAAGATTAAATGGTTTTTTAGCCAATTTAGATTTATAGGTCAATTAGGTAAAATACTAATAGATGCAATTAAAATTGCAATGAATAGTATTTTTTATTTAGTAGAAAAT
>MDSW01082093.1_pt1 | contig 10942 bp, 11 predicted proteins | sample 811171 | NCBI WGS metagenome assembly MDSW01 (sample SAMN05326641, study PRJNA326480) | marine metagenome | isolation source: seawater | place: Atlantic Ocean: North West | collected 2012 | reverse complement strand
CGCCGCCGCGAGGGTTTCCTCCTCCTCCGCCGCGGTGGCCGTCCCTGTCGTCTCGTCGAGAGCGCCGAGGGCGGACGCGGCGGCGCGGGCGCGCGTCGCGCCGCCGCCGCGCGACGCGGATCTCGCGCCGCCCGCGGCGTCCATCGCGAGGGAGTCGTCGTCGAGCATCTCGATGACGTCGACGACGTGATCGGGCGCGGGCGGCATCATCGTCGCGCGGCGAGGAGTGCGCGTCGTGGGGGCGCTCTGCTCAGCTCTGCTCGCCGTCTGCGTCTTCTCTCAGGGTCGTTCGAACGCGTGCACTGCCGAAAAAAGTGTACTGTATCGGTTAAGTTGAAAGGGATCGCGATCAAATGTTGATCCCGAGGGGTGGGTGAAATTCGTCTGAAACCGACCGCGTCCCTTCGCGACAGAAAAGGAAGCGAACGGCACGCCCCGCTCGCCTCGCATAACAACGAACGCGCGCGGCACGATGCTCCCCGCGCTCGCCCGCCGCCTCCCCGCGCTCGCGCCGCTCGCGCGCGCGAACGCGAACGCGCTCTTCCTCCGATCCTTCGCCGCGGACGCCGGGGGCGACGTCCAGGACGTCGTCGTCATCGGCGGCGGGCCCGGAGGCTACGTCGCCGCGATCAAAGGCGCGCAGCTCGGCATGAAGGTGACGTGCGTCGAGGGGCGCGGGACGCTCGGGGGGACGTGCCTCAACGTGGGGTGCATCCCGTCCAAGGCGCTCCTGCACGCGTCGCATCTGTTCCACGACGCGAACCACACGATGGCGAAGCACGGGATCACCGTCGGGTGCGTCCTCCCACCGCGTCCTCCTTCCGCCTCCGAACGATCGCTCGCGCGCGTCCTCGATCGATCGCCCCCAGCCTTCGCGCGCCTCGAAACGGCTCTTCTCATCGTACGTCGTTCGTCTCCCGCCGCGCGCGACGCGACGCGACGCGACCGCCGCTTCCTCCTCCGCGCGTCCTCGCGCGTCTTTCCTGAAGGACTTCTCCTCTCACCTCGCCGTTCCCCCCCTTCTCCACGCCGCGTCGTCGTCAGCGAGGTCTCCATCGACGTCGGCAAGATGATGGCGCAGAAGTCCAAGTCCGTGGAGGGCCTCACGAAGGGCATCGAAGGGCTCTTCAAGAAGAACAAGGTGACCTACGTCAAAGGGTGGGGCTCGCTGACGTCGAAACCGGGCGAGGTCTCCGTCGCCGCCGCGGACGGGACCACGGTCACGATCAACGCGAAGAACGTCATCCTCGCGACGGGGTCGGAGCCCGCGTCCCTGCCGGGCGTGGACGTGGACGAGAAGCAGGCGCGTTTGCGCTCTGCGCGCCAGTCCCCGTACGACCGCGTTCGCGACGTGAACGCCGATCCTTAAGGACTTTGCCCGGCGCCCTCTCCGTCGCTCTCGTCCAATCAAACGTCCACACGGGTCATAAAATAACTAACCAATCACATCACTTCCCGCCACATCACCCACCAATCGCGTCGCAGGTCGTCACCTCCACGGGCGCGCTCGACCTCGCCGAGGTGCCCAAGCGCATGGTCGTCATCGGCGGCGGCGTCATCGGCCTCGAGCTCGGCTCCGTCTGGTCGCGGCTCGGCTCGGCGGTCACCGTCGTCGAGTTCGGGAAGGACATCTGCCCGCCCATGGACGGCCAGGTCCGGAAGACGTTCCAGCGCGCGCTGAAGAAGCAGGGGTTCGACTTCAAGATGCAGAAAAAGGTAACCGCCGCGAAGAAGCATAAGGACGGCTCGATTCTCCTCACCGTGGAGCCCTCCGCGGGCGGCGAGGCGGAGTTTCTCGAAGCCGACGTCGTCCTCGTGTCCACGGGGCGCAAGCCGTACACGACGAACCTCGGGCTCGCGGACGCGGGCGTGGAGGTGAACGGCAAAGGCCAGGTCGTGGTGGACATGCACACGTACAAGACGAACAAAGATGGCGTCTACGCCATCGGCGACATCGTCGAAGGTACAGTATTTTCGATTTGATTTTTTTGTATCGATCGATCGAACGAACGAACGATCGAACGAACGAAGGAACATCGATCGATCGAGACCGCTTCGCGCGCGGCCCCCGTCGGCGCGGCGGCGTCCGTTCCGTTCCGTTCCGTTCCTCGAGGCGTTCGCGCGCGCTGAGCTGCGCTTTTTCTTCGCTTCGCGCGCTGACGGACCCCCTCGCCCGCTCCGTCTCTTATTAAATCCCTCAGGCCCGATGCTCGCGCACAAAGCCGAGGAGGAGGGCATCTCTTGCGTGGAGCAACTCGCGGGTAAATCCGGGCACGTCAACTACGACGTGATCCCGTCCATCGTGTACACGCACCCGGAAGTCGCGTGGTGCGGGAAGACCGAGGAAGAGCTCAAGGCGGCGGGGACGGAGTATAACGTCGGGACGTTTCCGTTCGCGGCGAACTCGCGCGCGCGGACCAACGACGACTCCGAAGGCCTCGTGAAGTTCGTCTCGTGCAAGCACACGGATAAGGCGCGTTCATATTATTTATACCGGTCCCCATACGACCCCGTTCGCGTGGTGGACGCCGTTCCTTGAGGACTTTCTCTCCCGGCGGTCGTTTCTGTCCGCCCACCACCCCTCGCTTTCAATCCCGACGCGCCGCGACGCTTTTCAACTCATCCGCTTCTGACGCCTTTCAACTCCGCCCCGACGTCGCTTTGAACGGACCCTCGACCCTAAGATCCTCGGCGCGCACATCGTCGGTCCGGCCGCGGGGGAGCTCCTCGCGGAGTGCGTGCTCGCGATGGAGTACGGCGCGAGCACGGAGGACATCGCGCGGACGTGCCACGGGCACCCAACGTTGTCCGAGGCGGTGAAGGAAGCCGCGCTCGCGACGGGCGGGAAGGCGATTCACTTTTAATTTTCTCCGCGAGTGGAGAGGAGGACAGACGAAACGGTTGAGTGACGGCCGTTTCGTTTCGTCAATCTAGTCGTGTAAGAAGAAGACTACCCCAGCGTGCGTGTGCTGCGCTTTAAACGAACGAACGAACGAACGATCCCCCCCGTCGCGCCGCGCGCGCTCTCGTCGGTCGCCTACCCGTCGAGCCGTCGGCTCTCGGCGCTCGGCTTTTTCCGCCGCGCCGCCGCCGCGCGCCTCGGCTCGGAATCCCTCGTCACCTTCTCCACGTCCCCTTCCCCCGGCGTGTTCGCGTTCCCCGCGGCGGGCGGAAATATCGCCGGGCAGCAGCTCCTCGCGTCGCGGCAGCAGTCGTTAAACTCCGGGAGCAAACACTCCGCGTCGCAGCAACAGCTGGCGACCTCAGACCCGGGCGGAAACACGCAAAAGTTACCTGATTGAGGACGCGTCGGGTCGAGGTACGGGTCGATCGATCAGTCAGTCGATCGTCGCGAATCGAGTCGTCGATCAAACGTCGCGTGAACGGGGTCGAACTCTATGTACTGTATGGGAAGTAGTCTGATCCGATCCTCCGACGCACACGAGTCGAAATTGCAGGTCTCGTTCATGAGCGGCAAACCGCAAATCTCATCGATCGGCGGCGGGTTCACCCCGGGCGGCGGGCTCGGCGGGGAGGGTTGACCGAGGAACGGCGGCGGGGGTTGACCGAGGAACGGCGGCGGGGGTTGACCGAGGAACGGCGGCGGCGGCGGCGGCGGCGGCGGCGACGACGTCCCAGTCGACGACGTCAACACGCAATAAAACCCCCACGGCCGCGCGACGGAAAAAGGTCCGTAACACGCGCACTCCGGCGGCGCCGCGAGCAGGCACGCCGGCGCACTCACGCCTCGCGCGATCGTCGGATACCACAGCGGCGACCCCGCGCCGATCGTCGGATAGATCGGGTACTCGTTCGGCCAGTACGGCGAGTAATACGACGCGTACGGGTACGGAAACGGGTAGCCGTAATACGCGCAGCAGGTGCTGCGCTCGGGGGCGACGGTCGCGGCGGCGGCTTCGGCCGACCGACTCGCCGGCTCGGGGGCGGCCTGCGACGACGTCGGGGCGGGTGGCGTTGAAAGGGGTCAGGGGTGGAGTTGAAAGGCGTCGAGGCGCGTCGGGATCGAAACCGAAGGACCCTGAGCGGAGAGTGACGAACGCCGGGAGATAAAGTCCTTGTGTGAGGAGGACGCGCCTCGTCGAGCGCGAACTCGTCCGCGGGCGTCGGAACGTGCGACGCGTAGCGCGCGGCGACGCCGACGCCGCCGCCGTCTTCGTCCGCGGGGAAGATCATAGGGAGCGACACTGGCGGCGCGGTCGTCGTCCTCGGAGGGCGCGGCGCGACCGTCGTCGTCGTCGTCGACGACGACGGCGACAACGGCGACGCGTCGGCGACGGCGACGGCGTCGGCGTCGGCGTCGGTCGACGTCTTCTGCGCCCCACGCTCTCGAGGTCTCGCCGTCGACGTCGTCGGCGACACGTCCGCGCGCGCGAGCGACGCGACGGAGACGCCGACGACGACGAGGAGGAGGAGGAGGGAGGAGACGCGCGGCATCGCGGGGCGCGTCCGCGACGACGACGACGACGGCGCGCGCGGGGGGGGGAGTGAAGCGTCGACTGCCCGAGGGTCGGGAGGAGCCTGTCGTTGCTTTAGACCTGCTTTGGTTTTTCGCGCGAAGGATTTTTTTTTCGCGCGAGATCGAGAAGGCGCAGGCGCCTTTTGAACGCGTCGACATCTCGCGCGCGCGCACACACACACCACTTCTCTCTCCCCACCCGCGGACCGCGACGTCGTCCGTCGCCCACGCGCGGCGGCGGCGGCGGCGGCGTGATGGCGTCCACGAGCGCGCGCGCGTCGTTCGCGACGCCGCGCCCGTCGCGTCTTCTTCGAACGACGAAATATCGTCGTCGTCATCGTCTTCGGACCGCCCCCGCGTCGTCGTCGTCGCCGCCGCCGCCGCCGTCTTCGCCCCCCTCGACCGCTCCCGACGCCGCCGCCGCGCGCCGGTCGCCGTTCCCGATCGAGCGGTTCGAGCGCGCGAACGTCGCGACCGCGGGGCGATTCCTGTGGGCCTCGCGCGGCCTCACGCGAGGGACCGGCCTCAAACCGCTCGACGCCGCGTCGGACTGGTTGGAGCAAGATTCGGACTCGCGCGACTGGACGCGCGAGATGCGAAAGAAGCACGCGCTCGTAGACGCGGAGCCGCGGTGCGTCGCGTGGGACGACGCGTCGGGGGCGTCGCGCGCGGCGGAGACGGTGTTGCGGGACGTTTGCGATTGGGTGACGCGTCGGCAGCCGCGGCGGTACAGACGAGATCCCGACGGCGGCGTCTCAGGCGCGTTCTCCTCACACTGGTCCCCATACGACCCCATTCGCGTGGTGAACGCCGTTCCTTGAGGACTTTCTCTCCCGGCGGGCGTTTCTGTCCGCCCATCACCCCTCGCTTTCGATCCCGACGCGCCTCGACGCCTTTCGACTCCGCTTCTGACGCCTTTCGACTCTGCCCCGACATCCTTCGCTCGTACGGACCCTCGACCGTCAGTGCCGGAGCTCGACGGGTGGAGCACCGGCCCGCTGGACGCGCTGAAGGGCGAGGACGCGCTTCGCGCCGCGGCGAAGCTGGTGCAGGAGGAGCTGTGCCTGGTGAAGGAGACGACGAGGGAGGACGTCGTCCGCGACGGCGGCGACGTCGCGGTCGATTTCGAAACGTCACACGTCTTCGAAGCGGGGGTCGTGTGTTTCAGCTTCGACGCGACGAAACGCCGCGGGAAAACACTGGGGGACATCCACGTCCCGGTCCCGGGGTACGAAGAGAAGATGCGCGCCGCGGTCGCGCGGGTATTCGCGGGGCTGAAGCACGACAAGCCGCTGTGGCGCGCGAACTGGGCGCTGCAAAACTCGGGTGCGTTCTGTGCACGCGTTCGTTTTTCACCCACCCCTCGTGGTTCAACATTTGATCGCGTGGGTCCCTTTCAACTGACCGATGCACGAACGCACCGCATCGCCCGCATCAGACGAGATCGTGTCCACGAGCCTCGAGTGGCACCCGACCAACCTCGCCATCGGCGGCGCGACAAACAGAGCGGCGGCCGCGGCGAAGACCGCCGGCCAGGGTGCTGACGTGGACGCCGCCGCGTTCGACGACGGCCTGCACGTGGGGTACATGGACCCTCTCGCCGCGTTGCCGTCGTCGCCCGCCGCCGTCGGCGATTCGATGCGGCTTCGCGTCGAGTACGAAACCGTGCGCCGACTGCGGCCGCGAGACGACGACGACGACGACCCCCGGGACGTCTCGCGTTGGGTGTTATTCACCGTTCGAACGCATCTGGACCGGCTGTCCGACCTCGACGCGGACACCGCGAGCGCGTTAGGGAGGGCGATGGACGACGCCGACGCGGACGAGCTCGCGTATAAGAGCCTCGGGAGCGACCGATTGCGACGCGCGACGCGAGCGTTTTTACGCCTCCGCGCCGGCGACGGCGACGGCGACGGCGACGGTGCCGCGGAGGAAGCCGCGCGCGATGGTGACGCTGTGAATAACGTCGTGCACTCGGGCGTTACGACGAAATCAAAGTGCCCGTTCTTCCGCGGCGGCGGCGGCGCGGAGACGACGACGACGACGACGACGACGGCGGACGAGAAGGACGCCGCCGCCGTCGCCGTCCCCGCCGCCGCCGAAGACGAGGAAGAAGACGCGAAAAAAATCGCGCGCGCGATTTCCCTCGGTCTCGAGCCGTGGCCGACCGCGTCCAAAGGCGTCGCCGCCGCGTCCACGCCGCCGTCGTCGTGGTACACCGACGCCGCGATCATCCCCGCGATAGAGGCGCGCGCGGTGTTCGCGGAGGGGTGGCAGGCGGTCGGTCGCGTTGATCAGGTGTCGGACGTCGGCGACTACTTCACCGGCGCCGTCGGGAACGTGAAGGCGCGTCCATGTTTACACTGGTCCCCATACGACCCCGTTCGCGTGCTGAACGCCGTTCCTTAACTAAGGACTTTATCTCCCGGCCGGCGGGCGTCTCTCTCCGCCCACCCCTCGCTTTCAACGCCCGCCCTCGGCGCCTTTCAACTCCGCCTGACGCCTTTCAACTCCACCCTGACGTCGCGTCGCGCGGACCCTCGACCCTCAGTTTCTCGTCGTCCGCGGCGACGACGGCGACGTGCGCGCGTTCCACAACGTGTGCAGGCACCACGCGATGGAGGTCGCGACGGGGTGCTCGAGACAAAGTGCCGGCGATGACCCCGCGTGCGGTGGCGACGATTCGGGTCCCCCAGGTGGTCTCTCCCGCGACGGTTCGGATTCCAAACCGAAACCGAAACCGAAATCGAAATCGAAGGCGACGTGTTTTCGGTGCCCGTATCACGGGTGGACGTACGACGACAAAGGCGCGCTGACGAAGGCGACGCGGCTGACCGGGATCGAGGGCTTCGACGTGTCCGACAACGGCTTGAAACCCCTGCGCGTGGACACGTGGGGCCCGTTCGTGTTCGTGAACCTCGGAGGTGATGACGCGTCGGCGCCGCCGCCCGTGAACGAGTGGCTGGGAGAAGCCGGCGAACGCATGCGATCCGCCGGCGTCGCGGAGGTGCGTTCTATACACTGGTCCCCATACGACCGCGTTCGCGTGGTGAACGCCGTTCCTTAAGGACTTTGCCCGGCGTGTCTCTCCGCCCACCCCTCGCTTTCAATCCCCGTCCTCGACGCCTTTCAACGCCAACTGACGCCTTTCAACTCCACCCCGAAGATGACGCACGTCGCGCGGCGCGAGTACGAGCTGAACTGCAACTGGAAAGTGTTCTGCGACAACTACCTGGACGGCGGGTACCACGTGCCGTTCGCGCACCCGGAGCTCGCGAGCGGGGTGAGCATGAAGAGCTACGAGACGACGATACGCGGTTTGCATTCGCTGCAAACCGTGACGGCGGCGGCGGCGGCGGCGACGGACCGAGGTGCGTTCTATACACTGGTCCCCATACGACCGCGTTGGCGTGGTGAACGCCGTTCCTTAAGGATTTTTCCGGCGTGTCTCTCCGCCCAGGGTCCCTCGCTTTCAATCCCCGTCCTCGATGCCTTTCAACGCCAACTGACGCCTTTCAACTCCACCCCGACGTTCGCTCGTATAGAACGGCCCCGAGTCCGGGACCGCGACGACCGCCTCGGCGATGCCGCGCTGTACGCGTTCATACACCCGAACTTCATGGTGAACCGGTACGGAAAGTGGTTGGACACGAACTGGGTGATACCCACGGGCGCGGAGACGTGCAAGGTGGTGTTCGAGTACTACCTCGAGAAGGGCGTCGAAGGCGCGACCGAGGCGTTTATCGAAAAATCGCTGGCGGCTTCCGACAGGATACAACGAGAGGACACGACGCTGTGCGAGAAAGTCCAGGAGGGCGTTCGAAGCCCGGGGTACGGGGTCGGGCGGTACGCTCCCGCGGTCGAGGCGGCGATGTACCACTTTCACGCGCTTCTGTGGGACGGCATGACGCGCGAGTAGAGAGCACGGAAATAGAAACTTCACAGAACTTGGTTTCGCAAAAAGTCCGCGGAGAGATGCGACGCCCTCTCTGCCAGGCTCCCTTCCGCTGTCTTCGGAACCGCCGAAAAAGCCACGACGGGACGACTCCTGGACGACGCGCTCGCGCTCGCCCTCGCGCGCGACACAGCACGCCCGCGCACGATGGCGTCGACCCCCCGCGCGTCGCCCCGCGCCGCCTCCGTCCTCCTCCTCCTCCTCCCCCTCCTCGTCGTCGTCGTCGCGATCCCGCGCCCCGCCTCCGCGCTGCGGCTCTTTCGCTCGTTCGAGTCCCCGTTGGGGGGCGGCGCGGCGGCCGCGCCGGGCTCGACGACGCTCGGGCGTCTGGACGATCACGCGTCGTGCGACGCGCCCGAGATGGAGATGCCGCCGACGGACCGCGCGAACGTCCACCCCGCGGCGAGCGCGCTCGCGGCCGCGGGGAGGAGCGTCCGCGCGGCGGCCGCGCGCGCGCGCGAGGGACTTCACGCGCTGACGACGACGCGCGACGGAGCGGACGCGGATACCGAGGGAGAAAAGAAGGACGCCGCCTCCGCGACGACGACGACGCCGCGCGACGCCTTCGCCGACGTCGTGGAGTCGCTCGCGGAGATCGAGCGCGAGCTCTTCCTCGCGTCGTCCGGTCCACGTGGCGCGTCGTCATCCGTCCACGTCGGCCCACTCGAGACCGGGCTCCGAGCGCTGCGCGACGGCGCGCGCCGCTGGCCGTGGAGCGGCGGCGGCGGCGGCGACGCGCTCGCGTCGTCGTCGTCGTCGTCGTCGTCGTCGTCGTCGCCGTTCGAGCTTCTTCGCAGCGCGATGGACGTGCGCGAGACCGACGCGGCGCTGACGTTCACCGCGGACGTGCCCGGGGTCAAGCTCGAGGACCTCTCGGTCGAGGTCGACGAGCGCGATCGCGTGTTGATCGTGAGAGGAAAGCGCGAGGAGACGACGGAGGAGGACGTCGAGACGCCGACGACGCCGAAGAAGAAGAAAGAAGAAATCAAATCAAAAAAGCGGAAGAAACCGCGGCCGCCCCGCATCAGAGGACGTATCATCGCCGCGAACGGCACTTCGGGTCGTTCGAGAACCGATACGCGCTGCCGTTCAACGCGGAGTTGGATGCGATCGACGCCAAGGTGGACCACGGCGTGTTGAAGATCACGGTGCCGAAGCGGAGACCCAAAGAAGGCGAGGCTGAGGTGCGTTCTATACACTGGTTCCCATACGACCGCGTTGGCGAGGTGAACGCCGATCCTTAAGGACTTTTGCCGTCGTCTCTCTCCGCCCACACCTCGATTTCAATCCCCGCCCTCGGCGCCTTTCAACGCCAACTGACGCCCTTCAACTCCACCCCGACAATCGCTCGTATGGAACGACCCTGAGGCGGCGGCGAGAGAACGCGCGTCGCCGCCGCGGAAAAAGATCGCCGTCGCCAAACTGTGAGCGGCGGGCGCTTGGCGTTTGGCGTTTGGCGTTTGCTCGCATCCGTCGACGTCCATCCATCCACGCGGGAACAGACAGACGCGCCCGGCGCGACACGACACGACACGACACGACACGAACACGAACGCGAACACGAAGAGGAATGCGAATACGAACGAGAGAACGCGAACGCGAACGAAAGAACGCGTCGTCAATCAATCTACCGCACGTCTACGGCGCGCCGCCGCCGCCGCGGCCGAGCTTCTTGGTCGCCAACGCCCGCTGGTCGTGATGTTGACGCGCGAAGTCCTTCTTCGTCAGCCCTCTGTATCCTCTCCCCCTCCCGCCGCCGTCGCCGCCGCCGCCGCTACCGCTACGTCCCCGTCCCCCTCCTCCCGCGCCCGGCGTCGGGTGCGCCTTCGGTCGGTCGCCGCGCCCCGCCGCCGCTCCCCCCGCCGCCCGCGGCGGCGGCGGCGGCGGCGCGGAGAGCCGCGCCGCGCGATTCCCGCCGGCGCCCAAGCCGTGCACTTCCTCGCGCGTCGTCGCCGCCTGCGCCGCCGCGATCGCCGCGGCGTCCTCCGTGCTCCGCGCCTTGACCTCCGTCGCGCCGTCCTTCGCGGCGTGGTACACCCTTCCGTTCGCGATCCAGTACGTCTTGAGCGGACCGCCCCCGCCCCGCCCCCCGCCGCCCCTCCCGACGCCGCCGCCGCCGCCGGAGAATCCCTCCGCCGCCCCCGCGTCGCTCCCGACGCCTCGAACCTCCGCGAGCTCGTCGAACGAGTCGTCGTACTCGTCCTCGTACTCCGCGTCGAACGCGAACCGTCGCGTCGCGCGAACCGACGCGCGGTCGATGTCGAGGTCGAGCTCGCGCGCGGTCGCCGTCGACGCGTCGAGCGCGGAGCCTTTCCGACGAACGAACCCGCCGCCGTCGAATTCGAACGCCGCAGCGTCGGCGTCGAGCGCGTTTGCGATTTTCTTATCAGGGCCGTTCTATACGAGCGAAAGTCGGGGTGGAGTTCAAAGGCGTCAGGTGGAGTTGAAAGGCGCCGAGGGCGGGGATTGAAAGCGAGGGGTGGGCGGAGAGACACGCCGGGCAAAGTCCT
>MDSW01170852.1_pt1 | contig 10943 bp, 16 predicted proteins | sample 811171 | NCBI WGS metagenome assembly MDSW01 (sample SAMN05326641, study PRJNA326480) | marine metagenome | isolation source: seawater | place: Atlantic Ocean: North West | collected 2012 | reverse complement strand
GTAATCTTGTACCTAGTCCAGCTAGAGGAATAATAGCCTGTTTAATCATTGCTTTCTTTTACATATAATATTTAAAATTTACAAATGAAAATAATTTTACATAAAAATGAATTAAGCAAATTTGTGCAAAATAAAAAAAATTTAGGTTTTGTGCCTACTATGGGAGGTATACATGCAGGCCATATATCCTTAATTAAGCGATCAATAAATGAATGTAAAAAGACTATAGTGTCAATATTCGTAAATAAGCAACAATTTAATAATAGAAAAGATTTTGACAAATATCCAAGAGGGTTAAAAAAAGACATATTTAAACTTAAAAAACTTAAAATTGATATACTTTACTTGCCCAAGGATAGGGACATATATCCGAATGGATATAATAAAAAAATTACAATCAGTTCTTTTAAAAAAAGATTATGTGGAAAATTTAGACCGGGGCATTTTGAAGGAGTTGCAGATGTTATTGATAGATTTCTTAAAATAATTAATCCAAATAAAATTTATTTTGGAGAAAAAGATTTTCAACAATTAAAAATATTAGAAGATTTTATTAAAAAAAATCATTTTAAGTGTAAAGTTGTTACCTGTAAAACTATCAGAGAAAAAAATGGTATTGCCTGCTCTACACGAAACAATTTATTAAATAATAAGGAAAAAAAAATAGCTTCTAAAGTTTTTAAACTTATAAAAAAGAATAAAAAAAAAATAATTAAGAAAAATATTAAAATAAATAAAATTAAAAGTATTATATACTCAATGAATATAAAAAAAATTGATTATATTGAAATTCTTAATATTAATAAAATTATAAAACCTTTTAAAAAAGGCAACAGGTATAAAATCTTTTTTGCATACTATCTAAACAAAATTAGATTGATAGATAATATTTAACTATAAAAAAAGTAAGCTCCTAGTCCTAAAAAAGATAAAAATCCCACTACATCAGTAATTGTTGTGACAAAAACACTAGATGCTAGCGCAGGATCAATATTAAATTTTTTAAGAGATACAGGAATTAAAATTCCAAACAATCCTGCAACTATCATGTTTAATATCATTGAAACTGCAATTAAAATTGAGAGATTCAATTCCTTGAACCATAGATGAACTACTACTCCAGTAATTATTGCAAATATAATTCCATTTAAAATTCCAATAAAAAATTCTTTTGTAACAATTTTTCCAATATTTCTTCCGGTTAATTCTTTAGTTGCTAAAGCCCTAATAGTTACTGCTAAAGTTTGCATTCCTGCATTTCCTCCCATTGATGCAACTATTGGCATTAGGAAAGCTAGGGCTACCATTTGTTCGATTGTAGCACCAAACTTACTTATTACCCAAGTAGCTAATAATGCTGTAAATAAATTTAATAATAACCAGTTAAATCTTCTCTTAGTTTTTTTTAAAATACTATCAGTAATTTCTTCATCTCCAACACCTGCTAATCTCAAAACATCTTCTTCTGCTTCTTCTTTAAGAACAGTAAAAACATCATCTCCAGTAATCATTCCAACTAATTTATTTTTTTTATCTACAACACCAGCTGAAACTAAATTATATTTTTCGAATGCATGACCAACTTCTTCTTTATCCATATTTACAGGTATTAGAAATTGTGTTTCTTTCATTATTGAATTCATTTTAGAATCTCTAGATGTTCGTAGAACTTTTGATGATGGCACAGTACCTATAGGTTTAAAATTGCTATCAACAATAAAAATTTCCCAAAATTCTTCAGGTAAATCTTTATTTTCTCTAAGATAATCAATTGTTTGACCTACTGACCAATTGCTAGGTATGGCTGTAAATTCTCTTTGCATTATACGTGCCGCGGAATCTTCGGGATAACTAAGACCTTCTTCAAGCAAAAATCTATCTCTAGGAGGTAACTTTTCTAAAACTGTATTTTTTTTCTTTTCATCCAAATTTTCTAAAATTTTTAGAGCATTATCAGACTCTAAACGTCTCAAAATATTTACTATGGATGCTGTGGAAAGAATTATAAAAATTTCTGTTTGGATAGATTCTTTTAATTCAATAAAAATTTCAGGATCAATACTAAATCCCTCTAGTTCAATTAGTTTAGATCTATTTTCAGGGTCTAAATTTTCAATAATATCAGCAGAATCTGCTGGATCTAATTCTTTCAGAGCTTTGTTTAAAAAATCGGTATCACTGTCTTTAATTTTTTTGTCAAAAACATTGATAAATTCCTTATTAAACTCAAAATTTACTTTTTTATCCGTTATTTCTTTTGTTAAACTCATAAATGTCACTAATATAATTAATTGAGAGACATTTAGTTGATTTTTTTTGAAACCACAAACTTAAAATGACCATAGAAGTTAAAAATAGCATAAAACCAATTGATTATGTTGGGTCTATAAATACCCTTGAGAATAGAGTTAATGACGTTTTAATAGGTAAAAAAAATGAACTATTATGGATACTGGAACACAATACAGTATATACAGGTGGAACAAGCTCTAATCAAAAAGATTTGGTAAACCAAAATATAAAAATAATTAGAACTAATAGAGGTGGAAAGTATACTGTCCATTCACCTGGACAAAAAGTTATTTATTTTGTCCTAAATTTAAATAAAAGAAAAAAAGACATTAGGAAACTTATTACTCAAGTTGAGAACTGCATCATTAATATTCTTAAAGAATACAAAATATCTTCTTACGCTGATAAAAAAAATATAGGTATATGGATTGGCGATAAAAAAATTGCAGCCATTGGCATAAAAGTAAGAAAATGGATTGCTTATCATGGTTTTTCTTTGAATGTTAATAATGATTTAAAAAAATATAAAAATATCATTCCTTGCGGCGTAAAAGACAAAGGAATAACTAGTTTAAAAGATTTGGGTGTAACTAATTGTAATGATATTAATAAAATTATTGAGAAACATTTTTTAAATATTTTTTCTTAAGAATATATTCAAATTCTTTGGGTATTTTAGCAGTAAAATTATATCTAATATTATTAATTAAAAAAGAAATTTTATGAGCATGCAACATAAGATTGTTCTTTATTTTTACATTTTTATTATAAGATTTATATTTATTGTCTCCAAGGATATAATGCCCTCTCATCGATAATTGTTTTCTGAGTTGATGTTTTCGTCCTGTATAAGGTATAAGATTTAATAAAGAATAACCTTTGTTAAAATCAACAACTTCATAATATGTGATCGCCTTAGATGAGATTTTTTTTTCACCTTCGAAGTGATAAAGAATGTCTTCGAATTTACCTTTTTTATTATCAAATTCCCCTAAAACTATACCAAGATATTTTTTTTTAATTTTTCTTAATCTGAAAAGAGTTGTAAATAATTGGGCATATTTCCTATTTTTTGCAACTAATAAAATTCCTGTTGTTTCTTTATCTATTCTATGAACTGTATATGCTTCGTATCCTTCAAATTCATTTGTTTTCTTAACCAAATCAATAATATTCTTTAAAGATTTAGTGCCGGATTGAACAGCAATGCCTGCAGGTTTGTTTATTACTGCAAAGTTTTCATTGTTTTCAATAAAAATATCTGAAGAAGAAACTAAATCTTTTTTTGAAGGTATGTAGATAGAACTTTTTTCTTTATGCTTATTTGGAGAAAAATTAAAATTATAAAGATAAACTCTATCATTTTTTCTAAGTTTATATGAGCTTTTTTCTTTTCTATTGTTAATTTTAATATTGCCTCTTCTGATATTTTTTTCAATTAATGATTGTGGAATATTGGATATATTTTTTTTAATCCATCTATCTAAGCGCATTGAAACAAAATCGTCATTGATTAAATAACTGTTTTTCATAAAGATATATGTACTACTTGATTTAACATAGTAGCAAAGAAAAAATAATTATTTTGATTGCTTTTTAGTAGAGGTTTTTTCTTTTTTTATTTTTGTTTCAGGGGCAGTTTTCGTTAAATTTTCATCCTTTTTTTTAACATCAACTTTTTTTGCTTGAATATCTCTGTCAACAAGTTCTATAACTGCTAACGGCGCATCATCACCATACCTATAGCCAGCTCTAATTACTCTACTATACCCACCGTTTCTCTTTTCATATCTTTGAGACAATACTTTAATTAATTTATCAACTGAGGTTTTTGATTGTAATTGTGTAAAAAGATTTTTCTTTGAAGCTAAATTTCTTTTTTTTCCTAATGTTATTACCTTATCAATTTTAGGTTTTAATTCCTTAGCTTTTGGAAGAGTTGTTGTTATTTGTTCATATTTAATTAATGAGTTAAGCATATTTTTAAATAAAGCTTTTCTGTGTTCAGAAGTTCTGTTTAGTTTTCTGTATCCGAATTTGTGTCTCATGATATCTTATAATATTAATTATTATCTTCTAGTTTTTTAGATAATTCTGCTATGTTTTCAGGAGGCCAATTTGGAATTTCCATTCCAAGATATAATGACATCGCATTTAAAACTTCTTTTATTTCATTTAGTGATTTTCTTCCAAAATTAGGAGTTCTTAACATTTCAGGTTCTGTTTTTTGAACTAAATCTCCAATATAAATTATATTATCATTTTTTAAACAGTTCATAGATCTAACAGAAAGTTCAAGTTCATCTACTTTTCTTAACAAATTTTTATTAAACTCAAGTTCAGCAGTCTTTGGTTTTTTCTCTACTTCTACTGGTTCATCAAAATTTACGAAAAGAGCTAATTGATCCTGAAATATTCTTGCTGCATAAGCGACGGCATCTTCAGCACTTAAAGATCCGTCTGTTTCAATATTCATAACTAATTTATCATAGTCTAAAGATTTACCTTCTCTAGCGTTTTCAATTGAATATGAAACTTTTTTTACTGGAGAAAACAATGAGTCAATAGCTATTAAACCTAATGGCGCATCTTCTTTTTTATTTCTTTCTGCGGGACGGTATCCTTTTCCCCTATTTGCTGTCAACTCCATATAAAATTTTGTATTTTCGTCTAAGTGACACAAAACTAAATCAGGATTTAAAATTTTTACATCTGGATTTTCCTTTATATCTTTTGCTTTAATTTCTCCGGGGCCTTTAACGTCTAATATTAATTTTTTTGGACCCTCTGACATAACTTGTATGGAAAGTGATTTAACATTTAAAACAATATCAGTAACATCTTCTCTTACGCCTTTAATAGATGAAAACTCGTGAAGAACACCATCTATTTGTATAGCTGTTATGGCTGATCCTTGTATGGAAGATAAAAGTATTCTTCTTAATGAATTTCCGATTGTTAATGCATATCCTTTTTCTAATGGTTCGGCAGTAACTGTGGTAAAAGATTTATCTTCATTGCTTTTGATGTTTAATTTACTCGGCTTAATTAACTCTTTCCAATTTTGATTTATTAATACATTCTCCATAATTACACCCTTCTTTTTTTTGGAGGCCTTGCTCCATTGTGTGCCATTGGAGTTACATCTTTAATTGAAAGAATTTTAAATCCTCTGGACTGTAAAGCTCTCAAGGCAGTTTCTCTACCAGACCCTGGGCCCTTTAATTTTACAACTAATGTTTTTAATCCATGTTCTTGAGCTTTCGTTGCTGCGGTATCAGCAGCTATTTGCGCTGCATAAGGAGTCGATTTTCTTGATCCTTTAAATCCTTTAGATCCTGCAGATGACCAAGCAATAACATTACCACTATCATCTGTTATGGAAACAATAGTATTATTAAATGTTGCTTGAACAAAAGCTATACCAGTAGTTATATTTTTTTTAATTTTTTTTACTATTTTTTTTGGTTTAATTGTTTTTTCTACACTTGATTCTTTTTGTTCAGGTTTTTTTTCAATATTTTTTTTATTCATAAATTATTTCTTTAAAGGCGTTAATTTTTTTCCAGCTATTGCTATAGCTTTACCTTTTCTTGTTCTGGCATTGCAATGAGTTCTTTGTCCTCGAACTGGTAATTTTTTTTTATGTCTAGATCCTCTGTAAGTTGCCAAGTCTACTAATCTTTTAATGTTTAAAGATATTTCTCTTCTTAAATCACCTTCAACTTTATAGTTTTGATCTATAAATTCTCTAATTTTCAAAACCTCTTCTTCTGTTAAACTATTAACCCTTTTATTTTTTTCTATATTGAGTTTTGTACAAATATCATTTGAAAATTTTTTACCAACGCCATGTATATAAGTAAGAGCAACGTGAACTACTTTGTTTTGTGGGATGTTTACACCAGCTATTCGTGCCATAGTTTTATTGGGGTCAGTTCTTTAAATGCGATATATATATAAAGAAGGTTTGTAAAGTCAACCCTCTAAAGAAGCTATAATTGCGCTTATTTCAACAAATATTTGATCTATCCCCGTTTTTCCTTCTATTTCATGGAGTAAATTTAATTTTTTATAGTAATTTAGTATAGGTAAAGTTTTATCAATATAAGTTTTATATCTCTTTAATATAATTTCTTCATTGTCATCAGATCTTTTTTTAAGATATTTGCTTTCACACGAATGGTTTTTATTATTAGACGGTTTAAAATATTCATTAAATATAAGTCCACATTTAATACAAATCTGTCTTCCAAGAATTCTTTTTATCACTACTTCCTTTTCAACATTTAAGCTTATAACGCATGATATTTTTTGATTATATTTTTTTATTAAAATATCTAAATTTTTAGCTTGTTCTAAATTTCGTGGATAGCCATCAAATACTAGTCTATTATAATATTTTTTTTCAGATAGTATTTTTTCTATTAAACCATTAATAACTTCATCGGATACAAATGATCCTTTTTCAATTGTAGACTTAATTTGATTACCAAGATTTGTTTTTTTTGAAATTTCAATTCTTAATAAATCACCAGTAGATACTTTGTGTAAATGAAAAGATTTTACAATATTATCTGCCTGCGTGCCCTTTCCTGCTCCTGGAGGTCCAAACAAAATAATATTCACTAATTACTTTCCAAATTTAGTTTTTTTAATAAGTGATTCATACTGTTGACTCATTAATCTAGTCTGCACTTGAGAAACTGTATCCATGGCAACTACAACTACAATTAAAACAGATGTACCACCAAGATAAAATGGTATTGGATATTTTGATATTAAAAATTCTGGCATCAAACAAACAAGGGTTAGGTATAAAGCTCCTATTGTGGTTAATTTTGTCAATATATTTTCTATAAAATAAGCAGTTCTTTCTCCTGGTCTTATTCCTGGTACATAACCTCCATGTTTTCTTAAATTTTCAGCAGTTTCTTTTGGATTAAAAACTATTGAGGTATAGAAAAAGGAAAAAAAAATTATACCTGAAGCATATAGCAACATATATAATGGTTTACCTTGTGCAAACATTGATGAAAAATCAATAAATGTATCTGATTCTGAAAAACCAAAATTTGAAAAAGTTATTGGTAACAACAGCAAGGCTGATGCAAATATTGCAGGTATAACTCCTGCTGTATTAATTTTTAATGGAAGATGTGATGATTCTCCGCCATATATTTTATTTCCCATTTGTCTCTTTGGGTAATTAATCAATATTTTTCTGATTGCTCTTTCCATGAAAACTATAAATGCAACAGTTACAAGTATAAGTAAAAATATAAATAAAATAGTTGATGCTGATAAAGCGCCAGTTCTTCCAAGTTCAAAGGTTGTTGCAAGAGCTCTTGGTATTTCAGCAACTATACCTGAAAAAATAATTAGAGAAATTCCGTTACCAATACCTCTTTGTGTAATTTGTTCACCTAGCCACATTAAAAAGATTGTTCCAGCAACTAAAGTTATCACTGTTGTTAATTTAAAATATCCTCCAGTGTCAACAGTAACAATTTGTGAATTTTCAAGTCCAACAGCAACTCCATATCCTTGTATCGTAGCAAGAATTACAGTTCCATATCTGGTGTATTGTGTAATTTTTTTTCTTCCTATCTCTCCTTGTCTTTTTAAATTTTTAAAAGTTTCTGAAACTCCAGTAAGTAACTGCATTATAATTGAAGAAGAAATGTAAGGCATAATACCTAAAGCAAAAATAGCCATTCGGCTTACAGCTCCGCCTGAAAATATATTAAACATCCCCAGTAATCCTCTTTGACTTGAATCCATCATTGTTTTTAATGATTCTGGATCAATACCAGGTATAGGGACATAAGTACCTAAACGATAAATTGATAGAATAAAAATTGTAAATAAAATCCTATTTCTTAAATCATTATCTTTTGAAAAAAAACCACTATTCTTATTATCGCTTATCATTTAAAATATAATATTATTTTATTAACGTAATTGTTCCGCCAGCTTTTTCTATTTTTTCTTTAGCTGATTTAGAAATTGCATTTACTTCGATATTCAATTTTTCTTTTAAATCGCCTGATCCCAATAATTTTAACTTTTTATACTTTTTATTAATTAGATTTAGTTTTTGTAAATTAGATAAATTAATTTTATCTTTAGTTAAAGATGCTTTCTTTTTAATTATTTCCTGAATTCTTGACAAACTTATAATTGCAACTAAATTTTTTTTGTTCAGTGAATTAAAACCTCTTTTCGGCAACCTTCTATATAAAGGCATTTGACCACCTTCGAAGCTTTTTATAGCTACTCCAGATCTGGATTTTTGTCCTTTATGTCCTCTACCTGATGTTTTTCCTTTAGAAGAACCTATTCCTCTTCCAAGTCTTTTCTTTTTTGCCTTTGGTATTCTTAAGCTTAATGTATTTAGTTGCATAAATTTTTTATTGTTTTTTTTTTGTTATTTCAGCAATATTCTTTCCCCTGTTGTAAGCTATATCTTTTGGAGATTTCTGACTTTTTAATCCTTTTATACATGCTCTTAAAACATTTATAGGGTTTGACGACCCCATAGATTTTCCTACAATATCTTTTATACCTAATACTTCACATGCTGCTCTAATTGGGCCACCAGCAATAATACCTGTTCCGGAAGGAGCGGCTCTTAACAGGACTTTTCCAGCACCATCTTTTGATAAAATATCATGATGTAATGTCCTTCCTTCTTTTAAAGGAATTTTAAATAAGTTATTTTTCGCAGATTGAGTTGCTTTTTTAATAGCATCAGGCACTTGTTTTGCTTTTCCATGACCTATACCAATAGATCCCTCAAAATTTCCAACAACAACCAAAGCGGAGAATGCGAATCTTCTTCCTCCCTTAACAACTTTGGTAATTCTGTTTACTGATACCAATTTATCTTTTAATTCAACTTTTTCCATATAATTAAAATTGCAAACCTCCTTTACGGATTGCTTCAGCTAGAGATTTAATTCTTCCATGAAACCTATAACCACCTCTATCGAAATATACATTTGTAATTTTTTTTTCTAATGCTTTTTTAACCAATATCTGAGCTACATCTGTAGATTTTTCAGATTTTTTTTTGTCTTTATTTTTTTTAGACACTGAAGTAGCTGAAATTAAAGTTTTATTATTTTTTACATCAATAATTTGTGCAGATATATTTTTTGCAGAACGAAATATGCTTAATCTGAATCTATTAGTATTAACCTTTTTAAGCTTTTTTCTTATTCTTTTACTTCTTTTAATGAGCTGATTTGTTGCCATGTTATTTCTTTTTCCCTTCTTTTCTTAAAACGTACTGTCCTCTTTCTTTAATACCTTTAGCTTTGTATGGTTCAACTGGTTTTAGCATTTTAATTTCAGATGCTACTTTTCCAACTAATTCTTTATCGATTCCAGATATTTTAATTATGGTATTTTTTTCAACTGCAACTTTAATATTTTCGGGAATTTCATATACAACGTCATGACTGAATCCTATTTGTAAATTTAAAATATTTCCCTTTAAATTTGCTCTAAATCCTACACCGCTTAATTCAAGAATTTTTTCATGTCCAGTCGAAACTCCAACTAAAGCACTATTTATAATACTCCTTGTTGTGCCCCATATAGCATTTAAGCTATCATTCTTTTTGTTTTGTTTTAAACTTAAAATATTATCGTTGTTAACAGTAGCAGTAAAAATTTTATCATTTATAGTTAATTCTCTAGAACCTTTAGGTCCAGTCATAACTAGTTTTCCATTTTCAACTTTTACCTTTGTGTCTTTAGGTATTGTTATAGGTTTTTTTCCAAGTTTTGACATATAATTAAAATACCTTGCAAATTATTTCTCCGCCAATTTTTTTAATTCTAGCGTTGTTATCGGTCATTATTCCTTTTGATGTAGATACAATTGCAATACCTAATCCGTTTTGAATCTTTGGTATGCTTTCTGCTTTTGAATAAACTCTTCTTCCGGGTTTAGATACTCGTGATATTTCTTTTATAACTGGAATTCCATTGTTATATTTTAAATCTACTATTAAAAAATTATTATTTTTTTCTTTTGAAGAGGGTTTATAATCAGAAATATATCCTTCTTCTTTTAATACGTCTAATATTTTGGCTCTAAATTTGGAATTAGGAATTGTTACTGTGTTTAATGTTCTAAGTTGAGCATTTCTAATTCTTGTTATCATATCTGAAATTGGGTCTGTAAAGCTCATAATTTCTCCTTTTTACCAACTTGATTTAGTCATTCCTGGAATTTTACCACTTGAAGCAAGTTGTCTAAGTGCGATTCTAGAAATTCTCAATTTTCTATAAACACCTCGTGGACGTCCAGTTATTTCACATCTGTTTCTTATTCTAGTTCTAGCAGAATTTCTTGGAATTTTAGCTAACTTCAATTGTGCTTCGAATCTTTCTGTTAAAGGTAACTTTTTATTTTTAATAATTTTTTTTAACGTTTCTCTTCTCTTCAAAAATTTTTTTGATAACTTTATCCTTTTTAAATTTCTTTGAATTGAACTAGTTTTTGCCATATTATTTTAATTTAATCCTTTCTTTCCTTTAGATTTGTAAAATGGAAAATTCATAGCTTTTAACAATGCAAAAGATATTTTCTTGCTTTTTCCTGTAGTACATAAAGTAATATCCATACCTCTAATACG
>MDSW01145454.1_pt1 | contig 10943 bp, 8 predicted proteins | sample 811171 | NCBI WGS metagenome assembly MDSW01 (sample SAMN05326641, study PRJNA326480) | marine metagenome | isolation source: seawater | place: Atlantic Ocean: North West | collected 2012 | reverse complement strand
GGGGGGGGGGGGAGAGAGAGCCGCCGCCGCGAGCGTCGATGAAAGCGCACCGCCGACGACGACGACTGATGAGATCAAGAGCGATCGACGAATGGATGCGGTGGTATACTTCGAAAGTAAAAGCTTGCTTTCTCGACCGCGCCGCGGACTTCGCCCCCCCCCATCGCCGCCCTCGCCCACTCCGCGCGCCTACCCCGCGCGGTACCCCCCGCCGCCACCCCACGCGTCGTCCCCGCCCCGCGCCCACCGCCCCCCCATCGCCCGCCGCCCCGCGCGCACGACCTCGCTCTCGCGTCCCTTCGTCGCCATCGACGACGCCCCCGCGAATCGTCCAAAGGAATCGCCGCGTACGCCGTCCCCCCGCCGCCCTCCCCCCGGGTGTAGGGACCCCCCGAACAACCCCTCCCGCCTCGGGTTAAATCGCCCGCCTCGCTCGAGAGCCACCGTCCCCTCCGCGCGCGCCCTCCAGAACGCGTCCTGCGTCTCCCCGTACGAGAAGGACGCGTGCGCGTTCCGAGGCCCGAGCAGCGAAGAGCGTTCCCGAGCGCGCAAAGGCGCGCGCCGATGCATCATCACAGCTGTGTCGTGATTCATCGCAGCTGTGTCGTGATGATGCATCACCGCCGCGTACCCGTCAACCCCAACCCCAACCCTGAACCCCCTGCCCCTCGCGGCGTGGTCGTACCTCCGGGGATACCGCCCTCGTTCGTCCAGGAACGGCGCGTCGGCGCTGCGGTAATGGTACGTGGGCGCTGCGCCGTGGGCCGCCATAGCGCCCGCGGGGACGTCGGGGCGGCGGGCGCGGTAATACCCCGGGGCCGGGGGGCCGACGTGCGCGTAGTCGCCGCCGGTCAGAGACGCGCGGCGACGCGCGTCGGAGACGTTTTCGTCGTCGTCGTCGGCACCCCCCCCGAGGAGGCCCGAGGCACCCTCGTCGGCACCGTGCCCACCACGCCGCCGCCGCTCGCCGTCGCCGAGGTGGGCCCCCTCCGCCTCGCGCCGCCGCGCGCGCTCGCCGGCCCCGACTCCGGCGTCGTCGTCGCCGCCCATCGCCTTGACGGCGCGGACGAACCGCTGGTAGCTCAGCCCGTACTCGCTCGACTCCACCGTGCCGAGGTCCTCGCCGAACGGCCGACGCTCGAGGCGCCGCTCGAGGCGACGCTGCGCCTCCTCCTCCTCGACGCTGAGACGCTCGCCGCCTCGGCCGCGGCGCTCGCGGCGCATCTTGGGAGAGAGCATGAGGGTGGAGCCCCAGGGCGCGGACTCGAACGCCGCCGACGCGCCGGCGTCGGCGCGAGGCGCGTCGAGTTCAAGATTTCCGCCTCGACCGCCTCGAGAGACGTCGTCAGACCGTCGAGAAAAGGTAGCGCGGTGAGAAAGATTCGAAAGATTCGAGAGCATCGCGCCGCCTCCGTCTCTCGCGAGCGCCTGCGGCGGAAGCGGCTCGTCCGGCGCGGGCGAGCGCGCGAGGCGCGTCGCCTCCCCTCCGACGTCTCCCCTCCGCGGCTCGTCGTCGTCCTCAAAAAGCGGCAACCCGCGCTCGCGAACGCGCACGGGGATCTTCGGGTCGCGGGAGTGCCGAGGGGTACTACCGCCGAGGGGTGGTCCCTTCGGAGGTCCGCGCGACGGCGGCGTCCGAGGCGCGAGAGACGCGCGACGACCGCGCTCGTCCGCGGCGGCGGCGGACGTCGGAGAAGACGAACCTCCGCCGGCGGTCGAAGATGATCCGCCCGTCGTCTTCACCGGCGGCGGCGGCGGCGTCCTCCGAAGCGAAACGCCCGAAAACGCCCGCCGGGGCGCCTCGTCGAGCGGCGGTTTTTCCGGACCCGCGGCCGAATTATTATCGGACGCGCGCTCCGGACCTCGCGGCGGCGGCGGCCCTCGCGCCGCCGCCGCCGCCTCCCCGGACCCGGACCGACGACGCGCGCGTGACTCGTCGTCGGCGTCGTTCTCGTCGGCGCGCCTTCGCGACGATTCGGATATCCGCACGCCGACCCTGGCGCCGTCGTCGAGCTCGAACCCGTCGAACCGACGCGCCGGGCGCGCGGGGTTGATTCGCGTTCGCGCGCCGCCCGGACGCGTCCCAAGATTCCCGAATCCGCCCCCGAGATTCCCGCCGCCGAAACCGCCGCCGCCGCCTTCGCCGCCGCCGAAGATTCCGTTTTGTTTGTTTTCGTTTTTTCCCGTGTTAGACGAACCATCGAGGGGGGCGGTTCCGGTTCGCCCCGTTCTTCGCGTCTCCGCCTCGGCGCGCTCGGCCCTGGCCGCCGCCGCCTTAGCCCTGGCCGCCGCCGCGAGCCCGATCCTGGACCCGCGCCCTCCCCGCATCGCCGCCTTCTTCGCCTCCAGGGCGGCGCTCGCGGGTCTCGGTTTGACGCGCCAGTACTCCCGGAAGACGACGAAGTTATTATTCTGCGGCTTAAAGTGCGCCAAGCCGTGGTTCTTGGCGAGAAACGCGAGAAACTTTTCGCTCGGGCGATCGTACGCCAGCCGTCCCGGGTGGCGCCCCTCGGCGTCCAGGAACGCGTCGAAGAGCCTCCCGCCCACGCCCATCCTCTGCGTCCGCTCGTGGACGTAGAAGTCCAGGACGCACGTGGGCTCGATCTCGACGACGGGCGACAGCGGGTCGTCGTGCTTGGAGACGAAGAGATTCTTCGAGCCCACCTTGAGGATGCCGAGCACCGCGGAGGGGCCCCGGAGCGGGCTCGTCGCGTCCGAGCAGAAGAGGTACAGGCGCTGGTCGGGGGCGAGGCGGTCCTGCGGCGGGGGGCGAGGGCGAGGGCGCGGAAGGGGGCGACGAAAAAGCGCGGCGCGGAGGGGCTCTCGGTCAGAGGATACGGTCCAGAGGAGCGAGCGAGGGGGCCGCGCCGCGCCGCCCGGGTGACGAGGGGGACTGAGGACGGCACCGCGGTGATTACTGAGGGCTCGTCGTCGCGCACGCACCACGGACGTGATGGGGTTGGGGAGGCCCTGCGCGCGCGCGGAGCGCACGCCCGCCTCGTCCACGAGAGCCTGCATCGCGCGGAACTCCTCGCGCGAGAGCGCGGCGATCTTCTCGCGCGTCCACGCGGTCACCCCGGGGGTCAGGCCCGCGACCCCGCGCGGGTGCTGCATGACGACCGGGAACGACGAGAGCGGCACGCGGAAGGGGGACGAGGCGCCCCCGAAAGAAGAAGAGAGGCGCCGAGCGCGAGGCGCGCGGCGAGCGCCCCCGGGGGTCCGACCGACCGACCGGCGAGGCGCGCGCGGACCCGCGAGGCGTGCGCCGCGCGCACGGACGAGCCGCGACGCGACGGGACCCCGCGCGCCGCGGTGTGCCGCCGGCGACGAGAGCGACGCGATCGATGAGAGAGGCGCGCGATAAAAAAAGACGGATGCGTGACGAAGCACCTGATGACGAGGCGTCTCGTCATCATTTCAACACGCTCGTCTGATTCTTTTCAGTCTGCCCTTTCCTTCAACCGCCCCTCCAGCAGCACGAGGTCCCCCTCGCTCGCCGCCTCCACCGCGCGCCTCGCCGCCGCGTCCAGCCGAACCACGTCCCCGGGCTCGCGAGGATCGTCGCCCCCACCCCCGAGCGTCCTGAGCCAGAACGCCTCCCCCAGAGCCCCGAGCACGAACCCCGCCTCCCGTGCCTTATCGCGCACCGTGAACGCCAGCGCGAGCGTCGCGCGCGTGCGCGTGCCCCCGGGACGCTTCTCCTCCCGCGCCTCCTCGCCCTCCTCGCCCTCCTCCTCGTTCGCGCACGCCGCGATCATCGTCGCGAGGAGAGGCGCCCTCGTGTCCTCGTCGAAGAGCGACCACCCGCCCCAGTATAAAATCTCGCACCCGAGCACGAGCGACCACGCGTCCGCCGACGCGCAAACCGACACAGCTGTGTCGTCGTCTTTGGCGGGACGACGACGCGCGCCGCTCGTCGCCTCGAGGGTCGCCGCTTCTTCTTCTTCGGCGGTCGCTCCTCGGGCGACGCTCGACGGCTCGTCCCACCACTCGACCGCGCTCGGGCGGGGGATCCTGGGGGCGTCCTCGCGCCAGGGCAGCGCGGCGCACGCGACGGCGCTTCCCCGGGGGACGCGTCCCGAGGCGACGGCGTCTCGCGCGTTTCTGCGCGCCAGCGGGACGACGTCCTCGAGGTCGGTGACGAGCGCGCGGACGCCCGGGACGGCGCACGCGAGGCCGACGCCGAGCGCGCCCGTGCCCGCGCCTAGCTCGAGGACGTGGACGGGTGCCGCGGCGGGGTCTTCGTCGTCGAGGGTCGCGCGCGCTCGGAGGGCCGGCGCGAGCGCGTCCGCGAGCGCCGTCACCGCGCGGCGCCACACGACGCCCGCCTCGCGCAGGCGTTCGGGGTCCACGGCGAAGGCGTGGCGCACGCCGAGGATCTCGCAGGCCGACGACCCCGCCGCGCCGAGCGAGGGCGGCGGGGACCCCTCGCGCTCGAGGTCCGCGGGGGACATCGCGCGCGCCGAGCCCGGGTCCACCCGGCGCGCGCGGGTCCCGGGGGCGCGCGGGGGCGCGCGCGCGCGGCGGGGAATGGCGCGCGAGACGGGGGACCGCCGCGAGCGAAACGCGCGGACGCTTGAGCGACGACGCTGAGAGTGATTTGAGCGGCGCGCTCACCCTTGAACAACCCTAAACCCTTTTGTGCTGACGGAGTGGGCACTCGGCGCCACCCCCTAGCTCTAGTCACTCCCCCTCGGCGCCCGCCCCCGGCGGCGCCTCTTCCTCCATGTCCCCCCGCGACTCCCCCGTCGCGACGTGGGAGGACTGGACGGCGGCGCGCGTGCGCGATCTCGAGGCGCGCCGCCTGCTCCGCTCGCTGCGCCCCGTCGAGCCGTGCGCGGCGCCGGGCGCGGTCGACGCTGCGGATCTCGAGGGAGGCGGAGGACGCCCCCCCGCGGCGGCGACGACGACGACGACGACGCGCGGGTCCCTCCTCGCGTCGTCGCCGCGCGCCTCCGCCCCGCGCCGCTCGCGCGGAGGAGGAGGAGGAGGAGGAGGAGACCGACCCCCGCCGCTCCCCGCGCTCTCCCCCGTCCACGTCCGAGTCCCGGACGCGACGCTTCGCGCGTGGCTCGCGGACGCGCACGATCTCGGCGAGACCGCGTTCGCCGCCGCCGCGGGATCCTCTTCTCGCGTCGGCGGCGAAGATCCTCCTCCGTCGCGAGTCGTTCGCCTGTTCAGCTCGAACGATTACCTCGGCCTCTCCGCGCACCCCTCCGTGCGCCTCGCCGCGGCCGACGCGGCGTTACGCCTCGGCGCTGGTCCGCGGAGCTCCGCGTTGGTCTGCGGCTACACCCACTCGCACAGGGCGCTCGAATCCGCCATCGCTCGTCTGAAAAAGACAGAGGAGTGTCTCCTCTTCCCCACGGGCCACGCCGCGAACGTAGGCGTCCTCCCGGCGCTGTGCGAAGGCCACCTCCCGGGCGTTGGTAACCACCGGAGCGCGCCGCCGGGTTCTTATAACCCCGCGGGTTCCCCGGGGGGGTCGAAAAACGCTCCGTCTCCGTCGTCGCTAACGCCGCCAGCTGTTGAAATTTTTTCGGACGCTTTAAACCACGCGTCCATCGTGGACGGGTGCCGATTGGCCGCGCGGAACGGCGCGAAGGTGACGACGTACCCGCACCGCGACGCGGACGACACCCTGGAGGCCCTCCTGGACGCCTCCGAGGCGCGTCTGAAGATCATCGTGACGGATTCCCTCTTCTCCGTCGACGGCGATTTCGCCCCCCTGCGAAAACTCGCCGCGTTGAAAAAAAACCGCGGGGGGGCCCGCGCCGGCGACGACACGCTCCTCGTCGTCGACGAGGCGCACGCGACGCTCGCGATGGGCGCGACCGGCGCGGGCGCGGCGGAGGCCATGGGCGTGGACCCCGCCGACGTGGACGTGTCCATAGGGACGCTGTCGAAGGCTTTCGGGTCGCACGGAGGGTTCGCGGCGACGAGCCGAGCGATGAAATCGTTCCTCCTCAGCCGCGCCAGGGCGCAGGTGTTCAGCACCGCGCTCCCCGCGCCGTGCGTGGAGGCGGCGGCGGCGAGCCTCCAAGTGTCGAACGGAGAGGAAGGACGCGCGTTACGAAAACGCCTATGGGCGAACGTCGCCACCCTGAACGAGGCGTTGGTCGCGGGCAGCGCGGGCACGGGCGGCGGGCGCCTTCCGCCGGAAGAGTTTTTTTTCGACGACGGTTTTTTTTCGCGTTCGAACGCGCCTTCCGGGGGATACGACGGGTACGCCTCCCGGCGGGTCGCCGTGGGGTCGCCGATCGCGGCGCTCAGGGTGGGCGGCGGCTTCGGCGATGGATCCTCCGAGGCGGAGGCGCTTCGGTGCAGCCGGGCGCTGTTGGAGCGTCACGGCGCGCACGTCGTCGCGCTGCGGCCGCCGACCGTGCCCGCGGGGACGTCGAGGATTCGCGTCGCGCTAAGCGCCGCGCACTCGGACGAGGACGTGCGGGCGCTCGTCGAGGGGCTCAGGGACGTGGGGTTGGGGTTCGGGGGGGGGGCGGGGAGGGCGAAGATGTAGTGGTGGAGCGGACGAGGACGCCGCGTCGTAGTAGCGTTTATGTATTTCGAAGGGTAGGTAGTAGAGCGTACTCGATGATGTTTCGAGCGCAGGTCGTCAAAGGACTCGTCCTGAATGTGGGCACCTCCCGCGCGCGATCTGGCACCCCCCCACCCCGACCCTTCTCCGCGGGCGTCCTGACGAGACTCGTCCCGACCCGTCATTGCGCCACCACTTGGTGGTCTTCGCGGACCGCGTACGCGAGTTTCGTCACCGCGTCCCAGTCGCTTCGCCAGGTGCCGTGCGCGTTGAGCCCGCGCATGCCGGGGTTGTTCTCGTCGTAATACTCAGCGGCGCGCTTCTTGGTGCGGAATCGGAGAATCTGGCGATGTCCCGTCGTCGGATCGACGCGGTGTTCGTACCCGACGTGTTCGAAGATACCGTCGCGAGCGAGCATCTCGTCGACGTCTTCGATCTTTCGCAGTATCTCCAAGCAGTACATGGTCGCGGTCGCGCGGCGTGCTTCTCTGTGAAAGACGCGATGCGCGCGGACGAAGGGTGCCAACATTGCAAAACCTTTTTTGATTCATGTCAGATCGTCACTATCTGGCACCGCCCCCCCACCCCCGATCCCCGCGAGCGTCCTGACGAGACTCGTCCCGACGACTCGTCACTGCGCCACCACTCCGTGGTCTTCGCGGACCACGTACGCGAGCTTCGTCACCGGGTGCCAGTCGCTTCGCCAGGTGTCGTGCGTGTTGAGCGCGCGCAGCGGCTCGTCGTCCGGGTATCCGTGTCCGATCCGGCGTTTGTTCTCGTCGTAGTACTGCGCAGCCTCCTCCTTCGTTCGAAATCGGAAAATCTGGCGATGTCCCGTCGACGGATCGACGCGGTGTTCGTACCCGACGTGTTCGAAGATACCGTCGCGAGCGAGCATCTCGTCCTCGTCTTCGATCTTTCGCAGTATCTCCAGACAGTACATGGTCGTGGTCGCGCGGCGTGCTTCCCTGTGGCAACGCGACGCGCGCGGACCACACGAAGGGTAACAATGCCATCCGAGTCATCATCAGAGCGAAATTTGGCGCCCTGCTCCACGCGTGCTTCTCGGATTTCCGCCCGCGACGACGTCACCCCGGTTTCGGGTTGCCGCCGTCCCTCCCTCAGTCGGCCACCGCGCGCGCGTTCCTTCCGCACGCGCCCGGGTCGTTTGATGCGCCTCGCGCGCCTCGCGGGATCGCTCCGTCACCCCGCGGCGAGGCTCCCGCCCCGCGCGCCGCGTCTCCCGCCCCCGTCGCGCGGCGTCGTCGTCCGCCCGCCCGGATCTCCGCCGCGTCCCTCCTCCGTCGCGGCCGCCGCGGCGTCCTCCTCCTCCTCCGTGCGGTTCGTGGACTTCGCGTCGTCGCCCGCCTCCTCCTCGCGAACGATGTCCGGTGTGCCCTCGGACGACGACGACGCCGCCGCCGCGACCCTGCCCCCCCCCGCGCCCGGCGGATCCTCCTCGGCCCCGGACTCGAGCGCGTCCCGGGTGATTAAGCGCGAGACGACGCACGCGACGCGATGGCTCGCGATGCGCCACCTCACGTACGTCGACCCCGCCGGCGCGGAGCGCGGGTGGGACTCGGTCGCCCGGTCCACGCGGTCCCCCGGCGCGGTGGCGGACGCGGTGTGCGTCTTCGCCACCCTGCGCCGAGCGAACGAGCCCGACCGCGTCCTGCTCGTGCGCCAGTTCCGCCCGCCCCTCGACGCCGAGACTGTCGAGCTCCCCGCGGGCCTCATCGACGGCGACGAAGCCCCGGAGATCGCGGCGCTGAGGGAACTCAAGGAAGAGACGGGATACGTGGGAACGCTGACCACCGAAGGAACCACGGGAACCACCGGAACCTTCACCACCCCGGCGATGCCCCTGAGCCCGGGGCTCAGCGACGAGACGGTGTGCCTGGTGAGGGTGGACGTGGACCTCGACGCGCCGGAGAATGCGCATCCGAAGCAGGAGCTCGAGGGGAGCGAATTCATCACCGTGTACGCCGTGCCGAAAGACACGCTCAGGGCGCAGCTGGACCAACTGGCCGCGAGGGGGTACAAAGTCTTCGCGGGGCTCTACCTCATGGCCCTGGGGATGGAGATGGGGAGAGGGTGAGGGGACGGAGGCGAAGGCGGGAATACTCGGGGGAGGCGCGGAGGATACGAAACAGATGCAGACTATTTTCATACGTATAGAACCTCTGAACCTCTCACACCCCTCCTCCCCCCGCCCCTCCCTCCACCTGCCCCTCCCGCCCGCTCGGCTGCGATTGCGTCTCCGCGAACTCCAAGCGCTCGATCTCGCGGCGCTCGGCGTACCCGCTCGCGCCGCTCGCGGAGACGACCGCTCGCGCGGGGTTGACGAACCGTCCCCCGACCCGCGCACGACCCGCCGCCCTACGCGCCGCGACGAACGCCCCCTCCCCCTCCCCCTCCCCCGCCTCCGCCGCCGCGTCCTCCGAAGAACTTCGGGTCACTTCGGGTTCAGGCTGGGAGTAGCACTCGAGGAGGAGCGGCTGCGCGGGACCGTCCCACGCGCGGGAGGGGACGGCGGGGCTCCCGCGCGTCGGAGGGAACGCGTCGTCGCCGCCTCCGCCTCCGCCGCCGCCGCCTTCGCCTTCGCCGCCGACGGGCGCGAGCGCGACCCGAGGAGGCGGCGCCGCGTCTCGCGCCTCGGGGGACTCGCGCTCGAGCGAGGTCGGGAGCGACAGCGTCCCCCTCCCCTGACGAGGAAAACGGCGCTCGTCGGCGCGAGGCTGATGATGATCCGCGGCGCGAGGCCGACGATGATCGGCGCGCATCAGTCGCAGGACCCCCCGCGGATCGTCGTCGTCTCGGTCGCTTCCGCCGCGGCGTCTCTTCCTCCTCCTCGACGACGACGAGGGGTCTCCTTCGCCGGCGAAGAAGGACGCCGCGGAACGACCGATCCCGATCCCGATCCCGATTCCGATTCCGTCTGCGGAGGGGAACGTCTCCGCCTCTTCTTCCCCCCGCGGAGACGGCGGCGAGAGGGAGATGTCCGGATCATCATCATCATCATCATCATCATCATCATCATCATCCCGCGGGGGCGCGCGCGCGCGCGTTTCGAAGAGTACCGGCGAACGCGCCTTCCCGTCGTCGTCATCGACGACGACGCCGCCGCGCGCGTCGGGCGCGCCGCACTCCTCCTCCGCCGCGAGCTCGTCGAGGCGTTCCGCGAGGCGTCGTTCGATCGCCGCGAGCCTCTCGCGGCGCTCGGCGACGGCCGCGACGAGCGACGAGGCGGCGGCTGGGCCGGAACCTTCGCGAAGGCGGCGGCGGAGTCGGGAGGGGGGCGGAGGGAGCCGACGATGATGTCGTCCGGAGGAGACGGGCGGCGAGACGTCGTCGTCGTCGTCATCCTCGCCGGGGTGTTTTTGTTTTTTTCTCGTCGCGTCCTCCGAGAGGTCCGCGAGCCGCGCGAACCGCCTCGCCTCCGCCCCGAACGCGTCCGCGGCGTCGGCCTCGCGCCTCGCGCTCGCGGCGAGCGCTCGCGCGACGTCGCGCATCGCGTCGCGCCTTCGCTCCGCCTGCGCGTCGAGGGTCATTCGCGCCCTGTGGTTGGCGTCGTGCGCGGCGGCGAGGACGACGAGCACGGGGCGCGCCTCCGCGCGACACTCCGCGACGCGCCTCGCGACGCGCCAGGCCTCGCGGAGTCGCGACGCCTCGCGGCGCATCGCGCGGCGCGCGTCCTCCGCGGTGTCGCACGCGCGCGCCAGGGCGGCGGCGCGGCGGAACGGGAGGAGGTCCGCGCGCGAGGCGCACGGGGCGAGGGCCGCGACGACGCGCGGGGGGACGCGGATCGACGCGAACCGACGATGATGCGCGACGCGAGGCGCCGAGGAGGACGGCGTGGGCGAGTCCGCGTCCGCGCCGCGGGGGGCGAGGTACCGAGGGTTCGTCTGCGTCGCCGCGTCGCGGTGGGTCGCGGAACGGAGGGGCATGTGCGGGAGCGACGAGGTGTGGAGAGGGAATGACGGGACCACGCGCGACGGGGCGATGGGGTGCCAAATTGTTTCCGAGAGCGCCCTACTTTGGGGGGTGCCCACTTTCGAGTAGCCTGACGGTTCTCAGTGACAGAGGTCGGACTGCAGTGGTGTCGTGCCCGCGCGCCGCTCTGAGCTCGCTTCAAATACTGGGGACCGTGGGCGTCTCTCAGAAGGCCTCGCGCGCCTTCGCTCACCCGAGCCGATGGCGTCGATCCTCCTCGCCTCGACGCGCCGCCTCGCGCGCGTCGCGTCCGCGCTCCAGCCTCGGGGCGCTCGTCGCCCCGCGCCCCTCCCCCCGCGCGGCTTCGCCACGCTGCCCCCGCACATGGTACGCGTCCCCTCGCCCAGATATTTTTCGCGCGCCCCCGATCACCGCTCGCCCCCCGATCCGTTCGATCGCGCCCACGCACGCGCTC
>MDSW01035782.1_pt1 | contig 10943 bp, 11 predicted proteins | sample 811171 | NCBI WGS metagenome assembly MDSW01 (sample SAMN05326641, study PRJNA326480) | marine metagenome | isolation source: seawater | place: Atlantic Ocean: North West | collected 2012 | reverse complement strand
CTATTAATAGCTCCTCTTATTCCGTCAGTTCCAAAATATTTTTTTGCCATTAATTATTTATAATCTCTTTAAAAACTTTTATACCTTGCATTACTTCATTCACGTCATGAATTCTTAAAATTTGAACCCCTTGTGTCATTAAATAAATTGATGATACCATTGTTCCGCCAATTCTTGACTTGCTATCATTTTTTCCTGATATTTCTTTAATAAAACTTTTTCTTGAATTTCCAACAAGTATAGGAAAACCAAGAGAATGAAAAATAGAAATATCTCGAATTAGACTCATATTATGTTTCAAATTTTTTCCAAAACCAATTCCAGGATCTAAAATAATATTATTATGATTTATACCTTCAGATCTTAATAATTTAATCTTTTGTTCAAAGAAATCATATATATCTAATAATATATTTTTATAATTTGGGTTTTTTTGCATATATTCTGGATTTCCTTTAGTGTGTTGAATAACAAATGGAATTTTATATTTCTTTAAAACACTTATAGTCTTAAAATCATAACTTAATCCTGAAACATCATTTATTAACTTTACACCTAATTTTATACCTTTTTTCATAATATTAGATTTTCTGGTATCTAAAGATATAGGTATTTTTTTACTTAGTGAAACTAGAGTCTTATTTAGCCTAATCCATTCATGATTTTCATTAATTGGTTTTGATCCCGGTCTTGTTGACTCTCCTCCAACATCAATTAAATCTGCACCAGAGCTTAATAAATTAATTGCATGTTTAATACCTTTTTTTTTAGTATTAAATTTTCCTCCATCCGAAAAACTATCTGGAGTAAGATTTAATACTCCCAATATATTTGGAATTTTTTTAAAATTAAATTTAGAAAAATTTTTTTTTTTTGATTTAATTTTTTGTATATCTAAATATATTTTTTTCTTTAAAAATTTTGGTAGAAATTTAATTTGATTAATTAAAATTTTTTTTTTTGATTTCCTGGTTATTATTTCAATTTGATCAAATGATATTTCTTTAATTTGATGTAAAGGAATAGATTTTTTTTTATTAACTAAAATTTTTGATTGATTACCATAATAGAAATTACACGCTCTTGTGTAATAGCTATTCATTGTATTTTAATGAACTATTTTTGGTTTTAAACCCATTGCACCTAAAGCTGAATCTTGATCATCCTTTGCTTCTGGATTATCTATAATCTTATCTTTAGGATATAAATTTTTATTAATTATATTTTCGATCTCTTCACCAGTTAAAGTTTCATAAGTTATAAGGGCCTTTGCAATTTTATGTAAATCGTCAATTTTTTCAGTTAATATTTTTTTAGCTTGATTGTACCCTTCATCAACTAGCTTTCTTATTTCTTTGTCTATCTTTTGGGCAACCTCTTCTGATACTGATTGTGTTTGAGTTACTGATCTTCCCAAAAATACTTCTTCTTGATTTTCTCCATACTCTACAGGTCCCATTTCTTCACTCATTCCATATTTTGTAACCATAGCTCTCGCTAGTTGTGTTGCTTGATTTATATCTGATCCATTACCTCCACCCGCTCCTGTGGATATATTATCTTTTCCAAAAATGAGTTCTTCTGCAACTCTTCCTCCAAAACAAACTGCTAATCTAGCTTTTAGATATTTGATTGAATATCCGTGTTGGTCTCTTTCGGGTAAATTCATAACCATTCCTAAAGCTCTTCCTCTAGGTATGATCGTAGCTTTATGTATTGGATCATAACTTGGCATATTAAAAGAAACCAAAGCATGACCACCTTCATGATACGCTGTTAATTTTTTCTCATCTTCAGTCATAACCATTGAACGTCTTTCAGCTCCCATCATAACCTTGTCTTTTGCTTCTTCAAATTCAAGTAAAGTTACAATTCTTTTATTTTTTCTTGCTGCTAACAAAGCAGCTTCATTTACAATATTGGCTAAATCTGCACCTGAAAAGCCAGGTGTCCCTCTTGCTATAGTTCTTAAATTAACATCTGGTGCCATCTTAATTTTTTTAACATGTACCTTTAAAATTTTTTCTCTTCCTATTATATCTGGATTAGAAACAACAACTTGTCTATCAAATCTACCTGGTCTTAATAATGCTGGATCAAGGACATCAGGTCTATTGGTTGCTGCAATTATAATTACCCCTTCGTTAGTATCAAAACCATCCATCTCAACTAATAATTGGTTTAGAGTTTGCTCTCTTTCATCATTTCCTCCTCCTAAACCAGCTCCTCTACTTCTTCCTACAGCATCTATCTCATCAATAAAAATAATACACGGTGAATTTTTTTTACCTTGTTCAAACATATCTCTAACTCTTGAAGCACCAACGCCAACAAACATTTCAACAAAATCAGATCCTGATATAGTAAAAAATGGAACATCAGCTTCTCCAGCTATTGCTCTTGCTAATAAAGTTTTTCCCGTTCCAGGAGGCCCTACCAAGAGTGCTCCTCTAGGAATTTTACCACCTAATCTGCTAAATTTTTTTGGATCTTTAAGAAATTCTACAATTTCTTCCACCTCTTCTTTAGCTTCTTCTACACCAGCAACATCATTAAAAGTAATTTTACCTTTAAGTTCATTCATCATTTTTGCTTTTGATTTTCCAAATCCCATTGCTCCACCCTTACCTCCTTGCATTTGCCTCATAAAGAAAATCCAAACAGCAATTAATAATAACATTGGGAACCATGAAAGAAGAACTCCAAATAACGATGGCATCTTTTCTTCTATTGGAGCTGCTGAAATGCTTACACCTTTATCTGATAATTTTTCAATTAAATTTGGATCGTTAGGTGAATATGTTGAAAATGTATTTCCATTTGAATAAACACCTTTTATATTGTTACCTTGTATTTCAACTTTTAAAACTTCACCATTATCAACTGAAGTTAAGAATTCAGAAAATATTACTTGGTTTCCACCCCTAATATTAGATTGCGGATTTTTAAACATATTGTAAAGGCCAATAGTTAAAAAGACTATTATACCCCACATCGCAAGATTTTTTAGATTCATAGTTATAAGATAAGAGTTATTATTAATTTAACAAGTGACAAAATATCAATAAATAAGAAGGATTTACCACTCTTTTTCCACTATTACAGTTTTATTAACTTTTTTTATAATACAATTACCCAAAGTAATTTTTAATGAAATGCTACTTTTTATAAGTTGAATCACTTTATCAATTTTTTTTCCTCTTACTGGGTAATATTTTTTACCAACAAGTTTTAATATTTCTGTAAACGATCTAAAGACAACTTCTTCCGATTGATAAAAAAATTTTTGCTTTAAAATAACTGATTTTTTATTATTTAAAAAAAAAATATTTTCCTTCAAATTTTTTTTTGTATAAAATTTTATTGTTTCATTTGCGTATTTTAAATTATTAATTGTTAAAAGAAATTTATTTTTATTCAATCCTTCCATTTCTAATTCTTTTAATAAATTTCTTACTCTTACTCTTTTAAATTTTTCATCTATATTTGACGGATCGTTAACAAATGATCCATAAATATATTTACTAATATAAATCAAATCTTTCTTATCAAAGTTTAGTAACGGTCTTATTAAATTAATCGTGTCATTTTGTGTTTTTTTATCCAATGAAATAAGTCCATTTAAACCACTCCCTCTCAAAATTCTTATAAAAAAGTTTTCAAGCAAATCATTTAAATGATGACCTAATAAAATATTTTTTATCTTAAAATTTTTTGCCTTATTAACCAATAAACTATATCTATTTTTTCGAGCGATAGACTGAATATTCTTTTTAGGTTTTTTTCCCTGCCAAGTTAAAATATTTAAGTTTATTGAAAATTTTTTTAATTGTTTTTTAACAAATTTTGCTTCAAAAGTTGAATTTTTTCTTAACTTATGATCAACAATAAAATATTTTACATTTAAAGATTTTTTAATTGAATATATTTTAGCTAAAAAAGATAATGCAAGACTATCTGGACCTCCTGATAAAGCTACAATAAAACTTTCATTAATATTTAAATCTTTTTCAAATTTTTTATAAATTTTTAAAGTTCTTTTATCTTTTAATTTATTTAATAAAAGTTTATGAGTCTTTGTTGGTACATTCAAATTTTTTGGACTCATATTTTGCTTTTTGAATTACAGATTGATTAGCATTAGGATATTGAATTTCAACGCCATTTATCATTTTACAACCTTGATCTTTTTCTCCAATCTGAACCATTGATACACCAAGTTTTAATAAATTTATAGGAGCCTTCTTACCTTTTGGATATTTTTTATAACCTTCAAGGTAAGCAGAAGCAGCATCAGTATAAAGCTGTCTAATTCTAAATGTTTCTGCATACCAATATTGAGCACTTCCAGCTAGTTCATGATCTGAATTGGATATTACAAACTCTCTAAAAGCTCTTTCAGCGGTACTATAATCTCCAACTTTTAAAAAGCTAGTTGCAAATTCATACTGTTTTTCTGGTGATAGGTCAGGTGGAAGTAATTTTTCTTCAGATTCAAAAGTTTCAGTCACAATTGAAGCAGTTGTATCAACTGATTGGATTTGCTGCGAAGTTTCTTTAGTTTCTGTATCTTTATATGAAATAGTACCTAAATCTTGTGGCTGTGAACTTCCAGGTAAAATTTTTTTTAAATCAGTTTTTGGTTTTAAAGTTAGTTTAGTCAAGTCTTCACCAGATTTTAAAGTTGACTCAATATCTTGAAACCTAATTTGATTATCAGCCTGAATTTTTGACAATCTATTAGATAATTTGTCTAATTTAAAATTTATTTCTTCAAATTTATTCGTAAGTTGTCGAAATTGATCTTCAACTTCAGATAATTTTAACAAATGTCTTGTAAGAACATCCTCAGAATTAGAATCTAGATCTGTATTTGAATTATTGGTTGTACTTGTTTGAACTTCAATAGTTCCTGAGTAAACTGCTTTTTCTAAAGTTTTAAGATCATTCTTGATAATTTCTAATACCTCATAAATATTATGACTATCTGCAAAAGAAACACTTGAAAATACTAAATGAAATAATAATAAAAATTTTACAATTATTATTTTAAATATAATTTTCATTAGTATTTTTATTTATGATTATAAAATGGCAAAAAAAAGACCCTAAAATTTTTCATTTCAGGGTCTTTAAATTTAAATTACTAATTTGCTTTAACTGTAACAGATCTTCTATTTTTTGACCATGCCAGTGGAGTTGATCCTGAATCTACTGGTCTTTCTTTTCCATAACTAAGCACAGATATTCTGTCTGAAGAAACACCATAAGTCATTAAATAATCTTTTGCTGCATTGGCTCTTCTTTCACCAAGAGCTAAATTATATTCTCTAGTACCTCTTTCATCTGCATGACCCTCAAGAATAACATTTACATTTGGATTTTTTCTCATCCATGCAGCTTGTGCTCTAAGTGTTTCTCTGGAAGCTGTCGTTAAAATTGATTCATTTGTTGCAAAGAAAACTCTATCTGGAACGCCGTCAGCCAAATATTTAACACCGTCAGTACCTGTATAAACGTCACCCTGCATTTGGCCCGAAACACTTTCTATTGCTGCTTCTTTTTTTGTGGCACATGCAGTTAAAATCAAACATGCCGCTAATACCAAAAAAGTGTTTTTAAAAATTTTGTTTAATATCATTAAATTGCTCCTTGCTGATAATTTCAAATACTTATTTATCCACAACTAATTAGAGGTTTCAAGTCTAAAAATCAAGTAATTTCATTTAATTACTTAATAAAGATGACCACGATGGGTCAGATGCATCAGTAGGAGTATCAACTAAACGCTCATTATAGCCAGTTAAATCTATTGACCATAACTTTGCTGAAAAACCTTCGCCTTTTGCGTTAGTCTTAGTTTCTCTATAAAAAATTAATACTCTACCGTTTGGAGACCAGGACGGAGCTTCTTGATAAAAGTTTTCAGTTAACAATCTTTCTCCACTTCCATCAGTTCTCATAACTCCTATATAAAACTTTCCCTTATGTAATTTTGTAAAAGCAATTAAATCTCCTCTAGGTGACCATACTGGTGTACCGTATAATCCATTACCGAAAGAAATTCTTTTAACATCATCTCCATCACTATCCATAATATAAATTTGCTGATAACCGCTTCTATCAGAATTAAATGCTATATATTTTCCATTTGGCGAATAAGAGGGCGAGGTATCAATTGAAGGATGGTTGGTAATTCTCTCAACTATTCTATTTTCTAAATCCATCGTATAAATATCTGACTTGCCGTCTTTAGCAAGACTCATAATTATTTTTTTACCATCTGGTGAAAACCTCGGTGCAAAAGTCATTCCAGGAAAATCACCAACTACCTCCTGTGTTCCTGTCTCAATATCAAGCAGATATACTCTAGGCAAATTTCTAAAATAAGATAAGTATGTAACCATCTGACTAGTAGGATTAAATCTTGGTGTTAAAACTAGTTCATTACCAAGTGTTAAAAATTTATTATTAAATCCATCTTGGTCCATAATTGCTAATTTTTTTATTCTTTGAGTTTTTGGACCTTCTTCGGAAACATAAATTATTCTAGTATCAAAATATCCTTTTTCACCAGTAAGTCTCTCATAAACTTTATCTGAAATTATATGTCCAACTCTTCTCCAGTTACTTGGAACAGTGGTAAAAGCAAGTGCCATCATCTCTTTAGCTGCAAGAACATCCCATAATCTAAATTCAACTCTTAATTTTTCATCATCGTAACTTACTTTGCCAGTTATAAGAGCTTGAGCTTTAATTAAATTCCAATCTTCAAATCTTGGCTTTAAATTTGCAATGTCTGGTGCTTGAAGAAAAGCATCTTTGTTTAATGGATTAAAAAGACCTGAAGTTCTTAAATTATTTTCAACAATAGTTGAAATTTCAGATCCAAGATTTTCTTTCTTTAGAATTTTTTCAAAATTTTTTTTAGAATTTTCATCAATCGACAAAGGTGATACCGCTAAAGGTAGTGGATTTAAATTCCCTCTAGTAATATCAACTTCAATTAAAGCAAATACCTTGAGTGGAATTATTAAAAATATTAGTAATAAAAAAAATTTTTTTAACATTTTTATATATATTATCCCTCTAACATCTCTCTTGCATCAAAATTTAATTGTAATTCTTTCCATCTTTCGTAACCTGTGCTTGGAACCCTTAAAGGTTGACATAATTTTACTGCTCTTAAAGCACTTTCTGCCAAAACTTTATAAAACCCCTGACCTGGTTTATTCATTCTTGCATGATCCAAAATTTCTGTTTTTGTAATTGATCCATCAGGTTTTAATTTTAATTTAATTCTTACTAATAAATCTTCATTGTAAGGTAAACCTAGCGGAATACTCCAACATCCAAAAATTTGTGCTTTTAATGCATCTTCTTCACTCAAGGTGAGCCCATTAGTTTCAATATTTCTATCTTGATCTTGAGTAGTATCATTATTTTTTTTAATTACTTCAGCACTATCAATTTTAGATTTATCAATTAAAGCTGCAATATTGCTTGGATCAAATAAGTCTTTTTTTTCAAATTCTGAAACTTGTTTAACTTCATTGTCAATTTTTTCTGGATTTTGCTTATTTTCTTTTTTTTCTTCAATCTTTTTTACGGTTTTTTCAGGTAAAGGAATGGCTTCTGGTGTTTTGTTATCAATTTTTTCATTTGTTTGATCTAAAGAGATGACTGTCTTTGTTTTACTTTTTTTAACTTTTTTTGGTGGTGCTTGCTCTGAAACTAATTTTTTTTCTTTTTCTTTTACTTTCTCAATAATTTTTTTTGCTTTAGGTGCAAATGGTATATTAGTTTTTTCAGCAATCTGTATTAATTCAACTGAAACTATTGGTGGAATATCTAAAGGTTTTTTTGCCAAAAATGGTAAACTCATAGCTGTAATAAAAATTATGACACTGTGCAAAACAGAAGAAATAATTATACTTCTATTCACTATAAATTACCTTTGCTTATAAGGTTCTGATATTAATGCAACTTTAGTAAAACCTGATCCAGATAATAATCCCATTATCTCAAGCACTCTTCCATAATTAATAGTTTTATCACCTCTTACATAAATTCTTGTATCAGTTCTATTTTTTGACACAGCTAAAACCTTTGCAATAATATTATCATATTCAACCTTTGCCTCTTGAATAAAAATCTCACCTTTTGAATTAATCGATAATGTTAGCGGTTCTACCTCTTCAGGAAGAGAATCTGCAGAACTTTCTGGTAAATCTACTTGCACACCAACTGTCAATAATGGTGCTGTAACCATAAAAATAATTAATAGTACAAGCATAACATCAACAAAAGGTGTTACATTGATTTCGCTCATAGGTTCTTTTGATGAACGATTAAATTTAAAAGCCATTTTAAATTATTGTTAAAAATCTTTTTGAAAAGTTTTCTAGTTTTTGAGAGTATTTTTTTGAGTCAGTATTAAATTTATTATAAGCAATAACCGCTGGTATTGCTGCCAACAAACCTAACGCTGTTGCAAAAAGAGCTTCTGCAATACCAGGTGCTACAATAGCTAAACTAGTATTTCTAGATATTGCTATTGATTGAAAAGAATTCATTATACCCCAAACTGTTCCAAATAATCCAATGAAAGGAGCAGTAGAACCTACTGTTGCTAGAAGAGTAAAACCTTTATCTATCTTGGTCATCTCTTTTTCAATACCTGTTTCTAACAATGCGCTCATTTTTTCACTTAAATTATTTTTAGATTTTTTTTTCAACAAACCTTCCATAGCATTTGAAAAAACTAAAGCCATTGGATCATGAATTTTTGCTGGCAAACTGTTGTATAAAGTTTCTGCAGATTTAGAATTCCAAAATTTCTCCTCAAACTCTTCTGAAGATTTATTTATTTTTTTAAATAATCTAAATTTTTCAATAATTACTGCCCATGAATAAACTGAAAAAAGAATTAAAATTATAATTACTGATTTAACAACTATGTCAGCTCTTAAAAATAAACTTAATAGTGAAAAATCTGTATTTGTTCCAAGTCCTACAGCTTGTGATGCAATATCAGCTTCCATAATTACTCTTCACACTTAAATGTGTCATGAATTTGACTAATTACTTTTTGATTATTCTTCGATTTTATATGTTTCATTATAGAAGCTAGCTATTAGAATAGCATCAGCTTTGTTAGAGTCTTTTTTTCTTGATAATTCTGTTGAAAAATAAGGAAAAATTTCAATTGCTCTTGTTCTACTAGCATCTTTTTCAGAGTTAATAAGATTAAAGTATTTTTTCCATTTTGCGGGTCTTACGAAATACATTGGAAGTTGCATTGCAGAACATATACCTTTTAAAATTCCAAATGATTGACCAAAATTAAACATACTAGTTACGCCTTGACCAGGCATTGCTGAAACCTGCTCTATAACAACTCTGATGTTATTCTTATCAATATTTTTTATTCTATGAGAGATTTCATTAAAAATTTGTGAACCGTTTACTTGTTTTTTATTTTTTTTCCCATCAACCATGGTTGGCATCTCAATCACTTCTAATATTTTTCCATCAAGAAAAAAACAAATTGATCCCGAAATACCTGGGTCAATTCCAATAATAAGCATCATATATTACCAAAATTAAAATTTGTAAAAACATTTTGAACATCCTCATCATCTTCTAAATCCTCTAAAAATTTAATAACTGCTGGTTGTCTATCTTTTTCAATATTAATGTTATTAAGTGGAATCCATTCGATTTCAGTTGAAATGAAATTTGAAATTATTTTTTCTAATTTTTTTTTAATATTATAAATTTCACTCATAACACATTGAATTTCATGAAAATCTTCATGAGAGATACATTCATCTGCTCCAGACTCAATTGCTAGTTCAAGAATATTGTCGTCAGAAATTTCTTTTTTATCTATTTTAATAATACCTAATTGATTAAAATTATGTGAAGCAGATCCTTGTGTTCCTAAACTTCCTCCATTTTTTTGAAAAATAGTTCTAATATTTGACGCTGTTCTATTTTTATTATCTGTCAATGTTTCAACAATTACAGCTATTTTATCGGGACCAAATCCTTCATATCTTAAATTTTCAAAATTTACTCCCACTGTTGAAGAAGATTTATCAATTGCTCGTTTTATATTATCTTTTGGCATGTTAGCTGATCTTGCAGATTGTATTGCGGATCTTAATCTTGGATTCATAGCTGGATCTTTATCTCCAAGTTTTGCGGCTACTGTGATTTCTTTTGATAATTTTGAAAATAAATTAGAACGCTGTTTATCAGCTTTTCCTTTTTTATGTTTAATGCCTGCCCAATGAGAGTGTCCTGCCATGATTATCTTAAATATTTTTTTAACTGATCTCCAAAAACATAACTTTCGATGTTTGTTGCTAATCCAGTTTGTATATCACATTCAACAATAACACCACATAAAGTGGCATCTCCTATTGCTGGAAAATGTTTTGTTGAGCTTTTTTTTAAAAATCTATTCAATGAATTTTCTTTATCCATACCAATAACAGAATCATAATCTCCACACATACCAGCATCAGTTTGATAAGCAGTACCATTCTTTAATATTCTTGCATCATTAGTGGGAATGTGTGTGTGTGTTCCAACAACTAATGAAGCCTTACCATCAAAAAAATGACCAATAGCATTTTTTTCACTTGTAATTTCACCATGAAAATCAACAACTAATAAATCATAATTCTCTTTTAATTTATATTTTGTAAGAAATTTTTCAGAAATCTCAAAAACATCTTCACACTTTTTCATAAAAACATTTCCCATCAAATTAAGAACTCCAATTTTAATATTTTTCTTAGTGTTATAAATATTAAAACCTTTTCCAGGAGCAGGTTCAAAAAGATTTTTAGGACGTAATAATCTTTCTTCTTTATCTATAAATTTCATTATTTCTTTTTGATCCCAAACATGATTTCCTGATGTAATTACAT
>MDSW01035184.1_pt1 | contig 10943 bp, 7 predicted proteins | sample 811171 | NCBI WGS metagenome assembly MDSW01 (sample SAMN05326641, study PRJNA326480) | marine metagenome | isolation source: seawater | place: Atlantic Ocean: North West | collected 2012 | reverse complement strand
GGCGGGCGCGGCGGGCGCGGCGGCGGACGCGGCGACAGAGCGCGCTTCGGAGGGAAGGGCGGGCACGTGCGCCGCCCGGGGAAGACGAAGCTCCCGCCGCACGTCCTCGCGGCTGTCGAGGAGAAGGCGCGGCTGAGGCGGATCGACGAGCGCGCGCACTTCTGGGCGGAGGTCCAGGCCGCGATCGACGGCGAGGGCGGCGCGCGGTCGCACGGGCGATGCCTCCCGGACCGCGAGGAAGACCTCTTCCCTCGCCTCTTCGCGAAATCGTCGTCGTCGTCGTCGTCGTCGTCGTCGAGATCGGCGTCGGACGCCTTCGACGCGGCGCACGTCGCCGCCGCGGACGCGTACGACGACATCCCGGTCACCGTGGACGACCCCGCGAGCGAAGACGGTAAGAGCGAAGACGTCGAGCCGCTGCCGACCGGCGCGGAGGGCGTGCGCGCGTTGGCGGACGCGCTGGATCGATTCTTCGACGGGTCCGACGGGTCCGACGGGTCCGACGCCGACGCCGCGCGGCGCGAGTTCGTGGACACCGCGACGCGAAGGCTCGGGTTCGAGACGCTGACCCCGGTGCAGCGGCACGCGATACCGCTCGCGCTGAGCGGCAGAGATTTGATATGCAGCGCCGCCACGGGGAGCGGGAAGACGGCGGCGTATTTGATCCCCGCCGTCGCGAAGACGCTATTCGGGACGCGCGGGGACGGGGACGGGGACGGGGACGGAAACGGCGGGAATCCATCCCGGGATCTCGGGGACGTCTCCTCCGGCATCTCCGCGGACGTCGCGGACGAGCTGTACGACGACCTGTTCGGCGAAGGCGGCGACAATGACGACGCGTTCGACCTCTTCGACGACGACGACGCGGAAGTGGCGACGGCGACCGCGACCGAGAGGAGAAAGCGCGGTCCGGGCTACGGCAGCCGACGCGTCCGCGCCGCGCCCTCTGAGGGTGCCGAGGAGGGTGCCGACGCCGACGCTGACGTGGACGACGCCGACGCCGACGCCGACGCCGACGCTCGCCCCCCGCTCTCCGCGGATGAGGTGCGTCCCACACACTGGTCCCCATACGACCGCGTTGGTGTGGTGAACGCGGATCCTTAAGGACTTTTGCCGGCGTGTCTCCCCGCCCATCCCTTGCGTTCAATCCCCGCCCACGACGCCTTTCAACTCCATCTGACGCCTTTGAACTCCACCCCGACGTTCGCTCGTATGGAACGGCCCTGAGATGCGTTTCCCCGGCGACTTCGACGACGTCGCCGGCGTCCGACGCGTCACCCCCGCGAAGCCGCGCGTCGTCGTCCTCGTCCCGACGCGCGAGCTCGCCGCGCAAGTCGCGCTATCCGCGCGGCAGCTCTGCTTCGGGACCGGCCACGTCGTCGCGTGTCTCCACGGCGGGCAGAGCGTGAAGCCGCAGCTGGAGCAGCTCGCGTTCGGGCCGTCGATCCTCGTGTCCACGCCGGGGAGGCGCGTTCATATTTCGCGTTCACACTGGTCCCCGTGCGACCCCGTTGGCGTGGTGAACGCCGATCCTTAAGGACTTTTGCCGGCGTCTCTCTCCGCCCAGGGTCCCTCGGTTTCAACGCTCGACCCTACGACGCCTTTCGACTCCACCACTGACGCCTTTCAACGAACGCCACTCACTCCAGGTTGCTCACGTGCGCGAAGGACGAGCCGTACGTCGACCTGTCTCGCGCGAAGATTCTGATCGTCGACGAGGCGGATCAGATGGTGGACCAGGGGTTCGAGCCGCAGGTCGCGGAGCTCGTGACCGACGCCGGGATGCCGCGCGGGAGCGAGCGGCAGAACTTGATGTTCAGCGCGACGTTCCCGCCGGGGGTGAAGCGGCTCGCGAGCGCGTTGATCGCCGGCGACGGATTAAGGCGCGTTCTATCTCACACTGGTTCCCATACGACCGCGTCGGCGTGGTGAACGCCGATCCTTAAGGACTTTTCCCGGCGCATCTCTCCGCCCACCCCTCGGTTTCAATCCCGACGCGCCTCGACGCCTTTCAACTCCAACTGACGCCTTTCAACTCCACCCCGACGTTCGCTTGTATAGAACGCCCCTAAACGCGCGATTCGCGGGCCCCCGCGCGACGACCAAGCCGTCGCCGTCGACGGTCGCGGTCGGGAGGGTCGGCAGCACCGTCGCCGGGATCGAGCAGCGCATCGTCCTCTGCGCGGACGCGTCGCGCGAGCGCAAGCTGGATCTGTTGATCGCCGTCCTGCGCGCGGTTCCGGACGCGCGGACGCTCGTGTTTTGTTCGAGCAAGGGTACGTGCGCGTGGGTGCGCGCGAAGCTCGCGGAGATCATCGAGCGCGACCGTCAGGCTGCGCTCGCGGCGGCGGCGGTGTCGGGCCCCAAGACCACCGAGGGCGGCCCCCCCTCCGAAGCCAGCGGCTTCTTGTTCGCCGCGGAGGAGCTCCACGGCGACTGCTCGCAGGGCGCGCGGTCGCGCGCGCTCGACGCGTTCGCCTCCGGCGCCGCGCGCGTCCTCGTCGCCACCGACGTCGCCTCGCGCGGTTTAGACCTCCCCGCCGTCGCGCACGTGATCAACTTCGACCTCCCCACGGACGGACGCGATTTCGACGCGTACGTGCACAGGATCGGGCGCACGGGACGCGCGGGGCGCGACGGGCTCGCGACGTCGTTTTACGTCCCCGGGTTCGGCCACGACGGGAACGGCCCGGTGTACGTGGCGTTGCGGGAGCTCATGGCGGAGACGGACCAGAGCGCGCCGGAGTGGTTTCAGTCGTGCGCGGACGCGGCGGGGCCGCCGCCGGGAGGGCGGGGGTACATGCGCGTGGGAAGAGGGAGGGGAAGAGGGGCGGGAGGAGGCGGGCGCGGGCGAGGACGCGGATACTGAGAGCACCGGTCGATCGGATAGTCTACGGTTCGCGGCGCTGAGGTGCGTTCTATACACTGGTCCCCATACGACCCCGTTGGCGATGTGGACGCCGATCCTTAAGGACTTTTGCCCGATGTCTTAAATCATCATACGACGACGACGACGACTAATAACCTTACTCATCACGACGCGCGCGCTGTCCCTCGCTCGTCCCTCCGTCATCACCGCGCGCCCGCGTCTCTCTTCTTGTGCGCCTTCACCCACCGCCTCAAGATCCCTCGGTGCCGCAAGACCGCCTCTCGCTCCGCCTCCTCCGCGCGGTCCCACGCGTCGTTGAACGCGACGGTGCACTCGCCGCCGCCGCCGCCCTGCACGCACGCGATCTCCGCCTCCGCGGCGTCCTCCACGATCTTTTTGCGCGTCTCGTGCGCGCTCTTAACCGCCGCGCGCGCGACGGTCTTCTCGTCGCTGACGTCCGCGCCCGCGGCGGCGGCGGCGAGAGACGCCATCTCGATCTGTTCCGCCTCCTCGAGGAAGGCGACCGTGCACTCCGTCTGCTGCGCGACGCCCACGGCGTTCGCGACGCACGCCATCTCGCGCTCCGCGGCGAGGCGCTCCATCTCGCGCAGGGAGAGGTACATCTCCGTCGCGGTGGGCTTTGACGACGCGCTCTTGCTCGCGCGGAGGACGACCGCGGCGCCGCGGGAGAGATGGGGGCGCGCGGACGAGCAGCTTGAAGACGCGGAGGATGATAATCCGTTCCGGCCGCGAGGGGCGCACGGGAACGCGCGCGAGGCGCGCGCGGTCGCGGCGGGCGCGCGCGGCGCGCCCGCGCGAGCGCGCGTCGCGGTGGTCGTGACGTTGGATGCGGCGTGCATGGTCGCGCGGCTCGCGCCTCGCGGTGTGTTCGAAGCGACGCGTCGTACGCGCGGCTGACGCGGATGCGTGACACCCTGGCGATGGCGCGGTCGGTCGGCCTCTCGCGCAAAAAGAAAGTCAAATCGCAATCGTTTCGCGCCATCGCGAACGCCGCGCAGATGCCTTCCGCGCGCCATCGCGACGACGGCGACGACGCGACGCCGCTCGATCTCGATCTCCACATCCGCGCCTCCGAGGAGTCGTACGAGACGTTCCGCGCGTCTCTCCCCGGCGCGACGGGCGGCGCGAGCGCCGCGGCGTCCGCGATCCGCGACGCGCGCGCGGGACGCGCGGGACACGACGACGACGACTCGACGACAGCCTCGCTTCGCGCGTCCTCCTCCATGCCCCCCGCCGCGAGCCCCGGCGGCGACGCCGCGAGACGCCGCGGCGAGCGATCGACGCGCGAGGAGCTCTTGGCGCTCGAGCGCGAGATCGACGCGCACGAGGCGGCGATCGCCGCGCGCGAGCGCGCGCTCGAGGACCTCCAAGCGAGCGCGCGACGATCGGACGCGTTCGAAGACGATCGCGTCAAGCTGCGCGCGTTCGGCCGCGCGCTCGAGGCGTACGTGGCGTCCCCGAACGCGGACGGCGGCGACCTCGCGGACGCGGAGGCGGCGCTGGACGCGCTCGAGGCCGCGGCGGCGCCGCTGTCGAACGCGATCTTGAGCGACGCGGTGAGGCGAAGCGCGGGAGGAGGAGGAGGAGGAGGAAGAGCCGCGGCGGGGGCGCCGGAATTCGACCCCGCCGACGCCGCCGACGACCACAGCGACAGCTCGGACTACGACGACGACGACGACGCCGACGACGAGGAGAGCGACGCCGCGAGGGCGGCGCTGCGCGCGGCGGTGACGGAGGAGAAGGAGGAAAAGAGACGCCGCCGCGACGAGCGCGCGTCGCTGCTGTCCAACGCGGCGGGTGGGAAGATCACGTCGTACGGATCCGTGGGCGGCGGCGGTAAAGATGGCGGTTTCGGACAAGAACAAAACGTCGGACAGAATACGAGGACCGCGACCGCGACCGCGACCGCGACCGCGACCGACGACGGGTGGACAGACTGGCGCGGGGACGAGTCCGCGGACGTCGTCTCGCCGTTCACTCTGGATCCGCGTTTTACTCTTGATCGCGGCGACGACCGACGCGAGACGCGGCCGCTGTCGCATAAACTGTCGGATATACTGTCCGACGGAACCGGGACCGGGAGAAGGTTCTTCGACGCGCGCGAAGGCACCCCCGAGCGGTGGGACGGCGGATCCCAGAGCGAGGACGACGCGATGTGCGCGAGAGAAGTCGGACGCGCGAGCAGCGCGATGCTTCGACGCGCGCGGAATCAGGCGAGCGCGTCGGGCAGTCCCGACGTCGGAGAGGGCGATCGATCGACGACGACGACGACGACGACGACGACGAGCACGGCGAGCGGCGAGCTTCGCAAGATCAAGTGCGGGAAGTGCGCGGCGACGTTGAAGATCGCGTCGAACGTCCCGGTGTTCCGGTGCCCGAAGTGCTCCGCGAAACTCCGTGTCCCCGGGGCGGCGGCGACCGCGGCGGCGCCGACCGCGGCGAAGAGAGAAGGTCCCGGGTTCTCCCCCGAGATGCGCGCCACCGTGGGCGGCGTCGACGGCGTGTCTTCGTTCGGGTGGGGGTCCCGACCGTCCGCGACGACCGCGGCGGCGCGGCTCGCGTCCGCGGAAGCCGCGACGATCAACGCGGCGGCGGCGAGAGAGAAGGAGCGACGCGACCGACGCCGACGCGCGGCGGACGCGGACGCGCAGAGCGCCGGCGGCGGCGAACGATTCGAATCGGGCGCCGACGTCATCGCGAAACACATGGCGGAGGCGAAGGCGTTGCGAGAGACGGAGGCGAGGGCGGAGAGGGCCAAGGCGGCGGCGGAGAGCGCGGCGGCGGACGCGAGAGCCGCCGCGCGCGCGGAGCTCGAGCGTCATCTGGAGTTTTCGATGAGTCTGGAGGATGTCGTCGACGAGCTGGCGAGGGCGCACGCGGACGCGGCGAACGCGGCGGAGCGCGCGCTGAACGCGGCGTACGCGAGCGTCGCGGTGGGATCGAGTAAGCTCTAGCTACGTAGAATAAGCGCTACGACGTACTAAAGTACTTCCGTACTTCCGGAAGTACTTTCTCAAAGCTAGGTACAAATACCGTCGCCGCCGCGCGCCGCGTTGACCGCCATCACGTGAACATCGCGCGCGCGGTCGGGCGCTGGCCGTACGCCGCCGCCCACGACGCCGGCGCGGTCCACCCCTCCCCCTCCCCCTTACCTCCCTCCTCCGCCGCGTCGTCGCCGCGCGAGAGCCCGAGCGCCGTCGCCGCCGCCGCCGCGACGGCGACGGCGTCCGCGGTGTTGTCCCCCTCCGAGCACAGCGCCAGCACCGCGACGCACGACGTCTTCCCGTTCCCCTTCCCCGCCGCGTCGTCGTGAAACGCGCGGAGGAGGCTCCACGGCGGCAGCGACGACGCCGCTCGGCGGTCTCTCGTCAGCGTCGAGCGTTCCAACGCGACGGCGCCGGCGGCTTGGAATCTCGCATCCTCGAATCTCCCCTCGCGGCGGCCCTCGTCGCCCTCTTCCTCCTCCTTCGCGCCGTCCACCGCGGCGGCGACCGCGGACGCGAGGACGTGCCTGACGACCGTCGCGCCGATCTGCGCGGTCGCGCCCTTCCCGTGCCCCGCCGCGGTGGACGGCGCGGACGCGAGGACGACCGTCTCGTGGAACGCCGACGCCGACGCCCACGCCGCGACCGCGGACGCGAACGCGCGCTGCGATCCCGCGCGAACTTCCGCGCGCTGCTGGACGAGGATCGTCCTCCGAGGCCCGCTTGTTCCGCCCCCGCCGACCTCGTACACCTCCGCGCTCATCGCGAGCGCGCCGCCGTCCCCGCGCGCGCGACCGAACGCGTCGCCGCCGACGCACGGCAGCAGCGACGGATGATCCAAACTCCCGACGCGTCGCGCGCGGAGGCGCTGCACGAGGAGATCGCACGCGAGCTGCCCGACGTTGCCGTGCGACGCGACCGCGATCACGAGCGTCGCGCCGGCGAACGAGGAGGAGGACGCGACGCCGGGGGTGGGGTAGAACTCCATCGTCGTCGATCGGCCGGCGGAGGACGCGACGCGCGCGGAGCGGACGAGATCTGACGAAGGCGTTCGCATCAGTGTCCAGCAAATAAAGACGAAAAGCTCTTCGAGCACAGCTGTCATCACCGCGCGCACAACTTACATCCGCAACGTCACGACAAGCTTCGCCTCCTTCGGTTTCTCCCCGCCGTCGCCGCCGCCGCCGCCGACGCGCGCGCCGCCCTCCCCGAGCCTCGCGAGCTCCCTGAGCAGCCCAGGCGTCTTCGCCGCCTCCCCGCGCCCCGCGCCAATCGCGTCGTCCAGCCACGGCGACCCGTACACCTTGGCCGGGTTGCGAAACGAAAACGACCACGTCGTCGGCCACATGGCGTCCGGCTTTCGCTCTAAACTTTTCAACATCGCCTTCCGCTCCCTCTTTCGGTACTCCCCCGGCGCGCACGCGTAGAAGCTCTCCGGGTCGGGAAGCGACATCGTCCCTCGTCGCTCCGCGCTGAGCGACGCGCTGGGGTCGTAGACGGTCTGTTTGAACCACGACACGAGCTGGCCCCACGCGAAGTGCGGCTGAGGGTCGTTCCATACAAAGCGATGCCGGGGTGGAGTTCAAAGGCGTCAGGTGGAGTTGAAAGGCGCCGAGGTGTGTCGGGATTGAAAGCGAGGGACCCTGGGCGGAGAGAGACGACGGCAAAAGTCCTTAAGGATCGGCGTTCACCACGCCAACGCGGTCGTATGGGGACCAGTGTGAGATAGAACGCGCCTGATACTTCTTCTTCGCGATGTTCGCCGCGTCGCCCTTGCAAAACATCGGAAGCTTCGCGCGCCGCTCCCCCGGCGGGAGCGGCTCCAAGTGCACGGGCGGGGATGTGAACCCGTTGAACTTCTCCGGCGTGCACCAGTGCTCCACGTGCGCGTACATGAACAGCGCGTCCGCGGCGGCGGCGTGCGCGCCGCTCGGCGCGTCGCGTAAAATGTTCGACGCCGTCAACAAACCCGCGCGCGCCGCCTTCGCGTCGCGCGGCCGCGGACCGTCCAGCAAATCGCGCAGCGCCGCGCACGACGCCGCGTCCGGGCGGTCCACGGAGGGCTTCGGTGGCGCCGCGGTCGCGCCGCCGCCGCGGTCGCGCTGGCGCTTCGCGAGCGCGCCCTTGCACTTCGCGGCGATCGTCGCCTCCTCCGCCGCGCGTTTTAAGACGCCGTGCTCGCCGCTCCAGAGATGGTCGACGACTTCCTCCTCCGTCAGCGGCCGCAAGAACGGCGCGCGGCACTGCCCGGGCTGCCGCAACACGTACTTGATCTTGTCCAGCGTGATGATGATGTTCTGGAGGCGCGTCGCGACGACGCCCGCGGCGGTCGCGGACGCGAACGCGGCGTCGTACGCGATGCCGTCGAGCGGTTGCTCGAGCAACGCGTCGGGGAGGAGCGCTCTCTCGAGATCGACGTATTCGAGCGTGAGCGCGGCCCACTTTACGAGCCACTCGGGGCACTCGACGGGGATCGTCCTCCCCGCGTCCGTCGTCGTCGTCGTCTTCGCGTCGGTGGCGTCGGTGGCGTCGGCGGCGGCGACCTCTTCGTCGTCGGCGGCGGCGACCTCTTCGTCGTCGGCGGCGTCGGCGGCGTCGTTCGCTTCGTTCGCTTCGTTCGCGGCGTCGGCGGCGTCGTCGTCTTCGGCGTCGACGTCGTACTCGACGTCGCCGTCGCCCGTCGGCTCTCCGTCCGCGCGCGTCACGAGGACAACCTTCTCCGCGCCGCCGACGAGGTCCAAGGTCTCCACGTCGCCGTCGTCGTAGACGATCTTCGAGAGGACGGCACCCTCATCGGCACCCCCCTCGGCACCCTGCTGGTCCTGGATCACGCCGGCGTACCACGCGTCGTCGCTCCGCCAGTACACTTTCACCGCGCACCCGACTTTGAAATCGCTCGCGGCGTATCGCGGCACCGCGGGCTTCTTCTTCTGAGACTGATACGACGCTCCGGGGGGACGGTCATCTCCTCGCGGCTCGTCCGCGGGGAGATGCATCGTCAGCGCGGACGACTTGATCCCGTTCGCCGCGAGTAACGCGCGGTCCGCGGGCGTTACCGGCTCCGAGCACGCGCGCATGAGGATCGCGTTCCGGTCGAGAAAGTTATGCCGCCGCGCCATGACGACGGTGAACGCGCTGCTGCCGGCGTAGTCCAAGAACGCGCCCTTGCACGTCGGCGCGGAGCACAGACAGATCGCGGCGCGGTACTCCTTCTCGCTCTCCGTGACGCACGAGTAGTTCCAGCACAGCTCCTCGCCGTATTCGACCCGACGCGTCGTGTACTGCGCGATGGTCAACTTCGCCGCGTCACTCTCGCGAGCCTTCTTCTCCTCCGCGGCTTTATCGTCCGACGTGTCACCTCCTGATTCGCTCGCGTCGACGACGACGCCCACGGTGTGCACGTTCGGCGCGCACGAGTGCGACAACCGGCTCGAGAACGTGCACCGATGCGCGGCTTCAACGAACAGCGTGTCGTATCCCGCGGCGTCTTCCGCCGGACGCTCCAACGTGATGTTAAAAAAATCGGGGAGCTCCTTCCCCGGCTCCCGCTTCTTGATCGCGTCTTGCCGCTCGTACCACCGCCACGGCGCGTAAATCTCGCCGAGGTAATCGTTGACGTACGTCCCCGCGGGGAGACCCTCCGGCCGGATGCACACGACGCCGACGCCCTTGGGGTGAAGTCGGAAGTGCCGCCGCGTCGTCGCCGGCGGCGGCGGTGGCGCCGGCGCCGCCGCCGGCGCTTCCTCCTCCGCCGCCGCCTTCGCCTTCTTCTCCTCCGCGGCGGCCGCCTCCGCGGCCTCCGCGGCGGCGAGCTCCTCCGCGGCGCGCTCGGCTTGCTTCAGGATCTTCTCCTCCTTCGCGAGGGCTTCGTACCGCGCGATCTCGTCCGCGTCCATGCGATTCCACGCGCGTCCCATCGCCTTCAACTTCGCCTTGGCCGACAACGCCTGAAACTTCGGGCACGGGTCCTTCCTCGCCTCTCTGCAGTACATCATGTACCCCGACACGCTCACCTGCCCCGTCTTCAGCTTGACCTTCGGCGGCGGGACCGTGGATATCCCCGCCTCGTCCACTTCTCTGATCGCGCGGAGGATGTGCTCGCACGCGTCGACGACGTCGCGTTCGGCGATCGTCGTCGGCGGCGGCGGCGGCGCGACGGTCGACGTCCCCTCCGCGTCTCCCCCCCTCTCCATCGCCGCCTTCGCCTCGTCTCTGAGCTTCTCCGCGGCGAGCGCGAGGTCCCACCCGTCCTCGCCCATCGTGTGCACCGTCGTCATCAGCCGACGAGTGAAGAACGCCTCCCGTCGCGCGGCGGCGACGGCGTCGTCGCCCTTGAACGCGGCGGCGCCGGAGATCGCCGCGAACACCGCGGTTCGCGTGTAGCAATCCATGCCCCACATCGGTCGCTCCTCGACGTCGACGCCTAACCGCAGCGGTGCGCGGCATCGCACGTCGGGCGGCGCGGGGGGCTCGTACGCCGCCGCGATCGGCGCCGCGATCGCCGCCGGCGCCGGCGTCTCCGCCGCGTCGCCGCCGCCGCCGCCTTCTTCGCCGCTCGTCTTCGCGAGGACGCACGCCTGACAGTACCAGTCGTCCTCCGGGACGGCTCGCATCCCGAGGCACTGAAAGTGCCCCCCCTTCGGGCACGTCTCGCACAACACGAAGTCATCCTCGCCGTCGGTCTTCCCGCACACGAGGCACGGGACGTCGTCCATCGCCGCGTTCGCCGCGGCGATCGCGGTCGGATCCGGCGGCGGCGGCGGCGGCAGATCCATCCAACCCGCCTCCAGGTTCGTTCGCAGCTTCTCGAGAACGATCTGAGGGTCGAGGGTCCATTCAAAGCGACGTCGGGGTGGAGTTGAAAGGAGTCAGAAGCGGAGTTGAAAGGCGTCGAGGCGCGTCGGGATTGAAAGCGAGGGACCCTGGGCGGAGAGAGACGCCGGGCAAAGTCCTTAAGGATCGGCGTTCACCGCGCGAACGGGGTCGTACGGGGACCAGTGCGAGATAGAAGAACGCGCCCGAGAGTCCGGCGCGGGCAGGTCGCGCGCGACGACGAACCCGGGCCTGAT
>MDSW01159177.1_pt1 | contig 10945 bp, 9 predicted proteins | sample 811171 | NCBI WGS metagenome assembly MDSW01 (sample SAMN05326641, study PRJNA326480) | marine metagenome | isolation source: seawater | place: Atlantic Ocean: North West | collected 2012 | reverse complement strand
TGCTGATCTTGATCGGTATTGAGAATCGCAAGCTCTTCACCCCGAAGTTCTAAATACAAATCTGAAGTGATCGTTCGGCCATCATCGAGTGGCACAGCATGAATAATCCACTGCCAAAGCTGTGCGCGGCTGATTTCAGCGGTTGCAGCGTCCTCCATCAAATTATTAATAGCAGCCGCCCCGTTGCCGCTTAACCACTGATTTATATATTGCAGGGCGACCGAAATATTGAGTCGAACCCCCGTTTCAGTTGTATCTCCCTCAGTGAGATCTGCTCCGCTGAGTGCTGCCGCATCAGCTAACACATCATCGCGCTGCCTATCCTTCTGATTATCGTTCTCGCCCAATACATGCTGAAATGACGCCCGCGCAGTTGGTTCAAGATCAGGGTGCGCTATCCAAGTGCCATCAAATCCATTTTTTGACTCCCTGTCTTTATCGGCCTTCACTGCTGCGAGTGCGACTGCATTTAACTCCGCATCTCTTCGACTAGGAATAAATGCAGACATCCCCCCCATTGCATGAGCTCCGCGCCGGTGGCAAGTCTTTACAAGTAAATCTGTGTATGCACTCATAAACGGAACAGTCATTCCAATTTGCGCCCTGTCTGGAAGAGCATACTCACGACGATTTCTAAATCTCTTAATCACACTGAAAATATAATCCCAACGACCCGCGTTCAAGCCTGAAATGTGCTCCCGCAACTCAAACAAAATTTCGTCCATCTCGTAGGCAGCAGTAATAGTTTCGATCAAGACCGTGGCTCGGATTGAACCGCGACCGATACCTAAATTATCTTGACTGAAATTAAATACGCTGTTCCATAACCTCGCCTCTAAATGCCCTTCTAATTTGGCTAAATAGAAATACGGACCAGTGTTTCGTGCGAGTCGCTCCTCGGCATTATGAAATAAATAAAGTCCCGCATCGAAAAGTGCCGCCGAGCACGGATCTCCATCTATGACCAGATGCTTCTCCTCTAAGTGCCAACCACGAGGTCGAACAATGAGCGTGACATCATCCTTAATCAGTTTGTAAGACTTACCGTTAGGTTCGTCCAAAATCATGTCCCCTCGCACCGCATCAGTGAGATTAATCTGAGCTTCAACCACATTTTCCCAAGTAGGTGAAAGCGAATCCTCCAAATCTGCCATAAACGCGTCTGCAGCAGAATTAAGTGCGTTAATCATCATTTTTCTATCACACGGGCCTGTGATTTCAACCCAACGCTTCTCTAAATCTTCGGGGCAATCAGCTACAACCCAATCACTCTCACGAATACCAATAGTCTCACTCAAAAAATCAGGTAACTCACCAGCGTCAAACTCATGCTGACGCGTAATACGCGCGTCCAAAAGCTCAAGTCGAGCACTATTGAACTCGCGTTGCAAAGATGCAATGAATTTCAGAGCATCAACACTTAATATATTCTTCCATTTGTCAGGAAAAATACCTCTAATCTCAATTCCTTCAGCTATTTCTTGAATCAATGGATTTGAATTGGACATATAGAACCTCGTGTACTTAAAGGATAGAGAATTTCAACCCGACAGAGAGTAACAAATTTTACGAAGGCTGTCAGTTAGGCAACTCAATTACCGAATAACCTACTTAACCTCCACCAAGTGGCGGTACCAAATAGATATCACTATCAGTATCAACGGTTTCTGTTAATCCTGCCGAATCCAGAATTGACCCGTCGATGGCAACTGCAAGATCTGATCTCAAACCGTCTGGGGTAATAATCTGTGCAGTCAGTTCCGGACAGATAGCTTCAAGATTTCTGAAGACTTCCCTCAAAGTAGTTCCTGTCACCTGCACAGAGTCACGCATTTCACAAAAAGTACGCAGCGCGTTGGGAAGATGAATAATCGGCATAAGCAGTCGTAAAATTCCTATGACTCAAGCCCAGCTAGCTCTCTGAGAATAGTCTCAGGATTTGCAGGAAGGCTACTTACACGAATACCAACAGCGTCATAGATTGCGTTCGCAATCGCCGCTAATGGAGGTACGATCGGTACCTCGCCAACTCCCCGAACCCCAAATGGATGCCCGGGATTTGGCACTTCAACTAGCACGGTATCTATCGCTGGAAGGTCGTTTGCAACCGGCATTCGATAATCAAGAAAAGATGAGTTAGCCATCGACCCATCATCGTTATATACATACTCCTCATTCAACGCCATACCGATACCCTGTACAGCGCCACCTTGAATCTGTCCCTCAACATACGCAGGGTGAATCGCTCGACCCACATCCTGAATGGCAGTATATCTAAGCACTGTTACCTTGCCAGTATCTCTATCAACATGCACATCAGCGATATGTGCGCCAAAACACGCTCCAACTTTACCAACATTTGTAGATACGAGGTCCGCCCGTCCCTGTACCATTCCGCCAGTTGCGGGAAGCTTTGCAGCAGCGTCTTTGAATGTCATTACGAGATCACCTGGCCCGTGCAACGACGCATCTATCGGGCTGTAACTTACATCATCGACGGATACTTCCCATATCTTTGCGACTCGCTCTTCAAGCTGGTTGCTGACATCGACAGCAGCTTGGTAAACGGCCCAGCCGGTAGCAAAGGTGGTCCGACTCCCGCCAGTATTACCTGTGTAGCCGATCGTGTCGGTATCCCCTACCAGTGAGTTGATATCTTCATACTTGATGCCAAGGGTGTCAGCAAACTGCATCGCCAGTGAAGCGCGCTGACCCCCGATATCGACGGATCCAGTAATAAGAGTCACTTTGCCATCCTCATGAACGTTGGCATATGCACTGGACTCGCCTCCACCATTTTGCCAAAAACCCATAGCTACCCCGCGACCCACATCCTTCCGAGTTATTTCCGCACGATAATGAGGGTGTTCACTTGTGGTAGTAATTACCTCACGGGATCCTACAGATCCATGCGTAGCGCCGTCACTTCTGCGGTCCCCTTCAACAGCCGCATTCATATCACGGAGTTCCATAGGATCAATATCAAGCATCTCCGCCAATTCATCCAACACAGCCTCAACCGCAAATTCTGAAGCAGGCGCTCCTGGCGCACGATATGCAGCTGTCTTCGGACGATTGAGGACGATATCTAATCCAAGGATTCGCTGATGGGGTACCACATACGGACCTAGGGCACACCGTGCTCCACCAGCCACAGGCGATCCTGGATATGCACCTGCCTCATACTCTAAGCGAATGTCAGCTGCCACTATTTTACCCTCGCGGGTAGCGCCTATTTTCACGAACGATCGGGTACCAGAGGTAGGCCCTGTAGCCTCTAATACTTCAGTTCTATTCATCGTCACTTGGACAGGTCGTCCTGATTTTCGTGATAACAGAGCCGCGATGGGCTCTAAATAAACAACGGTCTTACCACCGAATCCTCCACCAATTTCAGCAGGAATGACTCGTAAGTCACCCAAACTGATTCCAAGCACCCGACTCACATTCTGTCTGATACCAAAAGCACCTTGCGTACTCGTCCAGAGTGTTATCTTTCCGTCCTGACTCCAAATTGCTGTGGCATTGTGAGTCTCGATATACCCTTGATGGCTCATTGCAGTCTCATATACTCGCTCTAGGACCACTTCAGCTTGCGAAAATCCCTCCTCAATATCGCCGAATCCCATCTCAACGGTTCTGGCTATATTTGACGGCCTGCCGTCAACTGGTTGAAACAAATCTTCGACAAGAGAATCAAGTCCATCATCGTGGAGAATTGGAGCATCAGGTGCGAGGGCATCATCAATAGTCACGACTGGTGGTAACACTTCGTACTCCACCTCAATCAGGTCGAGTGCATCCTCCGCTATGTGCACGTCAGTTGCCGCGATAGCCGCTACTGGGTGCCCCTTGAAGAGCACCTTACGCCGTGCCATCAGCCTCTCAATATCCCACTGTGCCGGCATGGGTCCACGAAGAGTCTGTAATATGGCTTCGACAGGCTCGGGGAAATCATCACTGGTTACGACAGCCAGTACGCCCGGGAGCGCCACAGCTTTCGAAACATCAATATTCTTAATAACTGCGTGTGCATGAGGGCTTCGTTTGACTCGGCCGACAATCATATTTGGTAATCTCACGTCCGCACCATATATAGCTCGACCTGTCACTTTGTCAATTCCATCAGGTCGTACCGTATTTGTTCCCACTGACGAAATCTTTGGTTCTAACATAGTCATCTGCATTACTTCCTTAAAAATACGATGGCGCACCTGAATCTGTTCAATACACTTGGAATCATAGCAAACCATTTAATTGATTAGAGAGTAGGCAGATAATTGATTCGGAGACTAGACCCGTTTCAAACAACGAAACCCGACATTACTCGAAGTGCTATCAGGAGAAACACCAACACGAGCAGCTGGCCGATACCTTGCACAATAGCTGGCATGACACAAGAAAGATCCCCCTTTTTGTACCTTTGAGTTTCCGGTGGCTGGGCCAATTGGATCAACTGGTGAAGATACACGTGAGTCACTAAAACCGAACCAATCAGCACACCACTCCCACACATTACCGGTCATATTATGAAGCCCATAGCCGTTCTCCGGAAAATGATCAGCTGGACAGGTTCCATACCACCCATCGTCTTGAGTATTGCTCGATGGAAAAATACCCTGCCACGTGTTAGATAGATAATTGTCGTCTGGATTCAACTGATCACCCCATGCAAATAAAGCTCCGTCTAATCCACCTCTCGCCGCGTATTCCCAACACGCTTCCGAAGGTAATTCTTTGCCCAACCAATCCGCATACGCCGCAGCATCAAACCAACTGACATGCACAACAGGATGATCCATACGATCATTGATATTGCTGTGCAGTCCCTCGGGATGCTGCCATGTGGCCTTATAAACCTGGCGCCACCAGGGTGCGTCAGCCACCCCTCGCGTGGGCTCAAAGTCATCCGGAAGCAATCCAGCAAAAACAAATGACCAGTCTCGTTGCTCTGCAGTCGTGATATATCCAGTTTCATCTATAAAAAACATGAAATCAGCATTCGTTACCGAACGGGTATCTAATAGGAATTCCGAGACTGATACAGACCGAACTGGACCCTCCCCATCAGCGGGATAAGACATCGGATCCTCTGAGCCCATACGAAATATTCCGCTAGGTATTAGCGCCATTCCCGTCTGTGCGTCTTCGGCTAAACCCGAACGATTAATCACCTGCTGACTAGGTAAGACAACCTGATCGAAGCCGTCTTGACCAAGACTTGGCACACAACAAGAGCACTTTTCAGACATCAGTCACCAATTTTGCACGTATACATTTTTTATCCCAAAAGCCAACCTAAGAACACGATGACAAAGTCCATCAATTAACCCTTACACTTACCGACACTAAAGTGAACTCTTTAAGCATATCAAGGACGTACCCAGCTAAATGAAGACAAATGACGAATTGTATAAATTCCTACTTTCGCTGGGCACCGATGAGGTGGCGCACACAGGTGGAGATTTTCTACATCACCTGCAATCCGTTCAGAATTTACTCGAGAAAAACGGGGCCGATCTAGATATGAGTAGGGCAGGCCTCTTCCATTCAATCTACGGAACACAGGGATTTCAGGACTTCTCATTGCCACTCAGTGAGCGACCACTGATTAAGGATCTTATAGGTGAACGGGCCGAATTTGTTGCGTTCTGTAATTGTGTGATGAATCGCGAGACGTTTGATGAAGCTCTAGCGCAGGCAGTAACCGAGGGCGAATCATTCACTATTGAAAATCGTGAAGACAAGAGTTCTATCGACCTCAGCCGCAATCAACTAATAGATTTAAGTGAGGTTCACCTCTTTGACTGGTTGGAGCAAGTCAAGCGAAGTGAACGAGGCTGGGGTTACAGACGAACTGCTTATAAAAACATGGCACGGCTTGTAGGCACACGTGCTATTGATCTCTATGACCGAGTATTCGCCGATGAAACCTAATGTCACATAATAAGGGGTAGTAATATGACAACCACACCTGGAACTGAAATAGTTGAACTTGGCACCGGAGTCTTCGCAAGACTACATGCTGGGCTGACAAATGCTGGAATTATCATTGGAGACGAGAGCGTCCTTGTAATCGACTCCCTGCGGGTGCCATCGTTCGCACGCGACCTTATTGAGGACGTCCGGCACGTCACCGACAAACCTATACGGTATGTGGTAGATACTCACTCGCACTGGGATCACGCCTGGGGTAACGAAGAATTTCCCGATGCAACGATAATTGCTCACTCCAACGCTCGTAAAGAAATGCTAGACGTTGAATGGAATAGACAATGGCGTGAAAAAGTAGTCGCAGCGGGTGATCCTTGGTCTGAAGAAGCAAAACTAGTCAACATAACCCCGCCTGATCTCACCTTTGAAAATACGATGCAACTTTATTTTGGAGGCCGAGAAATCAATCTCGTTTATTTGGGTAAAGCCCACACGAGTGGGGACATATTCATCCACTTACCGGAAGAAAAAATTCTATTCACTGGTGATGTAGCTCAGGATGGCGGTATTCCTTTTCTCGGTGATAGCTATCCCACAGACTGGCTATCTACTGACGACAGACTCATAGAAATAGAATCTGATCAATTTGTGTCTGGCCACGGGCCGATAGGAAACCATGCCGCTTTGGTAGATGCCCGAGATTTTATTCACGAACTAGTTGGTAACGTAATGACATCGATCGCGGAAAATGAGCCTCAACACTCAGCCTCGAATACGGTGGTAACCAAGATGCAATATCGTTTTGGGCATTGGAGAGGCTTTGAAAGCCTCGCCGATAAAGTACCTGAGGTGTATCACAAACTCAATAATTAGAGAAATGTATAGTCAAATCGAGGTGGAATAATTATGGATAATTTTGAAGACAAAGTAGCGGTTATTACCGGGGCAGCCTCAGGTATGGGACTGGCTTTTGCGAGGCGCTTCGCACAAGAAGGAATGAAAGTCGTGCTCACTGACGTAGAAGAAGAGGCACTTAGTGCTGCCACGCAGGCTCTCAAGCAGGAAGAACTCGATGTGATCGGTGTTCAAGCGAATGTGGCCAACCTCGACGAAGTTCAGTCTCTAGCTGATACAGCTATGAAGGAGTTTGGACGAGTTGACGTGCTTTGTAATAATGCCGGAGTGGCAGGAGATCTCGATTTTGTTGGTCAACGAAACCAACCACTGTGGGAACAGTCACCTGAGCTTTGGAATTGGACGTTTGGAGTAAACGTAACAGGTGTTTTAAATGGAATTCGCACGTTCCTCCCCATTATGTTGTCACAGAATGAGCCTGGACACGTCGTGAACACTGCTTCAATGGCAGGGCTTTTAGGAGGCTCAAGTGCAGGAATTTATGGCGCGACAAAGCACGCGGTCGTGAGAATCACAGAAGCTCTCTACTTCCAGCTAATGGAAGCAGAATCAAAAATACACGCCTCCGTATTATGTCCGGGAATCATAAATACACGTATTTTCTCTTCAGGCAGAAACAGACCGGATATATTTTGGACGGCCGACGAAAAACCTGATGAAGGTGATACCGGCGCGCGTATTGACGCGGGCGATCAATTTTTCGCACATGGCTTACCACCTGAAAGTGTTGCGGAACAACTTCTCGAGTCGATCAAAAATAATCAATTTTGGGTATTAACCCCTGACGTACCACTTGAACGAATATCTATTAGACATCAGCACATTATCGAGCAAACAAACCCGACTCAGCTTCCGCCTCTAACTCCAATAAATTAAAGCTGCAAAAAAATACGTAAAAATAAATATTTAGGGCGTTCACTGTCGTCTCAGTTAATCAAAGAGTTGGTTGAGGTACCAGATAACCAAGTGTCGAGTATTGGTATGGCATTTAACTTATTAGTGTTCACATCAAACGGATTTTGACCAAGAATCGTAAAGTCCGCCAACTTTCCAACTTCGAGGCTTCCTACCTGATCGTCAATCCCTAACTGCCACGCTGCATCTATCGTTACGGCCCGCATAGCATCCTTAAGATCTAACTTTTCAGGCTCATTTATCATCTCGCCCGTTACCGACATTCGACCTACTGCAGTCTGTACCAAGTCCAAGGGATTTGGCGGAAACATAGGTGAATCAGCATGCAAAGAAATTCGAATTCCTGCTTCCTGTGCGCTCCGCGCAGGCATCAGGTATTGCGACCTATCAGACCCGATAATTTCGTCGCGGAGTCGCTGACCATAATACTTGACATGATTCATATGAAAGCTGATTGAGATCCCCAGATCAGCCGCTCGCAGTATTTCATCTCTCTCCATCAAAGCACTATGTTCAATCCGGTGACGATGCACTTTGTTGGAGGAATTATTCAATACCCGCTCAAACGTATCAAGTACCTCGCGCGTGGCTCTGTCCCCTTGAGCATGCACTAGTATCTGCACTCCACGATCATGAAGACCGCTAACAAGTTGATAAAACTCATCCAACTCCCAGTTAGCTCGACCAGTTGAGTCTGTCGCTATACCTAAACCTTTGGTAGTCAGTTCAGTATTCAAATAGGGTTGGTCCAACAACATAGTTCCTGTATAAGGGGAACCGTCATACCAGAGCTTCACGCCGCTCATACCAAACACCTTATTCGAAGGGAATTTCGGTAAATTGTGATTGTCAATATCCATATGCCGTAAATAGACAGCATTACGAATCCTTAGCCGATCTCCCACGGTCTCATCCTGATAGAGTGCGACTGTTTCCTCATCTCTAAAGAACAGTCCCGCCGATCCGATCGTAGTAATGCCTACTGACTTATATCGATCGTACTGTCTAGAAAGATTGTTGGAACGCGTTTCTTTCGAGTCATCAAAAAATCTCAAAAACGGTCTCATCGCTGGAGACTCCTCAATCTTTCCCGTCAAACGACCAGTGTGATCTCTCACATACTCGCCACCAAATCGAGCAGGTTCACTTGACTCATCTATCCCCGCCTCGGAGAGCGCTAAGGAATTCACAAACAGAGTATGCATACTTTGAGTCATTACAGCGATAGGATTTTCTGGTGCAATGTCGTCAAGTTCATCTCGGGTCAGACCAGTTAAATCAGGAAAAATTACCGGGTCATAGCCAAAAGCAAATATCCACTCCCCTTTTGGAGCTTTATAAATAGATTTCCGAAGAGCTTCCATCACTTCGATCGATGTCTTATGTGAGAAGCCGCTGATATCAACCCATGAATACATTTGAGCGCAAAGGTCTGGATGGGTGTGGGGTTCAATAAAACCTGGAAACACTGTGCAATCTAAAAAGCTATGTGTCGCAGTATCAGGTCCCTGTACAGATCGCAAATCGTCGCCAACCGCAAGAATTATTCCATCTTTTATTGCCACAGACGTAGCCATTGAATTAGACGGATCCATAGTAATTACCTGCTTGGCACTAATAATCGCATCCGCATATATGGGCATAAGTCTGAATCCTACTGAAAACTGACTGTGATAGTGGTGCGCCGAGAGGGATTCGAACCCCCGACTTGCGGTTCCGAAGACCGCCGCTCTGTCCCCTGAGCTACCGGCGCATTGTTATATCTGGCGGAGAGAGAGGGATTCGAACCCTCGAATCAGGTTACCCCGATTACACGCTTTCCAGGCGAGCCCGTTCAACCACTCCGGCATCTCTCCGTAAGATAAAACTTTAGTCTATCTCCTCGTATTGGTCATTTTCTGGCGGAGAGGATGGGATTCGAACCCATGAAGCGACATTCGCCGCTTACTCGTTTTCGAGACGAGCGCCTTCAACCACTCGGCCACCTCTCCACCAAGCAGTTTATCTCACCTGTGGGGAATAGAAACCTTTTTGTAAATTTGTAACCCGTTTATTTACGTGAATTGTAATCAGAAGTGAGATCATCAAGGCTGTCCGATAATTCATCTTCGAAGGCTCGTTGCGCTTCCTTTAATCTCTGGGAGAGTTTAGAGAGCTGAACAGATTGATTATCAGTCTGCAAATAACGTGTTAGGAAAAAACCGGATCCGACAGCAAGAATAAGAAGCAATAATTTCTTAAGACTCACTTAATCGTCCTCACTTTTTGATCTACGTATACCCAAGCCGGTTAGGATTGCGGTAGCTCTTTTGATTCCGCGACCGACCGACACGATTCTGATTACCGGATGAACCGCTGAATCAGCAACAAACTCGGTAGCCGCTCGAACATTCTGAACGGATTTGTGTGCTTCATCTAGAGTTGGTTTAATCGGATCCAGCAACAACGAGTTTGTCTGCCTGACTAAAGACCTCACCGCAAACCACAAACCCACAGCTGCAATAACTAAAACAAGCATCAATATCAACCCTAAAAGACCGTAGAGGATAATAACCACGTCGCGAATCGTTTCTAGGTCTATGCCCACTTGCTTTCACTCCTCTTCAACTAAACTGTCTCGCCCATTCGAGATACTCTGAGTTCATCATACAGAGTTACGCAAATATAACTGGCATTACGGCTCGATAATGCCGCCACCTATCACTTGGCTTCCACTATACAAAACTAAAATCTGACCTGGTGTAGGTCCTCGAGCAGGAGTATCAAACGAGAATACGTTAACGTCCCCAATAGAGCTGAGACTACCCCGAATTGGATCTGCATGATATCTGATTCGTACCTCAAACTGATCGCCAACTATAGGTGTATCACCCACCCAAGAAGCCTGACTAAAACTGGCAGAATCTTTGTAGAGATCCGCTTCATTACCAATTACAACTACATTTCGCTGTGGATCGATCTCGGTGACGAAATTTTTTTGTCCTGTTGCAATCCCCAGCCCTCGTCTCTGTCCGACCGTATAACCCGCGACTCCAGAATGAGAACCAACTGCTTCACCGCTAGCGAGTTCAATAACACCGGAGTTCATTTCAACTCCATGATTTTCTAGTACGACTCGATAGTCCCCACCGGGAACAAAACAGATATCAACCGAGTCCGGTTTATCCGCCACAGACATACC
>MDSW01209412.1_pt1 | contig 10946 bp, 6 predicted proteins | sample 811171 | NCBI WGS metagenome assembly MDSW01 (sample SAMN05326641, study PRJNA326480) | marine metagenome | isolation source: seawater | place: Atlantic Ocean: North West | collected 2012 | reverse complement strand
TTCGAAGAAATCGACCACATCACTGGAGTTGAACAGGATATATTGGATTGCTTTGCCCTCAGGATCTTTCGCGGCGAAGGTGAAGAGTTTGCCTGCTTGGTTACTTTCGGGAGTCAATTCCAGATGGTTGGGTATCTCTCCTGTTATCACTGGAGGTTTGTTTACTGACTGAAAAACGCATTCCATCTGAATGGTTCCGGTTGGTGTGCTCAGTGTTCCCTCCAACATTTTCCCATCGGGATCTCGCCAGGTGAATAACCAATGGTATTCTTCTTTAAACGCCTCACATCGACGTTGCTCTTCGGCTGGTTCGGATGAATACCGAGGCTCATCCTCCTTTTTCATCACCGAGAAGCGCTCTTTAAGCAGATCGTAGCCTTCGCGTTCCGCCTGGTTCATTTCTCTATCTTCCAGGATGCGCATGGCACCCGGTACGATGCGTAAAGTTGGCGGCACGACTCCTTCAGCTGCTTTTACTCCTGGCGGCACGGCGACGACGCCTTGTTTGGCTGGGATGGCTTCCTGGTTTGGCCAAATAATCTCGTCCCTAAAATTGTAGGAAGTAAATGGATCCAGGTAGACTTGGGCCGCATGCATCATGTTGTATTCAACGACTCGATCCAGGCAGATGAATCCTTCCGCTTTCCCGGGAGCGACCAGCCTTAGCGTGTTTTCTTTCTGATCATCCTGCTCGCCTTTAGCAACGCTGAGCATTTGCGCCTGAGCATGGAGCGGAAACGCAACTCGTCGCCAGCCGGTAAAATCCATCCACACATGGTGTTTAAAATGCAGCTTCTTGTTACCGTCATTTCGCAGCCGCAGGTAGGTGGTGAAATAGTTGGTCTGGGGTGTTTCATTGTAGACCCAGATCAGGAACTTTCGATCGGCAGCAATCTTGCCGGCTTTGACCGCAATATCAATCGTGGACCCCGAGGTCCAGTTCCACTGCATCGATCGGACTCCGGCCTTGTGCTCCCTGGAGTCAAAGTGAACTTCCGCCTCCGGATAGACCGAGCCCTCAGGGAGCCTGGTTTCAATATCATAGAAATAACCATTCAGCCCATATCGCCTCGAGCTAAAGGCCGAACCATCAGAAAGCCCCTTAACGATCTCTGGAAAATCCAGGCTGTCATACTGCTCACGCAACGCATACCATTCATAGTCCCCACCGGGCCACGCCTGTATTTTAGCATTCCAAGGTTCGTCCAGGTTTTCCCAGCGAAACAGCGGCTGGTGTTTCGGGCTGAAATCCTTCTGCTCCAGATTGTTCCATCGATGGAAATCCTTCGATGCTTCTGCTCTTGCCGCTGGGGGGGTAAGCAGAAGCATTAGCAAAATAGAGTGAAAGTGTCTCATTGGATGGATAGGTATTCTCGGACAAAAGTGATCTATTGAGATTGGATTTCGGCGGGCTATTGTTTCTTTATTTTTTGAAATGATCGGAGGCAGGCAAAATTTATGCATAGGTTAAAGGGAAGGCCTACCAATTATTTGAAGGTTTTCCTTTTGCCGCCAAGGGGTCTCGCATTCGTTTTCAAGTCGGACTTATGGTCATCCAATGCTTTTTGGAGTCTTGCCACTACTTCGGGATATTCTTCGACCAGGTTTTGGGTTTCGCCTATGTCATTGTCTAAATCGAAAAGAGAGAGTGGGTATTTGGTACGCGTAACGCCTTCCGGCTTTGCTGGGTGCCCGTTGACTCCAGGTGTATGAAATACTGCGTCCCTTCCCGGCATGAGTAATTTCCACTTCCCGGACCGCACTGCGTTGATGCTATAGAAAAGGTATTCGTGGGGGGATTGGTAATCTTGGCCCGTCAATGCCGGCAAAAGATTTTTGCCATCAATTTTCACCCTGGGAAGTTTTGCACCTGTTGCCGCTGCGATGGTCGGCATAACATCAATCGCCCCACAGACCATGTCCGTCTTTGCCCCCTTGATTTTTGCAGGCCAGGAAATGATCCCTGGCACCCTGAAGCCACCTTCGAAGGCTTGCCCTTTCCCTCCCCTTAGTGGGGCTGCAGATCCACCATGTGCACCGTAGGATAACCATGGACCATTGTCGGAGGTGAAGATGAACAGGGTGTTCTTCCGGGCTCCTGAAGATTCAAGCTCCTTCATGAGGCGACCGAGTTGGTGATCCAATTCCGCAACGTTGTCGGCATAGATGGTTTCGCCTGTTTTTCCTTTGTATGCCTTGGTGACGTAGAGGGGGACATGGGGAAATGGATGAGCATAATACAAAAAGAAGGGTTTCCCGTTTGCGGACTGAATGAATTGGATGGCCTCATCAGTCAGGTCGGCAGAGAGAGTTTCCAGCTGCCTTGGTACAACATTGGGATCCACCACCTCATCCCCCCTGTAGAGAGGCAATCCTCCCCAGCGTTTTTGATAACGTTCCTCTGGATGGTATCTCCACATGTCGTGTGAATATGGGTAGCCGTAGAAGAAATCAAACCCCTGGGATGTAGGAAGGAAGGGCCTCAGGTGACCGAGGTGCCATTTTCCAACCATGCCGGTTGCATAGCCGTGATCCTTGAGCATATCGGCAATGGTCGTTTCATCCGGATGCAGTCCGGTGGTGGATTCCGGAATAAAGTTCCCGTGGATATTCATCCGCTTCGGATAACAACCAGTGAGGATTGTTGCCCGTGAGCAGGTGCAACTGGCGAAACCGGAATAGAAACTGGTCAAGGTAACCCCTTCCTTTGCGATCCGGTCGAGATGCGGGGTTCTGTTTGGGTTGGCTCCAAAGGGGGAAATGTCTGCGTAACCCATATCATCGACAAAGAACAGGATGACATTGGGCTTTTCGGCAAAGGCCTGGCTCGCCAGGGCTGTTGCGAGGATGGTAATCAGCAGGATCGTTTTGTTCATGGTGTTCAGAAACAGTTGGTTCCTAAGGGTTAGGGGGTTGTCACGGATAGTCTTGTTATTTGTTGGGATCACTCAGGTCCATAGGTCTGATATTGTCCCGTTGCTATCGGCAAACGAATCGATTTCGAGGCCCATGAGTTGTGCGACTGATAACCACAGATTCGAATGAGGCGTTCCGTTTTTGGCTGCAACATACCTGCCTTGCTTGATTTGTCCCTGTGCGTTGCCAGCAACAAGCATCGGAAGGTCAAAGAATTGATGGGTCGCTCCATCTCCCAGGCCTGCCCCACAGGTAATGATCGAATGGTCGAGCAAAGTACTGCCATCGGACATCCTGATGGCTTTCATGCGATTGATGATATAGGCAAACTGTTGCATGTGGAATTCATCGATCCAATTGGCTTTGTCGTAGGCGACTTCCGGATCTGAGATGGAGACGACCAAATTCCCTTCCGCATTCTTCTGCATCATAAGGTTGATGCGTCTATTGCTTTTGCTCACAAGTGGCAGCTCAAGGTCGGTGTTTCCCTGATAAATGACATAGCTGTGAAGGGGGCGTTCATTCTCTTCTTCAAAGGTGTTCTTGTACACTTCACGCCCTCTCTCGACCATGACTGGTTCAGGTTGTGAGTGTAGTCCGACTTGGCAAACTAAGACATTGATTGCGAGTAGGGATATGGATTTGTATTTCATCGATTCTTTAAGAGTTAATGCTTGCTTGGGTTGTTCTCTTAGGCGGGCTGTCTGTAAATTAATGATGTCGATATCTTTCCTCTATCGATTGAGACTTGGTGTCAGGCAGATGGCTGTAATGAGATCCTTTATTTGGTAGTCGTCTATTGCTTGTTCGGCGATGATTTGCTCGATTTCGATCCGGTCTGTGGCGGTGAGTTCACGGGCGGCAAAGAAGCGGGCGACGTGGGTCGTGAAGGCCTTGGCAAAACGATCCTGTTCTTTCACCAGTGCCTGTTGGAATTCGATGGGATTGGTGAACTTGTGGGTTTTCAACAGAATGCCGGATGGATCGACCTTCCGCTTGTTGGGGTAGTTGTCCCGCCAGCGGCCGACCACATCGTAGTTTTCCAATGCGAAACCGAGTGGATCGATGCGGGCGTGGCAGGCGGAGCAATCAGGATTGTTCCGGTGAATGGAAAAACGTTCCCGGATGGTTAAGGACTTGTCTCCCGCCCGTTCATCGAGTGCGGGTACATTGTTCGGTGGTGGGGGAGGTGGATCGTTAAAAAAGACCTCGGTAAGCCATACACCTCTGGCGATTGGTTGGGTGTGAGTAGGGGCAGAGGTCATGGTCAGGACTGCTGCATTTCTGACAATGCCTCCGTAGCGTGGATCTTTGAGAGAGACCTTTCGGTATGTGGAATCTTTAAGCTTTTTACCAAACTTTGCCTCGTGTGATTTTCGTGCCTCGTCTTGAAGTTGCTTCACACCTTTGGGCGGAGCCATTGCTGATAATTTTTTGTGTGCTTCCTCCAGCTTTGTGTGAAGATCTGCCATCTTTGGTTGCACCTCGGATGTTGCTGGAGTTGGGGTGTCTTCAAAGTACGCGGAAAGGACTTCCACGGGGGACAATGCACGGTTGTAAAGTCGGGCTTTTCGAATGGAGCCGGACATGGCTGGGGATTCTCCACGAGCGGTGGTCATTTTGCCAATCATGACTCTCCGTTGTAAGGTTTTGAAGTGTCGTGTGCGGACGTGAATGGGATTACCATGAAGATGGCCGTTCCGGTAGAGGGAGACCATGCCCTGTTTATCCATCGTCATGACCAAATGAATGTAATTCTCCGTATCTTTCTCCGGGGAAGGGGACGCGTATGGAGTGATCGGTTGGTCCATCGGAGAGGGGAACCAATGGCCGAGTGTATTTTTCCCAAAGGCCAATGAATCAAACTGGCTTTGATTGTCATGAACCAGACCAAAGATCTCGGCATTATGTGTTTCGAGATTGTCCAACTTTACCCAAACTTCGTAGCTACGGGCATTCATTCCCATGGGGATCAGTTCGCTCTCCAGGTAGGCGGAGTTCAACTTTACTCCACCTTTCCCAATGGTGTACTTGCCATGCCCGGTAAGGTCGAGGTCTCCAATTGAGTCCGTAAGGTCACCGTTGAAATTCCAGGCCGCAACAGGTGTCACCTTTTTACCTGAAACGAGGCCGTCTTTGGCAAGGTTGCTGATCTGATGGCTGAGTTCAGTCATAGTCGCAATCAACTGGCAACTTTTCTCAGCAAGCTTCTCATTTGCCTGCTGCACTTGTGCGGCGTCAATCTTTGGGGGAGTCAGGTCGGTGCCATACCAATCTTCAAGTAAGCTGTTGTGGTAGGAAAATGTAGGGTTGATCAGATCTTCAAGAGGGCGGTTTTCCAAAAAGATGGCATCGAAGAGGAGTAAAGGTTCTGGTACCATGCCGATACCTGCAGGTTGTTTGCCCAAGCTGTAGTATCGATATTTTCCACGGTCTGGAGTGGCGGAAAGGATCATTTCCAACTGCATCCACTGGGCTGGGAAACTGTCCAGAAATCGGACGATTTTGGGATCCTTCATCATGTTCCTCACCGTTGACTTCAGGGTGTCCGGTTTGGAAAGCTTTCCGGAATCTGCCAGATCCAACAAGGTTTCGTCAGGACTGCTGCCCCATAAGAAGAAGGAGAGCTTTGAGGCCAATGCATAGGTAGCATAGGCTGGATCGGCTGCAGCTTCGCGGAATCGATAGAGGAACTTAGGGGAAGACAATACAGCAGCCGCAGCATCCTTCATCGCTGAAGTGAAGTCAGAACCTTTCTCAACCTGAGATACAACGTAGGCAACATACCGCTGAGTCACACGTTCTTCCACTGGTCCACGAAAGGCCAGCCTAACGAATCTTTTCATCCGCTTTTGAATCTCACCATTGAGATCTTTGTCCTTATTCGGAGCGGCAAAGTACCAATCCCAGATTCCCACTGTCTTTGGATTGAAGTCTGGGCTCTTGAGAATGGAAACTCCGAGGTCAAACATTGCCTCAATCAAGAGGGGAGGCAAGGTCAGATGGTCGGCCTGATTATCATATCCATGCTCGGCCTGAAGATCCTTCGGGAATGGGTCCACAAATCGCATGCCTCCACCTTCGTTGAGAGAATCGCAGGATACTTTGACTTCTTCTGGAAGACGATCCGCTACGGGGTTGAGATAATTGGTGTGCCGAGTCATCAATCGCTCCGGCAAGGCAAAAGGATCGAGGCTCAAATCAAAGAGATCCCGCACCGCATTGTTGTACTGAAATCGATTCAAGCGATGGATCGGAATGCGAACAGTTTCGCTCTCTTTAGCTGCCGACTTCAAAGATTTTCTCAGCGCATCGAGAAGCTGCGTCCGTTGTTGGTCCGTCAACTCAGGTTCATCTTCTGGCGGCATGTCAAGGGTGTCGACAACATCGATGACCTTACCAATCAACTCCGGTTGGGCATAAAAATCCTCCTGGGTTTTGATCGCATAAAGATCGACCTTGCCCTTGGTGCGTTTCTTGCCGTGGCACTCTACACATTTCGATTGTAGAATGGGGGAAATTAAATCCTTGAAATCGTCCGCATGAACGGCCGAGACCACCAGAGTTACGGAAGCTGCAAGGACAGCGAGATGTCGATGAATGGAGGTCATGTCCACAGATCAGAAATTACCCCAGTGCTGTCCGCAAAAGAGTTGGTTTCCACTTCCATGAGGTTGGCCAATGTCAGCCAAAGGTTAGCACAAGGTGTTCCTGTTTCGCAGGCTACCCATCTTCCTTGTTTGAGTTGGCCTTGTGCTCCCCCCGTGATCATCATTGGGAGGTCAAAAAACTGGTGAGTTGCCCCGTCGCCAAGTCCAGCTCCACAAGCGACAATGGAGTTGTCGAACACCGTGCTGCCATCGACTTCCTTCACCTGCTTCATTCGGTCAATCATGTAGCTGAATTGCTCCATGTGAAAGAGGTCAATCTTCTGCAAAGGTTTGTATCCCTCGCCGAGTTGGTTGTGGGACATGGAGTGGTGGTTTACGGGCTTGTCGAATACGCCTTCATACATCAGGGGAGCACTCCAGCGTTCCGGACCGATCATGACGGTGGCCACATTGGTCAATCCCATACGAAGTGCGGCAACGGTCAGGTCTGCCATCAGGCGAATGTACTCACCACGAGGCAGCACTTCATAAGCGGGTGCATCAACCGCTGCATCGGTTACCAACTTTTCCAGACGATCGACCCGTACTTCGAGGTCACGAACACTCGTCATGAAGTCGTCGAGAGTGCTGCGATCTTCCGAGCCGAGAAGTCGTTGCAGATCTTTGGCATCCTCCAGCACAAGGTCGGTCACATTGCGTACATGTTTTCGCATGCCATCGGACATGAAGAGCCGTTTGTATAATTTGTGAGGACTCTTGATCGAGGGGGCAATTTCGCCCGGACCATACCAGGAAATGTTGTCGAAATAGATGTCTTCCAGCGGGCTGCTATAACCATTGCAACTGACTTCCAAAGTCGGAAACACAGATTTCTTCCCTACACGGTCACCAATCACATGGTCGAGGGAACGACCGTTGGGATAACGCCAACCTTTTTCCTTGGCTTGTTCAGGTGATACGCTGGTCAGGAAACTCGATGAACCCTGGGCATGCACATCCTGGCCATCTTTGAAAGAACGGTCCAGACCTGTCAGGAGAGTAAAGCTGTCCTTGTGGCGGGCAAGTGGTTGTAAGGTTTCGGTAAATTCAAGCGGATGAATCCCAGGTTTGTATTTGTGCCGCTGGTCCTTGATCAACTTTTCCGCACTGAAGCCTCCCAATGCTGAAGGAAGTTTCTTTTCACCTTCACCAGGGAAAAAGGCCCGCCGCACCATGCCGTTGGGTAGATACATGATCACCAGTTTTTTCGAAGGCTTTGTCAGAGGTTTCGAACTGGCTTCTGACAGAGACGGAAGGAAAGGAAGGAGCATGGTGGCTCCACCGCCACATAGGAAAGTTCGTCTATGGGTTGTTTTTATCATTGGCTTGTTGGCTGAAGTTGCGGAAGGGGGTGACAAGGTGAAAAGGGGATAAGGAGAAGAGGTGACAGGGTAAAGAGGGCGGTTGCGAAAATCTCCGTAGATCTGCGGATCATAAAGGACAGGTGGTGGACTGGATTAACAGGATTTACAGGATTATCTTCAACATCACTTGGATGCCACGGTTGGGCGGTTGCGGATGCGGATGGCGTCTATTGAAAAGTCCACTTCACCACGGTCGGGATATCCTCGGACGGCGAGGTTCAGCATGCCTCCGATTTCCCCGGTGCCGCCGAGCTTACTGGGATCACCTGTGAACCGGGAGTTCCAGATGGTCTTCTTTCCATCAGAAATAGTAGTGCGATAGGTGCCTGCCAGGGAATCCACATCGATGAGTAATCGGTAGGTGACGTCCTGCTTTAGGGGTAAGATTTGATGTCGCTCCGCATTGTCGGGTAGGAAGGAATTGAAGCAATGCCAAGCCAATTCGCCATCGGGTCTTGGGAAGGCACGAATCTTCCAGGAAGGGCCAGGGTCGGGGGCTCGGGAGGCTTCGGTTGCTTCAAAAAAGTGGATCTCCTGAACTCTCTCGACCGGGCAATTTAGACGAAAGAGGATTTCCACAGTGTGAGGTAAGTTGGTGTCCAGGTCGCCCGTGTTCCCGTAGCCACGATGTAGGAACATGGCAACTTTTCGTCTGGATTCACCAATCATTTTTGCGGACAGGTAACTCCCGGTTTCCGGGCTGAGTGGCTGTTGGTCTAAAATACTCAACTTCAAGTCTTTACCGACCAACTCATGACCCCAGGGAGTGGTCCAACCATTTTCTGGTTTTCCGGGAAAATTGTCGGAAGGAAAGTTGTCGCCAATCGCACCTCCAGTGAGTGCATTTCGAGTTCGTTCAAAAGAGGTATGACGCAGATCAATCGACTCTTTGGTATCTGCTGCAATAGCAAGACCTGCTGTGATGGGTAAGGGTTTGCCTTCTTCATGGTCTTTGTCGACCACATCGACCCGGCCATCAAATACATGCACTTCGGTTTTGCCTCCTGCTCCCACTTCCAGCCCAAACTCGGTTCCCTGGTCGACGACATCCACTTCTGGAGTGACCACCGTGAAACCTTGTCCACTTGGGGGAACATAGGCAGCGAGTCGACCATAGTGGAGCATGGCATTCATGTTGGAACTGAACTCAATTTCGGCGGGGCCTTCCAGAGTTACGACCACTCCATTGTCCAAACCTAATCGGGCAACTCCACTGCGTATGGCAAAGGTCTCATCGACCAGATTTTCGCTTGCATCGTATTGTGTGCCACTCCAAACCACACTCTCCGAATCCAGTATTTTGGCAAAGGGCAAGGTGTCGTAGGAGTCCATGAAGAGTTGCACACAAAAGACGACGGCTGCAGCTGCCGCTGAGATGATGGGGGCAATCCAGCGTATGGGATGATTGACTTTCGCAGGTTGGGAATTTTTGGCCAATTTGTTGGTCCTGCCCAGTTCTTCCGCATCTATGTGCATTCCACAAAAGTCCCGATAGAGACGACGTGCAACGGCGGAAGACTCCAGCCATTTGTTCAAAATGTTGAAATCCTGATTGGATGCATCTCCGTCGCATACACGACCCAGCAATCCATAAAATTCGCGTTCTTCTTGTTGTGTCATTTTAAGCTTCGCCTAACAATTTCTGTGATACACATTTGCCCAGCAGCACTCGGAGCCGCTGGAGTCTTTTGGATAAAGCATTGACCGTTTGATTGGTGTCGGTAGCCAATTGATCCAGGGTGGTCTTGGGGGCGTAACGATGTTCGATCAACCTGCGGTCTTTGTCTTTGAGTTCGGCCAGACAGGTTTTGAGAGCTTCCAGCCGCTGCTCCTGTGAGATGTCAGTGTCGTGCTCCTGCACATTCATCAACTCCACGGCTTTGTCGCTCAAGTACTTGGCACGGGTCGCATACTTCTGGCGATGAGAGAGGACCGTTTGGTAGATAAACTGCCGAGCCCAAGGCAGGAAAGGTCGCTTCGGGTCGTAATCATCAAAGCGTCTCCAAAGTGAAGCCATCGCATCCTGCAAAACATCATCCGCATCCGACCGATTCGCACACAACGAAAAGGCAAAACGATAGAGCATCGGTTCAGCTTCTGTGAAGAGATCCGTAAAGCGGTTATCCAGCTTTTTTACATGCATTGGGTCGGTTGTTCGAATTGTTTCTTGTAAGGTATTATGGTGAGCGTCCTGAATCTGCTTCTCGTTTTGAAACTTTTTTTGAAACGCGAGGGAAGAATAGCGGTATTTCGGGGTGCACACCAGCAGAGAAGAGTGCCGAAAACGAACTTGGTCCACAGTAGGCTTCCGCTTTCCAAGGTAGACAAGGCCAGATGATCTTAAATCATGCGAAGCACTTTGGACTGCGGAAGCCTGCTCCCGCTTTCAGCAAGGAAGCCCAGCTGCCTTGCATTACAGGATGACTTTAGCAAAGCTCACCAAGCTAAAGGCGAGGAAATCAAACGTACTGTGCCGAAACACCTCGCTGCTGTTGCTTTAAGATGAAAAAATCTCACAAAAAGAGGCAGATATTGCTTTTCAGCATAATTTCTGAGGTAAGAACAACCATTTCCGAAGGTACCTATGAATCGATGTCATTTTTTACGAGCTGCAGGTGTGAGCATTTCTCTGCCTGCTTTGGAATCTCTTGCCGCCACGGCTCCAGCTACTGCCGGACCTCGCAACTTTGTTGCTGTCGGGACGTATCTTGGCTGGCACCAAAATGCATTTTATCCGAAAGAAACTGGAAAGCAGTGTCTTAATTGGTAAATGTAATTTGAAATCAACTGATCCTTAGTTCAATGCCAGCCCTAAAAATTATATTTAATATAGCAGTATTCTTGTTTGTAATGTTTCAATCCTTCGGAAATCAGGATGAATTTTTTAGTTCTTTGGAAAAACGAGAAGATATCTCATTCCTTCGTGGAAAAGAAAAAATGCCCTATGTGCATTTCTTTGCTGCAGAGTCTGAGTACGGTGCTTTCTTCAGTATGCCGATGCTGGGGAAAATGCTAA
>MDSW01138459.1_pt1 | contig 10946 bp, 5 predicted proteins | sample 811171 | NCBI WGS metagenome assembly MDSW01 (sample SAMN05326641, study PRJNA326480) | marine metagenome | isolation source: seawater | place: Atlantic Ocean: North West | collected 2012 | reverse complement strand
GCCCCGGCCCCGGCCCCGGCCCCGGCCCCGGCCCCGGCCCCGGCCCCGGCCCCGGCCCCGGCCCCGGCCCGGGCCCCGGCCCGGCGGGGGAGCGAGCGGGGCCCGCCCGGGTTCCTCCGCTCGCGTCCGGTCTCGGCGCTCGGCTCGCGTCGTTGGACCCGTCGGATCCGAGCACGATTCCGGACTCGCCGTCGTCTTCGGCGAAGGTGGCGATTCGGTGCGCGCTGGCGGAGGCAGCGGCGGCGGCGCCCGTGCCGCGGAACTACGGCGAGGTCCTGGACGTCGCCGCGGTGGCGAAGCGAGCGACCGCCGCGCGGCGGGGGAGGGAGAACCTGATGCGGTTCAAGGCGAAGGCGGAGCGCGCTCGAAGCGAGGCGAGCGAAGGGAACCCGGCGGAGGGACGCGGCGGAGGAGGGAGGCGCGCGGGAGGGGGAGCGAGGGGGAGCGGCGAAGGGGACCCGCGAGGGGGAGTGAAGGCTCCTCCGGGGTCTCGCTCCCGTCGTCCCGTTCCCGTCGCCCTCGCGGGTCCCTCGGCGACGCGGCCGCCGCCGCCGCCTCCGGCCGCCGCGCGCGCCACGCGCGCGAGCGCCGCGCGACAGCGCGAGGGTCGGCCGATGTCCTCGGCGTCGGCGCATCGCGACGCGCTCCGAGAGGAGACGCGGAGGACGAAGCGCGCGGCGCCGAGGGCGAGCGACGCCGGGTCCTCCGCGGGGGGTTCCGCCGCCGCGAGGTTCCGCGAGAGGGTCGCCGCGCACGTCGCCGCGGGGGGCGACGGGGAGGCGCGGCGCGTGTACGGGTTCGAGCGGTGAGAACGTGCGATGCTCTCGACGAGCTCGCTCGTGTAGGACTGTAGTAGCACTTCACAGGCAGCAGAACCCGACGACAGCCGCCCACCGCGCGCGAAACGTTCGGCGTCCAAGGAAATTCAAAACGACCGACGAAACGCCTGATGTCGTTGGCAGCAGCGTTCCACGGGAGGGGGGAAAACTCGGGTTGACGTCGGTGCGGGTGCGCCTCGTCAGTCGCGCGGGCGCGCGCGTCTCGTGCGCGTCATGCGGGTTCGGGCGCTTTCGCTGGCGCTCGCGTCGCTCGCGCTCGCGGGCGTCGCGGGCGAGGACTACGACGTCGCGGACGCGGCTTCTCTGTCCGCGGCGATCGACGCGGCGGCGTCCGGCGATGCCTCTGCGTTCGGCCTTCCTTCGTTCGCGGACGCCTCGGACGCCGCGTCGTGGTACGCGCGGGGGTCGTTCGGGGACTCGGCGGCGGCGGACCCCGCGCGCGAGGGTTGGCGCGAGGCGTGGCGCAAGGGCGTCGAGCGCGCGTGGAGCGAGGCGCACACGTGCCCGACGCATCCCGGCGGGCACTGGGAGGCGGTCCCGGAGTCGCACCGCCGCATCCTCCGCGTCGTCAGCTACGACGAGTACAGCGGCTTCAACTTCCCCGGCGGAGGCGAGACGTGGGACGACCGCCCGTACGTCTTCCCGCCGTTCAACCCCCCCCCGCCCCCCCCGTTCCCGTCGCCCCCTCCCCCGGAGCCCCCGCTCCCGCCTTTCGCCCCGCCGCCCCCCGCCGAGACGTGGCCCCCGCCGCCGGCGCCGGATCCCGTCTCCCGCTCGGCGGCGTTCCGCCGCGCCGAGACGGACCCCGTCGTCGACCTCTTCGTCGGGTACCTCGGCGTCGGCGCCAAATTTCAGAGCGTGCGGCAGTACTACTACTCCCTCGAAAACTCCACCGCGCTCCGATCGGCGTACCCGCGCGACGCGGACCCCGCGAACATCAGCGTGGGCTCCCATCGGCACGCGCAGCTTCTCGACGTCCCCCCCGGCCCGGACGTCACGGTGTACGTGCGCCTCGCCGCCTCCGAGTCCGAAGGCGGCGAAGCCGTCGGCGAGGTCGAGGCCGTCCCCGTCGTCATCGGCTCGTTCCTTCAGGCGTCGTGGGGCCCGGGGAACGGCAAGCACGTGGAGGCGCGGACGCTGTACGAGCTCGTCGAGGGGATGAGGGACGAGACGGTGGAAAAGATCACGCTGCGGAGGCACGTGGAGCTGCCTCCCGGAAATTTCTCCCTGCCGACGATCCGCGACGGGCGAACGCTCACCGTGACGGGGCTGTGCGACGCCGCGCGGTGGGGGAACGCCTCGGACGCTTCGTCGACCGCTTCGGACGCTTCGTCGACCGCTTCGGAGTCGCCGGTCGGAGGCGGTCGGCGTCGGCTGGCGCAGGTGACGTTCGGGTCGGCGTACGAGGACCGGTACGACGGGACGTACTCGAACCTCACCCCCGAGGAGGCGCGCGAGCTCCGCCTCCTCGTCGCGCGCATCACCGCGAAGATCGCCCTCGGCCTGTACAACCAGACGGCGATCCCCGCGCCCTGGCCGCACTACCCGAGCGACATCCAGCCGGCCTCGAACCCCGACCCGTTCGCGCCCGCCTCGACGGGCGTTCCGGGCGCGTTCGTCCGCGGGACGGCGTTCGATGCGCCGCTGCCCTCGGCGGCGCACGCCCCGGGCACCGCGCACGCGCACTTCGGCCCCGCGGACCCGTTCGAAGCGTCCAGCGGGCCCGGGATGAACGTCACCGCGAACGTCGTCGGGTCGGAGGTGGTGAACGTGACCAACGCGACGGGCCACGTCGTGGGAACCCGCGTCGAGTACCTGTACGCCGTCGCGCCGACGAACCGGTGCGTCGTCGACGGCGCGCGCGCGAGCCGGCTGTTTGCGGTGGGCGATCCGGACGCGCCGGATTGCGCGTGGCCCCGCCCGAGGCCGCGGAGGTTCGAGCCCGCGCAAGCCGGAACCGCGCCGAGGGCGTTCACGGTGGTCGGACCTTCTTCTTCGTCGTCCACGTCTTCTTCGTCCCGCGGCGGATCGTTTGCTTCGCGCCACGTCGGCTTGGCGTCGGCCACCGCTGGGGTCTCGCCGTGGGGGGGCGACGCGCACCCGCGAAGAACCGCCGGCGACGCGGGGCGAAGGATGAGACGCGTCGACGACTTCGTCTCCGCGAACCACACGGCGTCGTCTCCGGGTGCGTCGTCGGTGGACCCGTCGGACCCCGGGTTCGCGCGGCCCGCGTCGCGTCGGTGCGGGCGGCTGACCCTGGAGAACCTCGTCCTGCGCGGCGGGTTCGCGGAGGAGGCGCCGGGCGCGGCGGCGATTGTTCGCGGGGGGGAGCTTCGCGCGACGGGGTGCGTGGTCGAGGGGCACAGGACCGGTCGCGGCGCGGGGAGGGGCGGCGCTGTGGCGAACCTGGGCGGGGTCGTGGACGTGGCGCGGTGCGTGTTCCGGGATAACGTCGCGGGGCGGGGGAGGGACGGCGACGGGGCGGACGACCTGGAGGCGGTCCCGACGACGGGAGCGGGGAACCACGTCTACAGCGCGAGCGGGTCGAGGCTGCGGATCGATCGCGTCACGACGTTCGACGATCGGTTCGGGGCCGTGTTCGCGCGGCCGGTCGTCAGGCAGGGCGACGAGGTGGGGGTGTGATGAGAGGCGCGGGGGCGTGCGCGTTCGGGCGCGAAAGGGACACGTTCGGGGGGGGACCCCGCGGCGCTACAGACGGGGGTTTCCCCCTCGCGCGCGCCGCCGCTCGTCTTCTCTCGTCACGCGACGACGTCATCCTGGATGCCGCAGACCATGTTTCTCGGGAGCGCGACGTCGATTTTTTTCGGGTACGCCAACTCGAGGTTCGCCATGATCTCCACGAACTCGTCCTTCCCCTTTCCGAGCCTCGGGTTGTGTCTCTTCTCCTCCCCGACCGTGCTCGAGCGGTGTCCCTTGTAGTCGTGCGCGGGATACACCACGGTTTCGTCCGGGAGCGAGAAGATCTGGTCCCGCACCGAATCGTACAGCGTGTCGCTCGACCCGCCCTGGAAGTCCGTCCGGCCGCACCCACGGATCAGCAGGGCGTCGCCCGTGAACACCTTATCGTCGAAGACGTACGACAGGCACCCCTCGGTGTGCCCCGGGGTGGCCCTCGTCTCTAGGAACAGCGAGCCGAACTCGACGCGGTCGCCGTGCGCAATCTTGACGTCGGCGTTCGCGCCGGAGGCGGTGGCGATGACGGACTTGACCTCGGGCCGCCTCGCCTTGATCAAGCCGCTGCCGGTGACGTGGTCGGCGTGGCAGTGCGTGTTGATGACGTACTTGAGCCGCACGCCGAGCTCGTCCACGAGCGCCAAGTCGCGATCGACCATCTCCAGCACCGGGTCGATGAGCACCGCGTCCCGGGACGCGCCGTCCGCAATGAGGTACGTGTACGTGGACGAGCCCGCGGTGTCGAAGAGCTGGCGGAAGATCACGGGCGGGCGCGGAGCCAGGGCCCTCGCCACGCCCGCGCACAGCTCGGGGCGGGCGGTGAACTTCAGGGGAGGGGCCATCTGCCTGGCCGCCTGCAGCGCGGAGGAGGCGCCGAGCTTCTCCGCGCGGGCCTTGGCGAGGATGAACGGGATCCCAGCGCGCGTCGCGGTGCTGCACTGGATGAGGAGCGGCTTCGGCGCGGCCGCGACGTGGTCCACGAGCTTATCCACAAACGCGGGGGTGAGCGCGGCGGGGGAGGCCAGCGGCATCACCTCGAACGGCAGCGCGCCGAGGTGCGCGGACGGATTCTTGGCGTGGCCCGCGTCGTTGAGGTACAGCCAAGATTTCACGCCAGCACCGACGCACGCCGAGACCTCCTCGGGGGACATGTCCCCGGCCAGCACGACCTGGTCGGCGTCGTACGCGATCGTCCCGTCGGGAAGCGACATCTCGAGCGACTCGTGAACACCCGGAGCGCCGCAAAATGAGACCGCAGGGAGTGTTCGAACTCGATCTTCGACGCGCACGTGCTCAAGCACGTGGTTCTTTCTCTCCGTCATAGTGTGTCATGACTCTGTCCAACTTCCGCGGAAAAATATCCACGTGCCACGTGCCGCCGGGGGAAAAGGCGGAAATTCCAGGAGAGTCATCAGACTGGGAGCGGCGGAAAAATTCCGGGCGGACGGAAAATTCCTTCTGCCCGTCACACTTGTCCAGTTCGAGCTCGCGTCGACGGCCGTTTCGTTCGCCCGGGACTTGCACTCCGGGCGGGCAAAAAAATTGTCGTCCGCGGCGCGCGTCGCCGCCAGTTTTCTCTCGCGCGCGGCGCCCCGCCCCGCTCTTCAGGCGCGTCGCTCGCGCCCCGCGCGTGCTCATCCCATGCCTCCCCCTCTCCCCCGCATCGAGACGGTGAAGCTTCGTACCGGCGCGTCCATGCCCTTGGTTGGGCTCGGGACCGCCCACCTGTACCGTGACGCGGGTCGTGCCGCGATCGCGGACGCCTTGGACGCGGGGTACAGGCACGTCGACTGCGCGAAGGTGTACGGGAACGAGTCCCTCGTCGGAGACGAGCTGGCGCGCGCGATCGCGGGGGAGCCGAGCGGCGCGGATGCGCCCGGCGCGGCGCCCCGCGCGTCCGCGCGCGGCGCGCGCGCGCCGATCCCTCGCTCGGAGCTGTTCGTCGTGAGCAAGCTGTGGAACGACGACCACGCCCCCGGGGACGTCGCGGCTGCGTGTCGGCGTTCACTGCGGAACCTGCGGCTCGAGTACCTCGACCTCTACCTCATCCACTGGCCGCTGGACTGGCGTAAGGGCACTGTGCTGTGCCCCGGCCGCACGCCGCTCATCGAGACCTGGCGCGCGATGGAGAAGCTCGTGGACGAGGGCTTGGCGCGCGCCATCGGCGTGAGCAACTTTGACGAGGCGCAACTGCGCGACCTGGCGCGCGACGCGAGAATCCAACCCGCCGTCAACCAAGTCGAGCTCCACCCGTTTTGCCAGCAGCCCGAGCTCGTGACAGCGTGCGAAGCGATGGGCGTCGCCGTCACCGCGTGGTCGCCGCTCGGCAAGGGCGCGAGGGCGCTGATGGAGAACCCGGTCCTCGAGCGACTCGCGGCGGGCGACGGCGCCCCCGCCTCCTCGTCGTCGTCGTCGTCGTCGGGCGGCACCGCGCGACGAGGGCCCGCGGACGTCGCGCTTCGGTGGAACACGCAGAGGGGGGTCGCGGTCATCCCAAAGAGCACGAGCGGCGCGCACCTTCGCGCGAACCTGCGCGCCGGGGACGGGTCGTGGGCGCTGAGTCGCGAGGGGATGGCCGCCGTGGCGGGGCTCGACGCGGGGAAGCGGCGGGTGCCGGACCTCCTCGGGGTGTGGCCGGCGACGGCGAACCCGGCGGCGATCGCGGCGGGGTGGGTCGTGAGGAACATCGCGCGCGCGGTGTTCGCGGTCGTGCCCAACAGGGTGGACTTGATGGCGCCGCAGTAGACGAGTAGGCCACGCGGGAGACGAGGACGAGCGCGCGCGTTTTGTAGAGTCGATAACCAAGAAAAAATTGAGATTTTCCGCGCGCGGGGGCGCGTGCCCATCAGACCACCGCTCCTCAGCAGCGGACCTGCTTGCGGTCGTCGGACCTCCGTTTGACGCTCATCAAGTTCACATTGCCGACGACGCGTTTTCTCACAACACCCCCCAACCACCCTCGCTTCCTCCCGCGCGGTCACTCCCGGCCGCGTCGCGCGGTTCGGTCGATGGCGACGATGCGTCGCGCGCTCATCGCGGCGGTGTTGGCCCTGTGCCTCGCCTCGGACGCGGGCGCGTCTCGCGTCGTCGACGGTTCTGGTTCGGACGCGACGCGCGCGGATCCCTCGGTGGGTTCGCTCGGTGGCGACGATCGCAACCCCGCCTCCGAGAGCTCCTCGGAGGCGGCGGCTCTGGGCGCGTACGTGGGCACGCAGGGTTTCGTCGACAAGCCCCCCGAGCCCAAGGGTTTACCCCGCGCGGTGTTCATCCACATCCCGAAGACGGGGGGGACGACGATCGAGCTCAGCGCGGCTCGCCGCGGGGTTCGGCTCGGGATGTGCGCGGCGCGGTGCGAGTCGGTGAACAACCGCTGCGAGACGTTCGACCCGGAGCAGCTGTACGAGACGCAGCCCGGGTACGGCAAGTGCAGCCGCGTGCACCGCCCGCCCAGGTTCTCCAACGGCGTCGTCCCCGACTCCTTCTGCGTCGTCCGCAACCCGTTCGACCGGCTCATCTCCGAGTTCCACTACAACCGCGCCATGCCGTGGAACGCCAAGAGCAAATTCGAGGACACGTGCGAGGATTTCCAAACCTGGCTCACTCAAGTCACCGACGTCGTCATCAACAGCAAGATGGTGCAGTGCCACCTGCGCGCGATCGAGCCCGGGTCGACGATCGACCCCGACCGCGACTGTCCGGTGGCGGCGCCGAAGGGCACGCCCTGGGAGGACTGCCACACCCTCCCGCAGTCGCTGTACGTCGCCGGGTGCGAGACGGTGCTCGCGAACGAGCGGTGGGAGGAGGACGTCATGCCCTTCATGCACAAAGTCGCCGGCGTGGAGCCCAGCGAGATGGAGAAGGCGACGCTGTACAAGTACAAGTTCAACGGGGGGGAGCACGCGAGGGATGGGGGCAGGGGCGCGCTGGGGGGGGGCGGGCGGCGAGAGAAGCAGGACGGAGTCTTCCACGGCGTGGACGACAGGTGCTGGGTGCAGCTCAAGTGGGAGACGATCCAGCGCGTGCACGAGGCGTACGAGGCGGACTTCAGGCAGTTCGGGTACAGCGCCATGCCGCAGTCTTTCGCGGGGCCAAGCCGGGGGTACACCAAGGCGCACCACGTCCGGAAGAGGGCGGCGCGGCTCGGGTACAGCTTGGGCGGGGAGGGAAGCAAGGCGGGCGAGATTGACCGCGACGGCATCTCGCGGTGTCTCAAGCCGCTCAAGCACACCTTCCTGAACGCGCTCTTCCAAAACGGATTCATCGCGCCGGAGGTGCTCATGGAAATCACGGCCGCCGAGTTCGCGGGAAGAATCTGAGGGGATAACGAGCGATCGATCAGGCGCCCGGGGGGAATTCGTGGGAGATGCTGAACGCCGAGAGATGAGTTGCGTCGGCTGCGAAACTTCGGCGCGGGCGGAGTTGTCGTCATTTACGAAGGTACTTGTAATTCACGCGAGACGCGCGCGCCGCTTCTCCTCCCATTCCGCCATTCCCTCTCCTTCAATCGTCGCTCTACTTGATCTTGCGGATGAGAACGTACACGCGGTTATCTATCTCCACGTCCTGGAGGTTCTTCGGTTCCGCCTTGAGGTGCAGGAGCAACCCGCCGAAGGAGATGTTCACGGCGGCTTTGGCGATTCCCCCCTCATCGGTGTCCTCCTTCTTGAAAACCTTCCCGTACATGACGTACTCGTACGCGTCCGCCAGACTCTCCTCGCCGCTCTGATCGAACGACGTATCCTCGGGGGTGCCGTTCAAGCTGAGCGTGGGGGCGAGCACGAGGGTGAACTTCGTTCCGACCTTCGCGGACGGGTGGGGGGTGAGGGGCGAAGAAGGCGCGAGGGTTAACGACGAAGGGGACTCGAGGGAGACGAGTGCTGAATCGAGAGACGACGAGCGCGCCGCGCGTTGTTCGCGGGTTCCGCGCGGTTTCGACGCGCGACGGCGAGATCGCGGGGGGGGGGGTCGAGACCGCGTCGATGGGAATGGCGAGCGCACCTCCAGCTTGTAGATGTCGACGTTGATGTCGATCTGAAGCTCCGCCTCGAACTGGCTTCGGCACCGGAAGCGGGACACCTTGTCGAACTTCTTCCCGTCCGGATCCTGGTCGATAACCTCGAAGAGGTCCTCGTATGCGATGACACCGCCGGCCACCGCGGGCGCCATCTCTCTCTCCTCTCTCGCGACCGAACCTGAGGCTCGAGAGCGGCGTGGAAAGGAGCGCGAGGCCCTCCGCGCGAGAGCGGGAATGGCCGGAGACGGGGGCGGAGATGATTATTGTCGACCGAAATACACGCGGGTGTTCCACAAATGTTTCCCGCCGCCATCCCCGGGCAACGGAGGGAGGCGAGAGGCCGCGCGCCGATGGTCGTGGAAGCGACTTTCCGAAACGCACGTCGCGTCGTTGACAGCTCCTCACTTTTCCCTGCGCGTGCCCGAGCTTCTGTATCGACGCACCCGACTTCCACCATGGCGGAGGAGACCGAGACGTTCGCCTTCCAGGCCGAGATTAACCAGCTCCTGTCGCTGATCATCAACGTACGTCGACCGAACCCAGCGCCTCGTTTCCCGGCGAAGACGATTCGCGGCGCGACGATCGCGCCGTCAACTCGGCACTCGCGACGTCGATCGAAGATCCGCCCGGCACACGCGCCTCAGCGCTCCAAGCTGACCCCCATCTCCCTTTTCCCCGCCGCAGACCTTCTACTCCAACAAGGAAATCTTCCTTCGCGAGCTCATCAGGTGCGTCCAACCTTCGACGCCGCGCGATCGCGCATCCCGCGTCGACGCTTTTTTGCGCGCGTAAAATCCCGGCGCCGGCGGTGGCTCTCCGTTGCCGCCTCTTTTTTCTTCTCCTCCGACGCCGGATCTCGCCCCGTGCGGAGCGACTGACCCACCCCGTCCTGTCTCGACCCCACAGCAACTCTTCCGATGCGCTCGATAAGATCCGCTTCGAGGGTCTCACCGACAAGTCCCGCCTCGAGGCTCAGGTGCGACCCCCCTCGGTCGCGGAAAAGTCCCGTCAGATCGCTCGCCTTCGACAGCTTTCTTTTTCTCGCGATCGGCCGCCGCTCCGTGACTTTTCCCGGGGGACCCTGCCCGCTGACCTTTCCTCCTCCCCTCTTCCCCTTCCCCCCGTCCCTCGTTCAGCCCGAGCTGTTCATCCACGTCGTGCCCGACAAGACGAACAACACCCTCACCATCATCGACTCCGGTATCGGCATGACCAAGGCGGATCTCGTGAACAACCTGGGTACCATTGCCCGCTCCGGCACCAAGTCCTTCATGGAGGCGCTCACCGCGGGCGCGGACATCTCCATGATCGGCCAGTTCGGCGTCGGTTTCTACTCCGCGTACCTCGTCGCGGAGAAGGTCGTCGTGTACACGAAGAACAACGACGACGAGCAGTACCGCTGGGAGTCCCAGGCGGGCGGCTCCTTCACCGTCACCAAGGACAACTCCGAGCCCATGGGCCGCGGCACGAAGATGGTCCTCCACCTCAAGGATGACCAGCTCGAGTACCTCGAGGAGCGCCGCCTCAAGGACCTCGTCAAGAAGCACTCCGAGTTCATCTCCTACCCCATCTCTCTCTGGACGGAGAAGACCACCGAGAAGGAGGTGAGTGATGACGAGGAGGAAGAGGAGGACAAGGAGGAGGAGGAGGGCAAGATCACCGAGATCAAGGACGAGGACGAGAAGAAGGAGAAGAAGACAAAGAAGGTGAAGGAGGTGTCGCACGAGTGGGCCATCATGAACAAGCAGAAGCCCATCTGGATGCGCGCGCCCGAGGAGATCTCCAAGGACGAGTACTCCGCCTTCTACAAGTCTCTCACCAACGACTGGGAGGAGCAGCTCGCGGTGAAGCACTTCGCCGTCGAGGGTCAGCTCGAGTTCAAGTCTGTGCTCTTCGTCCCCAAGCGCGCGCCCTTCGACATGTTTGACGGCAAGAAGAAGGCGAACAACATCAAGCTGTACGTGCGCCGCGTGTTCATCATGGACAACTGCGAGGACATCATCCCCGAGTACCTCTCCTTCGTCAAGGGCATCGTCGACTCCGAGGATCTTCCCCTCAACATCTCCCGCGAGATGCTCCAGCAGAACAAGATCCTGAAGGTGATCAAGAAGAACATCGTCAAGAAGTGCCTCGAGATGATGAACGAGATCGCGGAGAACAAGGACGACTACACCAAGTTCTACGAGGCGTTCGGCAAGAACCTCAAGCTTGGCATCCACGAGGACTCCCAGAACCGCGCCAAGCTCGCCGAGCTCCTGAGGTACCACTCCACGAAGTCCGGCGAGGAGATGACCTCGCTCAAGGACTACGTCACGAGGATGAAGGAGAACCAGAAGGACATCTACTACATCACCGGCGAGTCCCGCAAGGCGGTGGAGAACTCCCCGTTCATCGAGAAG
>MDSW01046323.1_pt1 | contig 10946 bp, 9 predicted proteins | sample 811171 | NCBI WGS metagenome assembly MDSW01 (sample SAMN05326641, study PRJNA326480) | marine metagenome | isolation source: seawater | place: Atlantic Ocean: North West | collected 2012 | reverse complement strand
GAAGCTGCGCGCGCCGCGCCACGCGCAGAGGACGCGCCGCGCTCGATGATCGCCTCGATGGTCGGCGCGGCGGCCGTGGGCGCCGACCCCGTCGCAGCGGCGCGCACCGTGCTCGAGACGAGCAACAGTCACGCGCGCTCGGCCGTGCGGCGGCTCGCCGACGCCGCCGTCGGCAGCCTGTCCAATCTGCCGCTCGTCATCGGCACGGCGAATACGAGCAACACCTACTCCACCTACGAGGCACAGCCAGGCGGCGTCGACTGGCTCGACGCCGTCGCCAAGTACATCGTCTACGGTAATACAGCGACGCACTCTAACACGGGGCCTCTCCCTTCCGTGACAACGTCTGCGCTTTGTGTGCAGACGTTGTGCTGTGCTACCTGTACGGGCCCGACGCCACGGGCGACGGCGGCGACTACGGCGACGGCACGCGCATCCTAACGCACCGCACGACGCGCGCGTGCTTCCCGATGATCCCCGTCGCGCCGGCGAAGATGCAGAGCTTCCGCGAAGCGTACCAGCTGGGCGGCGTCGATTTTGACGAGCTCGAGTACCGGGACGCGTGCCACTCGGGTGCGGTCGAGGGCGTGCTCGGCTCCCTTGGCGCCTTCTGGGCGCGGAACATCGTCACGATGGCGCCCTACGGTGCGATGCTACGGCTCGCTGAGGGCGTGGACGCGCTCGACAACCTCGCGCGCTCCGAGACGGGAACCACGGGCGTCGAGCGCGCCGCGGCGATCGCGTGCGGGGTCGCGCAGCTGGGGGGGCTGCTATTCCTGGCGTCCACCGTGCTTGTCTGCGCGGTGCTGTGCATCTGCGCGCCCTGCGGCGGCACGTGCGCCATGATGTGCTACCGGCGTCATCTCGTCCGGCGCGCAAAAGAAAGCGCAAACAACGACCGCGCCACCAAGGTGCTGCGCCGCGCCGAGGCTTTCCTGGACGAGCGCGACGCCGCAAAGCGTGCCGAGACGCCGGGCGGGCCGGAGCGTGCGGCGTCTTATCCCGATGCGGATAAGACGCGCAAGCCCGCCGAGCTACAGCCACTGATTGTAAAAGACTAGTGCTTACGGACTCATATCGTCGTCTGACCCCTCTTCCCCGCCTTGCTCGTAATCGGCATCGTTAGGGTCCTCTTCTTCTTGGGGCTCCCCCTCGCTGTCGTCCGCGCCCTCCACGGACCCGTCGCTGTCGCCGCCGACCCTGAGCTTCGCATTTGCATCGCCCTTTGTCTGTTCGACCTGCCACTCGTACGCGACCTGTGCATCTTTCACCAGCTCGTCGATCGCGGACAAGAACAAAGCGTAGATCCTTCCGGTGGTGGCCTGCCAGCCGCCGTCGGTGTCGTCCGGGTACGCTTGGGCCCCCGTTCCGGAGGAGGGCGCACGCTCAGACATCAGCTCCCCGTGCTCCAGGACATCTGCGCGCTTGCTGTCGTAGGGCTCCCGAAACCTGTCGGGGTTTGGGTAGCCCCTCGTCTTGTAGGTGCACTTCTTAAGCAGCGTGGAGTCTATCGACACCACGTAGCGCCGCTGACTCCGCGCCGGATCGTACTCGATGCGCAAGTGCGCATCCAGAAACATGTCCTTGTTCTGGGCGGGCGAGACGCCCACTTTGTCGGCCAGGTGCAGCGTCAGGAGCAGGTAGTCGGGATTGAAGTCCGTCATCTGCGGCCGAACTGGAGGGGGTTCGTCCACTAGCGCCTCGTCTGCATCCGCGCCCGCACCCGCCTCCGCCTCTGCTGGGCGCTTGGTACCCGACCCCACGCTCGGCGCAGCAGGTGTCTCTGCCCCGCTGCGCCCACTGCGGCGGGGCCCATCCCCTTTGGTCTCGAGGGGAGAGACCCTCGCGACCTTCGAGGGCTTCCCCTTTTTTGGCCTGGAGGCCGCGGCCGCGGCCTCCGCCGCGGTCGCGGCCTCGGCCTCTTCCTTGCGCTGCGCCTCGCGTGCATCGCGCCGCAACTGGTACTTCTTGAGGGCGGTTCTGTATCTTTCCACTTCAGTGTAGTACTTCACTTTGGCTTCTTCGCCTTTTTGCTCGGCCGCTGCGTCGTCGTAATCGTCGTAAACCCAGCGCACAACAGCCGTGCCATGGCTTAGGGTGCCGGCGCATCTCTCACCCACGCTGTCCTGCAGGTCCTTCGGGACGAACACTCCGCCGGCCGTGGCCATGTGCGCTTCCCTTGTGTACGCGCTCCGCAGCAGCCTCACCAGGTTGCCCGCCCAGCGCCTTTGAGTGAGCTTCACCGTGTACATTTTGCTGCGTTTGTCTTGGGCAAAGGCCAAGCTCCTGTTGACCCAGTCGTGTTTGATCGAGCCGTATGCCGCATCCCAAATGAGGCCCCTTCCAATGCGCATGGACTCGGCGATCTTCAGGTGGAACAGCATGAGAAGCATGCGGCCCGCCACGCCGGGGTCGAGGTCGCTGCCATCTGCGTTCTTCTCCACGAACGGTTTGCCTTCGTCGTCGAGCCCCGACAGCAGCCGACCGCACGCCTCGTCCGTTATGTTTTTGCCCCACCACAGTGGAATCGAGTGCAGCGGCCCGGCCTCCAGAAGCTTCTTCTTCTTCCGCACCACCGCCGTCGCGTTCGCCGCGGCCAGCTCCTCGCGCAGTCGCTTGGCCTCCTCTTCCCACCTGGACGTGGGCGGTTTCGGCGGGTTCGCGTCATCGTTCTCATTCTCTTCATCGCAGTCGACGGGATTTGCCGCGTATCGTGCTTCGCGCGCGGGCCTCGTCGGGTCCTGAACCGTGTCCCGCTCTTCTGGCTTCAGGTAGTCTGGGTTCTCGTACCCGCCGATGAATGGGTTTAGCATCTTTGTGAGAACGTCGTCCGCGATCTCCTTGTACAGTTCGAGGAACATTTTCTCTTTCGAGAGCGCCATTCTCAGCACCGCGCGGCGCAGCAGGTCGACCATCTCCTCCAGCGTGCCAGCACGGACCTCGATGCGGTCTTCGGCCGATTGGCATTTTGCCTTGGCGATGTCCAGGTCGTTGCGTCGAGCAGCAATGTCGATGACCGCCATCTCGCCAAGGTTGGTCATGGCGCCGGCCTGCGCCTTGATGATCTGGTACAGTGGCTTGAAGGCTTCGTCGTCGCTTTTCTGTGTGAGGCTCTTGAGGAATCGCGTCAGAAACGTCCACGCACCCCACGTGTAAAAGCGCATTGCGTCCTTCACCGCATTGGGGCCGCAGCCATCCACGGGAATGCCCTGCTCCAAGAGCAGCGTGCGTTTGAAGATCTCGACCAACCCATCGACGCTGTAGTCAGAGAGGTGGTACTTGTATGGGATGCGGCGGTCCAGGCCTTCGTTGACATCGAGGAACTGCGTGCGCATCGCCCTCTCGTACCCCGCAAACATGAGGCAGTGCAGACCCTTGTACTTGGTGCAGAAGTCCACGATCGTCGCAACAGCCTCCGTGCCGTAGGCCGCCGTCTCCCCGCCGCCTTTGCCCACGATGGCGTACGCTTCGTCGACAAAGTGCACCCTGTCCAGGCCCAGAAGCAGCCGCGAGGTGGTGCGCTCGGTCGTCGCCCCCAAGAAGCCAGAAACAAAGTCGCCGCGCCCGCTCTCCAGCACGTCGTCGTAGACGAAGATCCCCGCCGCCGCAAACACGCTCGCAATCGTGCGGGCGATCGTCGTCTTGCCCGTGCCGGCTTTACCCGTGAACATCCAGTTTGTGAACTTGGTTTGCACGAGCTCCGGCTTGCGGAAGAAGCCGAGGACGACGCCAGCCACCGCCTCAACCACGTAGGGGTGCGACCCAAAGCACTTGAGCGTCTGCAGCGTCTTCTTCAGCTGATCGACGCGACCCAAGAAGCCATCGGCGAGCGGCGGAGGAGTGGTGTTGGTGGCTTCGTAGCTAACCCGCACGTCCAGACCGAGCTTGTGGTACGTGTCAAACGCCGCCCTCTCGATGCTCAGTATCTTTTCGACGGCCTCGCTGATCTCGCGCAGCTTACTGGAGATGCTCTCGTAGATGCTCCAGTTGTCGCGCTTGTCGGTTGTGGCCACCCCGGACTTCAGCTTGAGGTACTCCTGCTGTTTGTTCAGACGCTTCTCTTCTTCCTCCATCGTGTCCTCCATTGCCTCGCGGAGCTGCTTGTACCGATCTATCTTGTAGCGCATGTTGGCTCGCATCGCCTTGTGCATCATGATGACGCCGTGCTTGTCGGGCGCGTCGAGTAGCTCAACGAGCTTCTTCAGAGTTGGAGTGGCGCCGCCTGCCAGTGCTGGCCGAGAAATCTCGACCATATTGCCGTCGTAACCATCACCACCGCCCCCACCCGTGCTCTCAGCGCCGGACGCGGCAGCTTCACCGGACGCGGCAGCTTCGTCGTCCTCGTCCTCCATGCCGTCCAGAACGGACGCTGCCGCATCCTCTGCTGGACGGTCTTTCTCCGTCGGTGGGCGCTCTCGGCTGGCCCCCGGCATCCTGGTATTCTACTCCACTCCTGAACATGGTACACTTATTCACGTCGCATCATACTCTGCCCACGGCGCGCGACTACACACACCCACGCCCGCGCGAGCGCCGTTGCGCCACCCTCTCCAGTCGCTGGCCCTCGCCTTCGGAGTCGCTTGAGGAGCCGCTGCGGTACCCGCCCCCCGGACACGCCTCACCATCGGCGCGTTCTTCCCCCTCGTCGTCGTCCTCCTCAATGACGGCACCGACGCGTGCCGTCTTCGACTTCGGCTTCGACTTGTTTTCCCGTTCCGCGCCAGGCGGCTCCGACCTCGCCTTTCCCGACTCGAGGTCCAGCGCGGCCGACGAGCACAGCAGCGCGTGCATGCACGACTGTCCCGTTTTTCTGGCGCTGCCACGAAAGAGGACAACCAACAGACTCACTGTCGAGAACGCGACACACCCAATCACCACACCGACCACTGCGGTCGCCCCTAGCTCGTCCAGTCCCCACCACAGTTCCAGGAGCCGCACGAACGACTCGACAGCCTGCGACATTGTTTGTCCGCAGGCCGCGCTGCGCCGCGCTGCACCTTCCCCGTTAGCGACGGCTCCGGGCCTATTAGGCCTAAGGGTTGTGGAACTGCATCTGCGCCGCCGCCAGCTTGTACACGCTCTGAAACTTGGGCGTGATCGCCGTGAGCAGCACCTGCGGCCGCTGCCACCCGCCCGTCTTGCCCTCGGCCCGGACGCGTAGCACGAACGAGCGGCCGTCGTGCAGGCTGCTCAGCGCGTTCACCGTGACCGACACCTTTGCTGGGTACGGCACGCCGTCGGTGGAGGTGTACGTGCTGTGCATGCGGTACGCGTCGTCCTTCTTGGTGAGCCGGTTGAGTCTGGCGGCCGGTTCGCCGCGCGAGACCGGCACCGGCTCGAGCGTGTCGGCGTAGAGTAGCTGCACGTCTGCCACGTGCAGTTCGTCATCGAAGTAGGTAGCGGCGACGTACCGCTTCCGGAACCAGCCCTCTTGCACGTGGCCGTCCTCGGGAGCCATCCGGGTCCGGCACTGCTCGGCGTTGTCGCAGCGCGCGCGCCGCTCGGCCGGCCGCTCATAAACTTCGGTGCGGTGCCAGTTGCTCGGCTCGCCGTCGGCGTTCACGTTCCGGTGCGTCCTGGTCCGACGCGCCGCCGCAATCGGATGGGCTCCGACCGAGCCGCACTGCACCAGGTCCACGAGCAGCACGACCGCGCGCTTCTTGCACACAACGTGCACCTCGGACTCGCTGGTCCCCGCGCGCTTCTCCGTGTAGTGCGGAAACCACTTCTGCAGCACGTGCCGCTCGGCCTCGGCAGAAGTTCCGAAGGTCGTCGGCAGACAGCGCGCCGAGAGGTGCGGCTTCATCAGCGCGATCGTCGGCTGAGCGGCCATCGCCTTGCACGTGCGCTCCAGCTTGAACAGGAAGGGTCCCTGCACCCACTTCAGAATCTCGGCGAGCACGTCCTCGTCCACGTGCGGGCTGACCAGCCAGCAGTTGCCGTTCGGCTTCTCCTCGATTCGCTGCTGCTTGGACTGCTTGCGTTGCGCGATCTGCATCCGCGAGTTGTGGCGCAGGTACTTGGCGTTCGCATAGTAGCTGCGCATCGCGTCGTAGATTTTTCGCGCCTGCCGCTCGGGCAGCAATTCGAAGTTGCAGCGCAGGCGGTGCAGCGCATCCTCAAACGACTCACACTGCGGAAGCACGCGCGCGCCCTTGCCGCCCGCGTAGGTGTGCGCGTTGTGCTGCAGCCGCAACAGCGAACTGTTCACGATGAAGTCCACCACGGTGGTGCGCGCGTCGATCGCCAGCCCGTACTGTTCGCGAATGCGCAGGAGCTGCCCCATGTACCGTTCCCGCTCGTCGAGTTCGAGCGTGTGGCGCACCGCCTCGGCGGCTATGACGTGCTGGCGAATCTTGCAGCCGTACTGCTTCTCAACGGCCTGGCGCGCCTGCCAGTCGAAGGCGGTCTCGGGCGTGCCGTCGTTGTGGACGTGACGGCCATCGGTGTCGCCCCAGTTGAAGACCGCACAGCTGGCAAAGGGCCCAAAGTGCGTCTTGGCCCACTCGCGGTCCTCCTCCAAGGTGCGCGGCGGTGGCGGCATGGTTGGTGGGCGCCAGGGGTCGGTGGGCGCCAGGGGTCGGGTACGGTCACCGACAGAGACGGCTTGGACGAGGCCGGCGCACGACGGTCCGTTCCCGGCGGACGTGCGCTGCGTGTCCTTGGCGGTTTCGTGGTAGCGCGCCTAAATGGACGCAACCCGTTTCTTGGCGCCGATGCGACGCTCGTCCCCCGCCCACTGCACGTCGAACTGCCACTCCTGCACCTGCTGCGTGCGGCGCAGCGCCTTCCACGCCGCCTTGCACTTTTGCGAGTCCGCAACGTCCTCGGCCTGGAGCAGCACTTCGTGGCACCTGCACGCTGCAACTCGCGTGACCTCGGCGATCGACGCGGGGTCGAGGTCCGAAATGAGCCGCGCAGCGCGGCTCGGCCGGTCGAGCAGCGCGAGCAACGCTGCGGCACGCGCACATTCGACTTCCGAGGGGGCGGTCTCCATAAGGGATCTCGGTGCCACGTGAAGTGGACGGAAAAGCGCCCGCCGCCCCTACGCTTGTGCATAGAGCTTATGGCCACGGCCGAGCCGCCGGCTCGCAAAGTGAGCTTCAACCTCGGCGCCATCGCTGCGCCCCCGTCGCACGAGGCGGCGGGCGAGCAGCGCGTGCCGCTCATCACGCATGCGCTCGACGTCCAGGCCTTGGGAACCTACGCCCAATCGTTGCCCCTGGAGCAGCTGCCAGACACGCTGCGCTTTGGCGAGATGGGCGGCTGCCCGCCGCTGTTCCGCGCGTGTTGGGTGCGGGTAAGCCGTAAGAGCACGCGCCTCTCCATGCGTTCCAACACGAACATGCGTCCACCCCCTTCTCACAGGCCGCGTTCATGAAGCTCGGTATCACGGGGATCATCGCCGCGCTCGTCGCCGGGTACACGCCCAACCGCAGCGCCGCGTGGTCGTGCGCGCTCTCCGCCGCGGTCAACGCCGTGGCGTGCGTGCACTACCGGCTCATCTGGGGAATCCGTGCTCAATCAATGCCCACGGGCTACGAGCACGTCGCCTCGGGTCGGACGCTGGAGGGATTGTGGATGGGGCGCAAGAGCGAAGCGGATTCGAAGAAGCTCGACCTCGACCGCATGTTTGCGCAGGAGCTCGCCGTCGACGGGCTGCGGTGCTTCACAAAAACTCGAACCGGCAGCCTTTGCTGCTCTTCTAGGCACGTTGCGCGCTTACACGCGCCCATTTGTTGCACAGGCACTCGGACTGGATCGTGCGCTCACAGATGCTCCCACCTCCACCCTCCTGCCCTCTTCCTCTTTCCACTTGCGCACTTTGCTATGTTCTGTGCCATCACACCGGTGGCACGTTCTGCTGCTGTGGCAGGTGACGCTCTGGGTCATGGTTCTCGAGCTGTACCACCTCGCCGAGTACGCGTCGGACAAAAAGGAGCCGGCGGTGGCCAAGTTCGTGGCGATGGGCCTCGTGCCGTGCGTCGTGCTCGGGGGGATGCTGTACCGCTTCTACGCCAACGAGCTGCGCAAAGGCGTGGTCAACGGCGTGGACATGACCAAAATCGAGCCGTTGCAGTGGGTCTTGGGCATCGGCGGCTTCCTGGGCGGCTGCGCGCTGATGGTGCCGGTGCTGGTGGGCATTCTCTCGCCTGTGTGGGACAACGACGCGATCACGGGCGACAAGAAGTACGATCGCGACGCCGTGATCGCCCTCTCGCTCGTCTGGTGCGGGTACCCGCTCGTCAGTTTCGGCTCGCGGGTCATGCTCTGCAGCACGCCCGGAAACCGATACACCGCCAAGGCCGGCTGCTTCAAGGACACGGCCTACGCCTTCCTCGATGTGACGAGCAAGGGCGGGCTCGCGCTCTACGCCGCGCTGCGCACCACGTGGCTGCCGGTCGCCTAGTCACCGGGACGCCGCGGGCGCCAGGGGTCGGGGGACGTCCCCGGGCGGCGAGGTTACTAGCCCCGTAACTCTAAGAACGGTACCGACAACCCAACCACACACACATACACACCCCACGGTCCGCCCACCGCCCCGCTGACTTCTACCCCAGCCTCCGCCGGCGTCTCTGTCGGTGCCCCTATCGACCCCCTGGCGCCCACGATCACTGACCCCTGGCGCCCGCGGTCTGCGCCGCGGGGACCGAAACGACCCAGCGCACCGGCCCAACCAACGTCCGGCGCGATCCCCGAGCTGCCGCGCACGGCGTCTAAGGACATGTCCGACTCGCCTGCCGCCAAGGCCGCCAAGGCCGACAAAGCCACCAAGGCCACCAAGGCCACCAAGGCCACCAAGGAACGGCAGACCTTTGACAGCAGTCTCGGCTCGTTTACGGCCGTCGCCAACGCCGCCAAGATTGCGGCGATCTGCCACGAGCGGACGCAGGCCGGAGGCCAAGCGGGCACCTTGGGCGCGACGTTCTTAGAGCTCGGGTGGCTCACGTTCAACGCGTTCCCTGGGTGGGACACGCCCCGCGGCTACCGGCTCACGCTGGAGCACGACACCAAGGAATGCGCTTACGAGTCCACCGCCTACTACGGCATCACCCTGATGCACAGGCGGCTGCACCACATCCACTGCTACCCCGGGTACGCGTTCAAGACCTCGTACGCGTTCGAGGCGCTGTGCGGTGGCCTGTTCTACCCACCGGCCGAGCGCTGGAACGACCCGCAGAAGCTGGAGATGGACAAGGCGCTCGCGCGCGACATCGTCGGTGAGAAGAAGGCCGCGATTGCAGAGTCCCTCACCCCCGACGAGAAGGCGGAGCTTGTCGGCTTCAAGAAGGGCTTCGACTTTGCGCTCGACATGGTCGCCAAGGTCAACCCGGAGGAGGCCGACCCTTACTCAAACATGGTGGACGACGAGCAGAAGACCAAGATGACGCAGGTCTTCACCTACGAGGCGGCGAAGATGCTCAAGGAGGGTGCCCCACCCAAGGCGTACGCGCTCCTCTTTGAGCCCGACGAGCGCCCGATGCTGTGCTACGGGTTTGCGCACGAGGTCTTCCTGACCAGGGGCCGCGACTACACGCTGGCGTACATGTACGCCGACTCCGCGATGCATGCGCTCTGGGAACGGAACATGGCCGACCCGTCTAACAAGCTGGGTGCCCAGATGGAGGACCCCTCGACGCCTCTGGCCGAGCGCCTGGCACAGATCGACGCGTTCACCGCCGCAGACAAGCGCAAGGATGCGGAGTTCAAGCGGGAGTGCATGCAGCTACACCAGCAGTACGTTACCGAGAAGGGCTCGCGCAGCAAGGAGTCCCCGTGGCTAAAGCGCCGCCAGCTACTGAACAAGGGCCACCGCGAGATTGCAATCGAGGCCGAGGCCAAGAAGCGGGAGCAGGAGACGGCTCTGGCCGGAAAGCGGGTCGCAAAGAAGGCAAAGGTGGAGGCCGAGGCTTCGGGCTCGGACTAGTGAACGGGCAGCGTCGCCTCGGTGGCCCTCGTGCGCACCGAGGACGGGCGCGTGCTGCTCACGCGCGGTCCAAGGTCTGGAGGTGGATCTTCTTAGAGAAGAGAGAGGAGACATTGGACAGGACCAAAGCGTTTGTGATAGACGGGGAGGAGTGAGTGCGCCTACAAACGCGTCAGTTACGAACCCTACCACTCCCGGACTCCCTGCACGCGGCGGGCGCACAGTCGGCAGATTCATATCTAGTAATAATACCTCTCCAGATGTGCGCGGTGGTCATGAGTCGCCGCCCCGCAAGCGCGCTGCCACTCCTGCCCGGCACCACGGCGGACATCGGCCGTCCGTACGTGGTGAGCAAGGACGCGTGGGACGCGCTCAACGCCCGGCTCGCCAAGCTCGAGACGTCGTCCAACCGCGGCGCGCAAAGGCTCGAGACCACGTTCACGGACATCGGCGAGATGCGCGAGAAGATGAAGCAGTTTGACATGCACGTTGAGCACGTCGCCAACATGAACTTGCGGCAGAAGAAACTTTTGCGCGACGTGTCTGGCATCGAGCGGACGCTGGAAGAGCTGAAGGAGCGGCTGGACGCGCTGGAGGGAAAAAGGGTCGTGTAGTAGCCAGTTGCGTAGTTACGATTGAAAGAAAGCGGCCGCGGTGCGCGCCGCGGTCTCCAACGGCGGTCACGCACCCGTGAGCTCGTCCACCTCCGGAAGCTAGCGGGAGCAGGAGACGGCTCTGGCCGCAAAGCGACACCCGGCGTCTGGTGCCAGCGGGAAATAAGTCCGCGTGTGCGCAGGGTTGGTGGGAGGAGGAGTGTGCAGTGGCGCTGCGGCGTTCGTCGCACATGCGAAGCCTTGTCTGGCGCAGCGTCGCCGAAGTGTGCAAAGTGCGTGAGTTAGACTACGCGTTTACAGAGGGCGTCGGTGTGATGGTCGCCATCGACGAGTTGTCGCCAGCGATGCTCTTCTGGGAGTTAATCACCAGCTCGACGTCCACACTGATCGACCCGGCGACGGGG
>MDSW01141023.1_pt1 | contig 10947 bp, 3 predicted proteins | sample 811171 | NCBI WGS metagenome assembly MDSW01 (sample SAMN05326641, study PRJNA326480) | marine metagenome | isolation source: seawater | place: Atlantic Ocean: North West | collected 2012 | reverse complement strand
CGAACCATCATCAGTATTTGAAGCTGGATTATAATTAAGTGCATTTGGATTAGTACACCCACCTACAACTGGAATACAAGAACCATCATCAATACTAGCTGAAGCATTATAGTTAAAGGCTAATGGATCTGTACAACCAAGATAAATACAAGAACTATCACTATATTGAGCCATTGAGTCATAATTAGAGGCTAGAGAATCTATGCAGCCAGCACAATTACTGCCAATCTGATAAACACGCACATGCCCCGCATCAATTCCATTTCCATAATTATTAGGAGCACCAATTGCCACTGTGTTACCATCAGAAGATAAAGATACGGAATGACCGCTATAATCATAAGATGACTCTCCATCAATATCATTTACTAATTGGTCCCAGTAAATACCATTATAAGCATAAATACGAACATGTCCTTTAGCATTTCCATTACCATCATTATAAGGAGCGCCAATAGCTACTGTCCATCCATCAGAAGAAAGAGATACAGAATAACCACTTTGATCAGCCGCTGACTCTCCATCTATATCACCTCCTAATTGATTCCAGGAAGAGCCATCATAAGAGTAAACACGCACATGCCCCGCATCAACTCCATTTCCATCATTAAAAGGGGCACCAATAGCCACCGTTCCCCCATCAGAAGAAAGAGATACAGAATAACCACTATAATCATAAGATGCCTCTCCATCTATATCATCCCCTAGTTGATTCCAAGAAGAACCATCATAAGAGTAAATACGAACATGCCCCGAGTTAAAACTGTTTCCATCATTGAGGTAACCACAAATAGCAAGTGTCAATCCATCAGCAGAAAGAGATACTGACCAGCCACTATAATCATAAGATGACTCTCCGTCTAAATCCTGTCCTAATTGAGTCCAAGAAGTTCCATTGTAAACATAAACACGGGTATGACCGGAAGAGACGCTACTCCCATCATTTAAGTGAGCACCTATAGCTACTATCCCACCATCAGAAGAAAGAGATACAGAATAACCACTATTATCACCTATTGCCTCTCCATCTATATCTTGTCCTAATTGATTCCAGGAAGAACCATCATAAGAGTAAACACGAACATGCCCTGAATTAGAGCCATTTCCATCATCCCCATAAGCTCCAATAGCCACTGTTCCTCCATCAGAAGAAAGCGATACTGACCAGCCACTATAATCATAAGATGACTCTCCATCTATGTCTTGCCCCAATTGAATCCACGAGGTGTCATTATAAATATAAATACGAGTATGACCTGAAGAAACACCATTCCCATTGTTATAAAGAGCGCCAATAGCCACTATATTGCCATCAGAAGATAGAGATAAAGAGGCACCACTGTAGTCATCAGGTCCCTCCCCATCAATATCATTTCCTAATTGCATTAATTGGTTAAGCAAACAACAACTACCATCATCAATATTAGCATTTACATCATAATTAAAGGCTAATGGATCTGTACAGCCAAATGTAGAAGCTATACATGAACCATCATCTGTATTTGCTGCTGGGTCATAGTTAAAGGCTAATAAGTCTGTACAACCATTCACTACAGCTATACATGAACCATCATCTATATTAGCATTTATATCATAGTTAAAGGCCGTAGAATCTGTGCACCCACAAACACCAATAACTAGATTAAGTTCGGCTGTTGAATCGCAACCACTAGAATTTGTCATTACAAAATTATAATTTCCAGATACTGTATAGGTTATGCCATTCCATAAATAACTATAACATGAGGTATCTACAGTAATCGAGCTACTTGAATAACTAATTGTAGCTGTTAGAGTATGTACGCTATCACAATTCTCTGTATTAGTTAATGTTTGAGTATATACACCAGAGTTAGTGATTACCTGTCCATTCCAACTATAACTATCACATGCACTTAAACTACTTGATGCGGTATCAGAAGAGTTAATTATTAAATTTAAAGTAGCCGTTGAATCACATCCAATAGAATTAGCTGTTGTAAAAGTATAGACTCCTGATGTAGTATAAGTTATCCCATTCCAAGTATATGGATAACATTCCGTAACATTTGTCAGACTTGATGTGTCTGTGATTGTCAGATTTAATATAGAAATACTATCACAACCACCCATATTAAGAGATGAGTCTATATAGATACCACTAACTGTATACAATGAAGTATTCCAAAGATAGGAAGCGCATCCTTGAGCATTATAATGTATAGTAGAGGATTCAAAAACATATACGTTTATGACTGCGGAATTACCATTATATGTATATGTTATCTGATAGGTCCCTTGTGTTAGTCCATTAGGATTGAAATAATTATTCACAACGCCTACAACGCCTAAACCAGAATAGGTACCTCCTACTGGCAATCCTGTATTTAAAAGTACTGGATCATCTGTAACACAAAACAAAGTGTCAGATAAAGTAACACTTACTGGTGTATAAAGAAAATTGTAAATAACATTAGGGTCATTATAATTAGGAAGTGGAGCTGCGTTTGTATTAACCCAACCATTAAATGATACTATATTAGTATCTGACTGATAAGTAAAGATATCATCTGATGATGCATCCCATACTTTTAAATAAAAATCTTCAGAACCTGACATCCCCTCATCAACTAATGGAGTCAATGGATCGTCACCATAGATCACCAGATTGATATATGAAACACCATTATAAACTACAACCTGAGAGGCGCCTGCACAATTACCATTACTATCAAAAGCAGCTATCCAATCTAATGAATCAGCCACATAACCATTTAACTGGAGTGTTCCGTAAAAAGTTGCTGCAGAGTTAGTCGGAGAAAAAGTGAATGCAGCAGGGTTTTGTCCTTTAATAATTAAAGACAATACAAGAAAAGAGAATAATAATATTTTTTTCATAAACTTACTTTATGAACAGTTATTTGGTTATTAATATTTGTTTGCAATAAATAAACCCCTTCCTTTAAAGCAGAGACATCTATTGTTGGTTCTTTCGATTGACTAACTAATCTCCCAACTGTGTCAAATATTAAAATCTGAATTATAGGCTGTACGGACTTTACATTAAGTAAACCTCCGGAAAGGTGTATTGTGAAATTATCCATCTCAGAAACAGATAAAGTAGTGAATATAAATGCCTCAGAAATCTCAAGACAATTAGCATTTGACACTTCTACATAATATGTTCCATCTGCGGTAGGAGTAAATATAGAATTTGTCTCTCCAGTAATAGGGTCCATACTAGCATCTAGCCACTGATATGAAACTCCAATAGAGGTACACTCCAATACACCTACATTTTGTGTTATAATAGGAACATCAGGAGATGGGTTTACAGTTATTAATAAATTCTCAGTTTGAGTACAGTTATTACTATCTGTTAATGTATATGATATCCAAAAACTACCTGCTCCCAAAATATCAGGGTTAAATGTATTTGAAATCACACCACTTCCAGAATAATTACCTCCAGGAGTAACTGAAGTAATCAGTATACTACTCTCATTGTCACAAAAATGATCTGCAATAGTAAAATTTGCATCAGGCAAAGCGTATACTACCGCCATGCTAGTAGCACTATCCCCGTTTACTACATATGTAATAATGTGATTGCCAGGTCCAGCATTAGTGGGGTCAAACATATTATTACTCACACCATTGCCAAAATAACTACCTCCAGAGGGAGATCCTCCTGTTAATTGCATTGGGCTTCCATTCTCACAAAGTTGAACATTTAGATTTAAGCTAACATTTGATGTAGTTTGAAAGTTGTAAATATCTGTAACATTACTATAGGTAGGTATTGGAGCACCATTAGTATTTAGCCATCCATTAAAATATGAAACATTAGAATTTGAGGGGTAATCAATATATTGTCCTGATGAAGCTACATATAACTTTAGTGTAAAATCTTCAGAACCACTCATTCCCTCATCAACTAATGGAGTGGTTCCGTCATCTCCATAAATCACTAAATCAATATACGCGACACCACTGTTTATTATTAGCGAGGAAGCACCACAACAGTTGCCACTAGTATCAAAGGCGGCAATCCAATCATTTGATGATGCTGGTATACCATTTATTTGAGCTTGACCATAAAGTGTTCCTGAGGAATTAGTGGGAGTATAAAAGAAAGCCGTAGGTTGTTGAGCTAAGCTATTAAGACTTAGAAACAGTACAGAAAAAATAATAGATCTAGTAACCATTAATTACTGAATCACCACTCTCTCACTAGTTACCTTCACTCCATTAATATGAAGTTCAATCATATATACTCCTTTCTCAAAGTAAGAAGCATCCCATATTTGTGTGTAATAAGAAGCCTCTTGACTTGCACTCACTAACTCATCAATTAAACGACCAGCTACATCAAAAACCTTAATACTTACATAAGATGCAGTATTTAGCTGATAGTTAATTGTCGTATTTGTTGTTAATGGATTAGGGTATATACTCCAGTGTCCAGCATCTGAAAAATCTAAATCAATCTGTCTTAGCTCCATATTACCCTCAAAACCAAAATCTGAAACAATCTCCTGACCATTAAATCTAAAAGTAAGGCTCTCTCCATCTTGAAGCCCTTCCAATAGTTCAGTGGCAACATCATCTCCATACAAAGGAGTAGTCATCAAATAACCATCTTCTAATATCTCTAACTTAGCCATTAGAACATTTGTAGAATTTAAAACCTCAATATACTCGCCAGCATGATTCTTTAAATTAGAAGTACCATTTACAAACATAAAGTCAGGATTAAATGGAGACCCTTCATTATTTGCTAAACGATAATTACCCCCATTTACAGCTGTATTCACCTTAATCCAATATCCATATGGACGAGACATACTAGTAAGGGAGTTTAAAAATGGCAATCCATTTGGATTAAATAATTGTGTTCCTTGATTAAAACCAGTACAGTAAATTAAGTTGCTATTTGATATTAAAGTATCAAAGTAAACAGAAGGATCCTCAGATGCAGGATTCATATATCCACTCAAGTTCCAACCAGGCATTAAGTCTATCTTATAATTAGGATTAATAACTGATCCCGTAATACTCAAGGTATCATCAGCTAGTACTTTCACCCAGTACCCGTAACCATCAGTAAACTGGTTAAGAGTATTTAAAAATGGTAAGCCATTTGGATTATAAAGTGAAGACCCTTGATTAAATCCAGTAACATAAACAAGGTTCCCTGGCATAAGAGTACTAAATATAGCACTCATATTATTCTGGTTTGGAGTCTGATTGGTAGAAATAAGATTCCAACCCGCTGTTAAAGGAATTAAATCCTCATTATCATCTATTGTAATAGTAACCCAAGCAGTATCAGAAGCATTACCATTTACATCATAATGAATAACACCATAGGTATAGGTGTTCCCAGCTAGGGTAGTAAAGTCATAAGTAAGGGTGTCAATTACTCCTAATGAAGTAAAACCGGTATTGGAAAATACAGAAGAATAAGAATAATCCTCAATGGTTGGCTGCTCCCAGAAAATAGTAACCTCAGTACCATTAGCATTGGCTATTGCAGAAGCAATTGGGGAGGCTGGGGCTAAATTATCTACTGAATAACCACATAGTACATTGGAATACCAGAAAGTAGCACTATCAGAAGTATGCGCTACAATTACATAACAATTACTAAACATACCATTCGCAATTGAAGAGTCTCCAAGTACAGGAGCAGAATATGCATAAGCATTAAATGACTGTGCTGGCATACTGCCCATTAACTCCCAGTTTCCTTGTTCAACAGAATCTATAGATAAACCATTTACATCAAAATGCCTCCATACAGCGTAGTGAGTAACATTATTTATAAGATTAGCGTCATCCCAAACAGAAGCATCAAATAAAATTCCTGCCATACCTCCTTGATCTTGTGGTATATCTTCTACAGAAGTTAGAACAGGAGAACCATCTGGAACTGGAGTTCCACCCCAGAACCAGTTGTCAGGACCTCCAAATATTCCTAAATCAGCACGGACACCACCTAGTCCATAAGGCATATTTGCATCCAGCTCCCAAGGTGTAGCAGCATCAACACAGTTACTGAAAGTACTCATATGTTGCTGAGCATCAGCAAATACAGGATCATCATCAATACTTCCATCACCAAAGTAATACTGACCACCAGAAGTTCCATAAGCACCACTACCCTGTACAGTTGAATATGTAATAGAGGTTACTCCAGAAGAGGTGTTTATTTGAGTATAATTTACAATATCATTACCCCAAATAATAGAATTTTTAATATTTGAGAAGTTATTACCTGTTAAGAAAATACCATCATCACCATTAAAAGTAATATTAGAATAATTAGAATTTACCTGGCCAGAGGATTGGATTCCATAAGCACTATTTCCAGTTACCATGCATGAAGAAAGATTAACATGAGAAGTAGATCCTATAGTTTTAATTCCAACTGCATTATTATCTTTAATAAAAGAATATTGTAGACTTAAATTTGTAAAATCACTAATTGAAGTAATACCATTTAAAGCACAATTACTAATAGTAGAATTAAACACATCTAATGTAGTATTTGGAGAGCACATAATAATACCATTACCATTTGAGGAACTAATTGAACTATTTTTTATACTAGCATTATATCCTAATGAACTCCCGTTGGAAGAGTTAAGATTACAATTATCAAAATTCGCATTACTATTTAATGCTAAGAAATCCATTGCTAGATCAGTGTTATTAAAAGAAACATCACCAGTTTGCGATTGAATATTAAAATTACCAACTTCTAGTCTATCTATATACCACTTATTTTCATCATAAGAAGAATTAGTTCCGTTAGCAGTATTAACATCTGCTTTAAATCTGAACTCAATTTCATCTCCAATGTTTAAAGAAACTTGTGTAGTAATTTGTTGCCAACTACTAGCGCCTTGATAACTAGAACAGCCGCAACCTTCACTGAAAAAAGTAACCCAGTTTCCATTATTTATTCTGTAATAGAAATAAACATACTGAGAGTAATCTAATTTTTCTCTTTTATACCAAACAGAAACATCAACTAATTCAGATGAACACTCAATAGGTGCAGTATAAAGAAAGTAATCTGAAGTTGTGTAAGGAGACTTACCCTTAAAATAAACAGATTTACTTCCAGTATAAGAAATATTATCTACTACAGTTGCTGGATGTGCTTCGCTAGTACTGTCAACTGGTCCTCCTGTATACCAACCAACCGGAAGATCTCCAGATTCAAAATCAAATAATTCACCATAGGTAAAATCATCAGGATTTATATCACAATTAAGAGTTGAATTATTAAAACTAAAAGAATTTGCATTGTCTAAATATAAAGTATTAGTATTAGAGATACTAATAAAATTAATAGTATCACTAGTATTCTGATTGTTTAATTCTATGGTATTAAAATTAATAAAGTATATACTATCTAAATTTGTGCCTATTGCACTAATCTCACCATTAACAGTCATATTATAACCATTAGCATTCAAAACAACTCCCGGCTCTAATGTAAGAGTACAAGAGTCAGGCACTGTAATATCCCCAATCAAAGAGTAGGGACTGTTAATGGCTAAAAATGTTCCACATACAGAGCCAGTAATATTACTAACTGCATTACCTAAAATACTGATTTCATATTCAGAATTAGTTGGGTCATTACTAAGTATTGTGATTGTAGCATTAATATTACCAGCAATTAATGGTGTATATGTAACCGTAACAAATGAACTATCACCTTCAGCAATACTAAATGAATTTGGACTAACTGAGACCGTACTATCATCTGAAGTAATATCACTTACAGTCATAGTGCCAGTACCAGTATTGTAAAGCCAAATATCATCAGACACTGAACCACCTAGTGCTACAGTATCTAAAGTTAAAGTATCTACATCAACACCGATACTTACCTGTACTCCTTCACCATTTAAAATAATACTACCACTACCAAAAATTGAACCAGTCCAATCTACAGTGTCAGTATAATTTCCAACAGAAGTGGGGTTAAAAAGAAGCGCTAAAGTATCTGTACTATTTGCTGGAATCGTTATCTGTGAACTTAAAGAAAATGGATTAGCCAAACCAGTTAAGGTTACAGTTTGTGTTACACCAACAGTATTAGTAAATACTAAATTATAAAAAGTTGAACTGTCCACAGTAGTGGGTGAAAAAGTATATATATTATTACAATTTGCTACAACACCTAAACCAGTAGGAATTGTTAAATTTAGAGTTGCTAAACTGTCACATCCAGCAGAAGAAGTTAATGTGTCAGTATATATACCACCTACTGTATAAGTTGTACCATTCCAAGAATAAGAAGTAGTACCTACTGGTACTAAAACATTAGTTGTACTATAAGCACATGGGGGCGCAGAAATAACAACATATCCATGTCCTGTATTTTCTCCTGTTTGATTTACTTGGTTTACACCCGAATTATAAGAACCTCCTCCTCCAGCATACGCATCCCAGCAACTACCAGCACCACCAGAATATCCACCTCCTCCTCCAGCTCCATTCGATCCACCTCCTGCACCACCACCACCAAAACCTCCATCTGCTTGGCTACTATTTCCATCTCCACCATTTACAAAAGCATATCCATGCCAACCTCCCTGTCCATTTCCTAATAAACCTGCACCAGCACCAGCAGTAGTACAATTATTACCACCATAACCATTCGTACCTCCTTGAGTATTATTACAATTTTGTTGTCCATTATTATTTACCCATCCATGTTGGTAAGTATTACCACAATCATTAGAAGAAGCACCACCACCACCACCTGCAATAATCAGTGGAGTATTATCAGTTAGTGTTACAAAAGTTCCACCACCACCACCTCCATCATAATAATCATCATATCCTTCTTGTCCAACTAATATTTTCAGCTGTGTCCCTTGTGTTAAAGTAAAGTCACCACTCATCATAGCGCCATCACCTCCAGAGCCAGAACCTCCATAACTATTAGACTGTCCTCCTTCAGCTCCGTGTACTTGAATAGAATAAGTACCCGTTGCAGGCACAGTCCAATACTGTATACCTGAGCTAACTGTTACATCTCCATCTAATGAAGTTCCAGAATATTCAGAATCAGCTTGAGATTGAGAAGGTCCTGAATAGCCTGTTTGACTACAATTTGTAAAAGTGAATGTTTGAGCTTTAACAAAAGTTATACTTAATGTTAAAAAGAAAATCGTAATTAATTTTTTCATAATTATTTGGTTTTTTAATGTATTTAAAAGAGTAGTCGTTACTTGCTAAAATTAAAGCGATAAAAATACAATATTTTAAATTAAGTTTTTAAAGGAAGTCTTAGTTTTTAACCTTTTATTTTTAACAGAAATATATACTGACATTTTGTCCTATATATTATCTTTGGCATAATTTTAGCATAGATAAGTATTAAAACACTATAAATTATGGATAATATTAGTAAATATGAAAAAGAGAAACTTCTTCAGATTCTTGAATGTTCTGAGCAAGAATTAGATGTATTAAAAGAAAAGGCTATAAAGCTTATAGATGGTGATTGTAATTTCTGTGATATATTCTTAAAGATCCTGCAACAAGGATATAATATCCGAGAAGCTACATTATCAGCAATATTATTAGGAGAGAAAATGGGATACAAAAGAGCTGAAATTGAAATGGAAGAAGAAATTAAAAACAAATTATATAGAGCTTTTAAGAATACTCAATAAAATAATAAATTAAATAAAAAGAAAAATGAAGAAAAAAGGCAACATTAATGTTACATCGGAAAATATATTTCCAATTATTAAACAGTTTCTATACTCAGATCATGAAATTTTCTTACGAGAGCTGGTATCTAATGCTATAGATGCTACTCAGAAGATGAAAACACTTAAGACTATTGGAGAGCTAAATACTGATATAAAGAAACTAAGAGTTGAAGTTATACTAGATAAAGCTGACAAGACAATTACCGTTAGAGATAATGGTATAGGGATGACAGGTGAAGAATTAGATAAATATATAAATCAAATTGCATTCTCTGGAGCTGAAGAGTTTGTAAACAAATATAAGGACGCAGATGCAAAGAATTCAATTATTGGACATTTTGGGCTTGGATTTTACTCAGCATTTATGGTTGCAAAAGAAGTAGAGATTATTACAAAAAGTCAGAAAAAAAACAGTAATGCTGTTAAATGGACATGTGATGGTTCTCCAAATTTTACAATGGAAGAAACTAAGAAAAAAACTAAAGGAACTGATGTTGTTTTACATATTGCAGATGACTCAACAGAATTCTTGGAAGAAAGTAGAATTACAACCATTCTAAATAAATACTGTAAGTTCTTACCAGTAGAGATTAAATTTGGAACTAAAACAGAAAAAATAGATGATCCTAAAGGTAAAAAGGACGATAAAGGAGAAGTAATAAAAATTGACAAGCTATCAGACAATATTATTAATAATACAAGTCCAGCATGGACTAAAACACCTTCAAATCTGAAGGATGAACATTATAAGTCTTTCTACAGAGAATTATATCCAATGGAGTTCTCTGAACCATTATTTCATATCCACTTAAATGTTGATTTCCCTTTTAATTTAACTGGGATATTGTATTTTCCTAAATTAAAAAATAACCTAGAGGTTCAGAAGAATAAGATTAATCTTTATAGCAACCAGGTCTTTATAACAGATAATGTAGAAAATATTGTTCCTGAATTTTTAACTCTCTTACATGGTGTGATTGATTCGCCAGATATCCCACTAAATGTATCAAGATCTTACCTTCAAGCTGATGGTAATGTTAAAAAAATAGCAAGTCATATAACTAAAAAAGTTGCTGACAAACTAGCAAGGATGTTTAAAAAAGACAGGAAAGATTTTGAGCAGAAATGGGATGATGTTAAAGTTTTCATTGAATATGGCATGCTAACAGAACAAAAATTCTTTGATAAAGCACAATCTTTTTCTCTTTATAAAAACACT
>MDSW01160882.1_pt1 | contig 10948 bp, 5 predicted proteins | sample 811171 | NCBI WGS metagenome assembly MDSW01 (sample SAMN05326641, study PRJNA326480) | marine metagenome | isolation source: seawater | place: Atlantic Ocean: North West | collected 2012 | reverse complement strand
TCACGCCGTCGACGTACGGCGCGAGGAGCGGATACTTTGCGTTGAATTCCACCGAGGATGCGCACTTGTTTTACACGTTTTTCGAGCGACGACGCGGAAAGCGCTCGAACGACGCGGGAGACGATCCAATCATCGTCTGGCTCACCGGAGGACCGGGGTGTGCGTCTGAGCTCGCGTCTCTGTACGAAAATGGACCGTACGCGCTGACGAAGACGGCGAACGGGAAGGTTGGATTGACGTCGCGGGCGAGCGCGTGGTCGGACGCCGGTCATCTGTTGTACGTGGATTCGCCGGTGAACACCGGGTTTTCGTACTCGTCGTCGACGCGAGACGTGGCCAAGAGTGAGAGAGTGGTGGCGCGGGATTTGTTGGAATTTTTGTGGGCGTTCTTGTTGCGACATCCGGAATTGGCGGATGCCGAAGTGTTCATCACCGGCGAGTCGTACGCGGGCCACTACGTCCCGGCGTTCGCGCGCGCGGTGTTCGATGCGAACGATCGAGACGATTCGCCCGTGCGAGTGAATTTCAAAGGATTAGCCGTGGGGAACGGGTTGACGGACCCCGAGATGCAATACGGCGCGTACGCGGATTACGCGCTCGGGAACGACGTCGTGAGCGCCGAGGCGGCGCGCAAGGCGCGGAAAATGTTTCAAACCGACTGCAAGAAGAAAATCGCCGCGTGCGCGAGAGGGGACGAGGAGAGCGCTCGTAATCGCGCGGTGTGCTTAAAAGCGGTGGACAATTGCATGACGATTCCGGACACGCTTTTGGAGGACGCGGCGTCTCGAAATGACGGCAAACCAATCAACGTGTACGACATTCGAAAGACGTGCGACTCGGCGCTGTGTTACGATTTCAGCGCGGCGGAAGAGTGGTTGAATCGCGCGGACGTGCAAAAAGCGCTCGGTGTGAAGAAAAAATGGCAGATGTGCGACGAAGGGGTGCATTCGAATCTCATGGGCGACTGGATGCACGACTTTGAGCCCGTCATTCCGGCGATGCTCGAGGTGGGCATTCGCGTGATGATTTACGCCGGCGAGAAGGATTTCATCTGTAACGCCCTCGGTAATCTTCGTTGGGTGAAAGCCATGCAATGGAGCGGCCAAGACGCATTCAACAAGGCGAAGCCCGAGCCTTTCGTCGTGGCGCGTGATGGCGAGGAGGAGGTCATCGGAGGCGACGTTCGCGAAGCGGGCCAGCTCTCCTTCGTCGCCGTCTCCGAAGCGGGGCACATGGTGCCCATGGACCAACCGAAAAACGCACTCACGATGATCCAGCGGTTCGTGAACGGCGAACCGATCGCGAGAGGGGCGGAACCTGAGCCGACAGAAACGCGTCGCGGCGCGTCGCCGAGACGCGCCGCCGATGCGTTGAAAGTCGCCATTTACTGAAATGTATGATTTTGTACCCCACTTACTGTACTTACTCTCCATAACAAACGTTCTAACAACGCGCGCACGCCTACTCGAAGCCTCACCCGAGGATTTCATCCAACCTCGCCTGCCAGAGCTTGTTTCTGGTCAAAACGGCGCGTGGATTGCTCACCGTGAGCTTGGAAAATTCTGCGCTATTGTTGAGGTTGATCCAGGCTGCTAAAATCGTGCTCTTCTTCGCCAGCGCCTTTTCAGCGTCGACGTGGGTCAACGAGTACATGACGGTATCCCAGAGAGCGACGTTGATCTCGCCCGAGGTGAAGAACTCGCGGAAGAACAACCCGCTCACATCGTCCTCGGACACCGTTTTACCCTTGCCCACCGTCGAAGTGGGCCTGAAGGCGCAATCTCCGAAGATGTCGTACGCTAGCTTGATGGTGCGCTCGAAGAACGCGTGCATTTCGCCCGCGTCTTGAGGCGTCATGTCCTTGTTCTCGCGCATCTCTTCGTTCAACCAGCTCTTGATGGGAATGAAGAAGCCCTCCGGCGCGGTGCGGAGCATGGCAAAATAACGTAAAACCAGCTCTCGGTCGCGCATGCGCAAGTGCGGCGTCTTGGATCTGTAGATTTTGAGCAAATATTCGTTTTGAACCAAGTCCTCCAACAAGTCCGTGTACATGCCTTGGTAAATGCAGTTTCGGAGCTCTTGTTCATTGAGCTGCGTCGCTCCCATGTTCAAGCGCTCAAACACCTCGAAGACGAAATCCGGTTGAGACGATCGCGAGATGGTGTGCACATTCAAGGGAAAATCCAAGATGGTCTCTTGATAACGTTCGTGCAAGTCGGCAAACGTCTTCCCGTTTAAATCCTCGTAAACTTCCAAGCCCGTGAGCTTAAACGGCGAACCGTCCGGAAACTCGGATTGGATAAAACTCCAAATCGACGTCAATCGCTGTTTACCATCGACCACCTCCAACTTCCCGCTCTGCGTCTCATGGAAAAACATGGTCGGAATCGGAATGTTCAAGATGAGCGACTCTATGAGCTTACTCGCCGTCCGTACCGTCCACACGTACTCTCGCTGATAACTCGGTCGCAAGTTCACCTTGCCGCGATTGATTTTATCAATCACACTGTTCACCGTGAAATCAGCCTTTTGAATCTGCAGTGCGTCCCTGTCCACTCTGAACAGCGTCTCATCCAGCTCCGCGAACAAGTCCTCCTCTTCTTCTCTCTTTTTCGCGCTCGATTTGCCCTCGAACACCGCCGCCGCCGCCGACCCCTTGGCCGAAGACGCCCCGACGTGCTCCCAGAGCGACTCCGAGTCGTATCTCGTCCCCACGGAGACATCCTTGGACTCATCCCAAAGCTCTTTATCCTGATCGTCCCCCAAGAGCGCGCGCGCGCGCGTCACGGGGTGTCGAATCGGTGCCGATCGGGCGGATGATTTTCCCGCGTATTTTTTAGTCGAACGCTCGATCGCGCCGCATCGCGCGGTCGTCGTCGCGAGCACCATCTCGCGCGGTGGAACCGTGACCGATTGCCCTCACGCGATCGTCGAGCGCGCGCGTGTGCGACGCGCGTCGAGATGTGCGGCTCCGCGCGGGCACTGTCGATGCATTTTTCAAAAAAATCAGCTGGCTGACGCGACGCCGGGACGAAAAATCTCGATCGATGCAATCGAACTACAAGGACTAGGCTACTCGTGTCTATCGTCGTCGAGGACTTCCTGAATGGATTCGGCGTGACGCAGGACGACGGTTTCGGGTCGTCGATTCCCGTGAGGGGAAGATTCGGCGCGCGAACGCGCGCCGCCGCGCAACGCGTCGGATAACGTCTCGTCGTCGACGGTCTCGAGGTGGTCCAGGCTCGCGTCCATGGGCCAACGCTTCTGTCGCGATAAGATGGTGAACCAATCCGGGGCGAATTTGAACGTTTTGGGATCGAGACGTTCGTTTTCTCGCTGCGCGTCGTCGACGACGCGCTCAAAGCGATGGAGCAAATCCGTCATTCGTCGCAATCCGGCGAGATCCTTGCGTTTGGGCTCGAGCTTCGAGTCGTAATAGCTCAACAACTCGCTCTCACCGCCGTCTCGCGAGATGAGCCCGTTCACGTCGTGCGCGAGTTCGATGATCGTGCTCGCTGAATCGAGCGGATTCGCCATCAAATGTCGCGCGTACGCGTACAACGTCACAGCGTCGTCCGCGTCCGATGTGACGGCGAAAACCAATTCGAAATCAGAGGGAAACTTCGTCTTACTGTACTCGAGCATCGAACGCAACACGCGTATCGATTCTTCGTACTCGTCATCCTTGTACGCGAATTTCCCCTCGCCCAGTTCGTCGCCGCCCCACACCAACGACAGCGACACGATGAATCGATCGCACGTCTCCGGGCACTTCGATCGTCTGTAATCCAACGCTGCGTCGACGATTAACTTTTCATTCTTCTCCACGAACGCCACCTTATCGGATAATCGCATGGGCATCACCACCGCGCGCGGGAGCAACTCTCCCAGAGCCGAGCGTCTCAGCGTCTGCTTGTCTCTCTCCGTCGCCGCCAGAGTCGCCGCGAACGCGCGCGTGCCCTCAGTTCGCGTCTCTAAAAACGCGCGCATGAGCGTTCCTTTATACGCGTCGGGATTATCCAACACCGCGGCGCGCGCGCGCAACCACCCGTTCCCTCTTCGCTTGACGACGTTGCCCAGTCTGTATCCGCCGCCGCGTTTATTCACCGGAATCTTCCACAATTCGCGCTCGTCACGCACGAGGAGCGTCCACGAGGACGACGTCTCGCTCGACGCGAAACTCCCACTCTCGTACACCGGTCGAGGCGCGCCCAACCACGCGTCGACGTCGAAACTCTCATCCTCGGGAGACGCGCCGTCGGCGGCGGCGTCAACACCCAACGCTGGCTCATCGACGCCCGTCGACGCGTCCTCGCGACGAACGTTGAGCCAACCGGTGGAAGATCCGAGAGAGGGAACACCGAGTCGTGCGTCTGGCGCGCGCGCGAGCGAAATGAGCGCGCCGGCGCCGGCGAGGGCGACGATCGCGCTCGCGAACATTGCTGTTCGAGAAGACGATGCCGACGACGTCGACGCTCGCACGCTCGCGCGCGCGCGGTCGCCGTCGTCCACGACGACGGTGACGTCGCCCGCGACGTCGTCGAGGAGCGCCGCGCGCTCGCTCGTCTCGGACATCGCGAGTCGGCGAATGGGGACGGCGTCCCGCGTTTGCGCGCTCTCGAGAACCGAACCGCCGACGCGACGAGACGCGATCAGACGGGACGCGCGCGTTCGATGCGATGCAACGTAATGAAATTGAATGCGATTGCGCTAGACTAGATGTTACACGCGCCGGAATCGCACGCGATAAGTGTAGATGGTTTCTCGTCGCCGACGCCGTCGAACGGGACGTCTCGCGACGAGACGAAGACCACTTGTTCGGGCGCGGTGGACGCCTTGGGAAGGTACTCCAAGACCTCGCCGATGATGGTAGTGTGTGGATACCCCGCGGCTCTGAGCGCGTCCACGGCGGCGGAGGCGTTTTCGCTCGGCACGGAGGCTAACATGCCGCCGGCGGTTTGAGGATCGAAGAGGAGCGGATACTTTGGCGCCCCGGACACGGTGGATGGATTCGCCACCGCTCGCGAGAGTCTGACGTTGGCCGGTTGCAGAGAGCTCGTGATGCCCGATTCCACGCACTCCAACGCGCCCGGAAGGATGGGTACGGCGTCCATGTCTAATACGGCGGCGGCGTTGCTTCCTTTGCACATCTCGACGAGGTGGCCGAGTAAACCGAATCCCGTGACGTCCGTGCACGACGTCGCGCCGTGATCGAAGAGCGTCTTAGCCGCGACCGCACTCGGTTGTCGCATGGAGTTCAACGCGTTAGAAATCCATCGACCCTGCGCTTTGGAGCGCATGTCGGCGGCGAACAGCGTGCCGGTGCCGACAGGCTTGGTGAGGATGATTTTGTGACCAGCCTTCATGCCGCCCTTCTTCATGAGCTTCTCGCGCGGGGCTGCGCCGTGGACGGAAAAACCCAACGAGAGTTCCGCGCCCTCGGAGCTGTGTCCACCGGCGAGGCCACAGCCGGCGTCTCGAAGGATGCTGCACGCGCCCGCCATCATTTGATATAACGTCTCTTCGACTTGAGTCTCCAGTCCGTACGGCACCGTCGCGATGGCGAGCGCCGCGTGAGGATCCGCACCCATCGCCCAACAGTCCCCGAGCGCGTGCACGGCGGCGATTTGGCCGAATATGTAAGGATCGTCCACGAAGGCTCTGAAATAATCCACGGTTTGCACGCCAACCATGCCCGGCGGGACTGAGACCACCGCCGCGTCGTCGGGTTGATCGATCCCGACCTCCACGTTTTTATTCGTCGGAATTGGTTCTAAACGTTTCATCACGCGCGATAACACGGTGGCACCGACCTTGGCGCCGCACCCACCGCATCTCATGGGAACCGCGCGCAACGCCGCGATGGTCTCCTCGCCGGCGGCGAGCGCGAGAGGGGACGCGTCGATCGCCTCTTCCTTCATGTCGGGCATTTCCTGATACATTTTCATCCACTTGCGATCGATTTTATCTTTCCATCGCCACAAGCGTTCACCGACCGGACCTATGCCGCCGAACGCGTAGTTGCCGTAGGACAACACCGCCGATTTCCCGCCAATGGTGATTAAACCCAAAAAGAGCTTTTGCGGCGTGAAGTCGACGAGTGATTTCCCGAGTAACGCTCGGCGAATATTCTTATCTAAAGGAGGCCCTTGTCGCACGGCGAAAACCCCAGCCTTCGGTCTCGGATGCTTGAGCACGTTGGCCACGTCTCCCGCGGCGAAGACGTGCTGGTGCGACGTCGATTCCAACGTCGCGTTCACGGCGATGAACCCATCGTCGTCCAACGCCAAATCCGTGGACTCCTTCAACCACTTCGCCGCGCCTGCTTGCGTGCACCAGATGCACTCGTCCGCGTTGATCTCGCGTCCACTCTGAAGCACCAGCGTTTTCGACTCGGCTCGCGCGACGCCGTCGTCCTCGATCACGCGTACGCCCGCTTCGTCGAAAACCTTCAAAAACGTCTTCCTCACCCCCTTCGCGTGCGACGGCATCAACTTCCCTCGCGTCACGAGCGTGAACGCGGCTAAATTCTCATCCAAACCGCGCTTTTTCAACTCTTCCCGCATCCTGTACTGCATCGACAACGCGAGCTCGGCGCCCCCCGCGCCCCCACCCACCACGCACACGTCGCACTTTTTCCCACCCTCGAGCACTCGCGCCAACATCGCCTCCCACCTCGCGTTGAATCCAAAGATCGGTTTCACCGGCGTCGCGTGTTCGTTCGCCCCCGCCACGTCCGACGCGCGCGGCGTTATGCCCACGTCGACGCTGCACACGTCGAATCGCACCCCCGGTCTTCCGCTCCTCATCAACACCCGCTTATTCGCGTGATCGATCCCGACCGCCTCGTCGTGTATGATTCGAAAGTTCCCGCTTCGACAGATGGGCTCGAGATCGACGTGCGTCTCCTCCCACGAGTAGTGTCCCGCGACGAGTCCCGGGAGCATGCCGCTGTACGGCGTGTGTAAATCCTTGGCGATGAGCGTCACGCGCGCTCCCTCGCACGGATTCATCGCGAGTGATTTTAACACGTACACGTGCGCGTGTCCACCGCCGATGAGGACGAGATCCTTGACGACGGGGGCGTTTCGGGCGCGCATGGCGGCGAGGATTGGATGGCGACGGTCGTGCGGGCGCCGACGCGCGAGCGGTGATGCGCGACGGATGTGCGACGGTGCGGAGGTTGGAGACGCGCGCGATGAAGCGGTCTGCATGCGCCGAGGTCGAGAGGACTCGGCGGCGTGCGCGCGCGCGACGCGATGTGTGGGACACTTTCGCGCGCGCCGAGTCACGGCTCGCCGAGACGCGTCTCGGTCGGAACGGTACCGTCGCTGACGTCCACGAACGCGCATCGCGCATCGCGTACATTCCTAGTGAAACTACTACGACCGTCGGCGGCGGACCGCGCGACGGTGTGTGGGTGAAGATTACAAAGCGAGCGCGCGCTCGCTCGCTAAAAGCGACCGCCGCGAAAAATAAATCGTATGACGGCTCTCGCGATCTGTTGAAGCAAACGAGCGCCGAATGCGGCGACGAAGCGAACGAATGCGATGCGTGCGACGCGGGCGGCGCCGACGGCGAGCTCAACGAGCGGATTGACGCCGACGACGGATCCGTGCGGCGGCGGCGGCGAACCGCGAGCGCCCGTCGACGTCGAAGACGAAGACGTCGATCGGTGGCGCCAGGGATCTCCCGCGCCCGTGCCGCCTCGACCGACGACGCGTTCTGTGACGCTCTCGCTCACCATTCCGTTCGGCGCGCGCGTTCGAACGACGCGACGAATCACCGTCTCGCCGCGCGCGTTGACGTACGACGTCTCGCGAACTTCATTCGCCCCACCTCCGTCGCTTCGCATCGTCGCCTGCGCGTCGAACAACGTCTTGAACAGATCGTTCAAATCGTACGCGCTCATCCCTCGACCGTACGCGAACCCCCCAAACCCGGGTCCACCCGGAAATCCTCCCCCGAACCCGCCGCCGGGAAATCCACCCGCGCCCGGCCGTCCGCCTCGCATCGCTTGTTCTCTCAACGCTCGCTCAATATCCCGTATAAAACTCGAACTGTCGTTTCCAAACATCTCTCTAAACACTCTCTCCGCGTCTTCTCGCGTGAAATCCTTCCTATACTCATACCTGTACGCGCCGCCCGCGCGTCTCGCGAAATCCTCCGCCGCGCCGCCGCCGCCGCCGTACCCGTACCCACCCCTCGCCGCACCTCCCGTCGACGCTCGAGACGACGCGCTCGACGCTCGCTGTCGCCCACCCGGCGCGCTCAGTTCCTGATACGCCGCACTGATCTTCTTAAACCTCGCCTCGGCCGCCGTCTTCTCGGCGCCGTCGGGGTGTCGGTCCGGGTGCCACTTCAGCGCCTCCCTGCGGTACGCGCGCTTGAGTTCATCCGCCGTGCACGACGGAGACACGCCGAGCAAGACGTACGGATCGTCCGGCGTCGACGTCGACGCGCGCGCGCGACGGGAGATTCGCGGGCCGTCGTCTCTTTGATTCCACGCCCGGGCCCACGGCGCGCGAATCGACGCCACCCGCGTCGTCCACGACGCGACCGGGACGTCCACGCGCGCGCCAGTCGACGCGCGAGACGAGGACGCGATCGACCCGCGCGCCGCGCGCGCGAACGCGCGTCGCATCGCGTCGTCGAGTGACGATTCCATCGCGGGCGCACATCTCATCTTTCCGCGGTCCTCACACGACGACGTCCGAGACGCTCGACATGTCGAGCGCAGCTCCCGCGGTGACGCTCGCGCGATCCTCGCGCGCGCCCTTCGCGCGTTCTGTCGCGCCGCGCGCGCGTTCGCGCGCCGACGCGCGGATAAAGCGTCGACATCGTCATCATCGTCATCATCATCATCGCGTCGCCGCCGACGCGTCCTCGCGCGAACGCGCCGAATGCGCCACCGTGCACGTGCCCACGCTCTTGCGCCTGTGTCGCGCGATCGCGACGCGCGGGAACGAGATCATCCGCGACGTGACCGAGGGAGGGGAGTTGGGGGTTCGGGACAAGGGCGGCGCGGCGACGACGGACGGGACGTACGTGGGAGACGCGCAGACGGAGGCGGATCGTCGCGTGGAGGCGATGATGGTGGAGGCGTTGAAAAGGTACGCGCCTGAACTGCGATTGGTGGCGGAGGAGAGCTTTGAGAACGCGAGTTCGATCGAAGGGGTGGATTTCGGCGAGCTCGCGGTGGATTTCGAGTACGACGCGGCGACGGGGGACGCCGAGGAGGATGAGGGATTCGCGCCGGAATTGCGTCGACCGATCGCGTTGGATCGAGTGGCGGTGTATTGTGATCCGTTGGATGGGACGAATGAGTACGCGGCGGGGGAGAGAGAGGCGATCACGGTGTTATTGGGTATCGCCGTGGACGGGACGCCGCGCGCGGGCGTCATCGGGCAACCGTTTTATAATTACGGGAAAAAAGACCGACGGCTCGGACGCGTCGTCTGGGGAGGCATCGGGATCGGCGTGCACGGATTAGACATCGCCGCCGACGCGGTGGCACCGCCGTTACCGCCGGATGGTGAACACGTCGTCGCCGTGAATAGAAACGTTCGCGAAAACAGACAGGCGCCGGTGCTCGAGGCGTTGGGTTCGCGCGTCGACATCGTCATCAGCGCCACCGGTTTTCACTATTTAATGCTCCTCGAGCGGCGCGCGCACAGCGCGTTGTTACTTAGAAAGGCTTCCAAGAAGTGGGACACGTGCGCGGGCGAGGCGTTGCTTCGCGCCACGGGCGGCGTCGTCACCGACACGGTGGGCAGACGCTACGACTACTCGTACAATCTCGACGCGCTTCCCAATCTCAGCGGTATGGCGGCGAGTTTAGACGTCGACATGCACTGGGAAATGACGGCAATCATTCGTGACGTCATCGAACCGCTCGGTCGGTACCCGTACGACGTGGATGACCCATCCATCAAGCGCGGCGTTTTGGACGGCGTCGACGTCCCCGCCGGCGGATGGCGGTGCCTCTCCGTCGACGTCGGTGGATGTCTCCTCGAACCGAGCGAAGGCGTCGCCGACGTCTACGCTCGCACCGCTCTCGAGGTTGGATGCGCGAGCGTCACCCCGGAGACGGCGTCGAGAGATTTCAAAGAGGCGTTCGCCGCGTTTCGCGGTTCCGACGCCGCCGACGCGTCCCGCTACTACGGCGACGGCAAATCCTTTTGGCGTCGCGTCATCGCCCACGTCTTGACGCGCGGAGGCACGGACGTCATCGACGACACCACCATTGACCTCGCCGTCGACAAACTCTACCTCCACTACGAACATCCAAGCGCATGGCACATCGCGCACGGCGCGGTGGACGCCGCGCGCCGATTACGCCGATCCGGCGTTCGCGTCGTCCTCGCCTCCAATTGGGACTCTCGTCTCCCCACACTCCTCCGAACCCTCGCCCTCGACGACGAATTCGACGCTATCGTCTTTTCCGCCGACATCGGTCACGAGAAACCGAGCGAAGAATTCTTCCACGCCGTCGCGCGCGCCGCCGACGTCCCCGCCGCCCGCTGCGCGCACGTCGGCGACGCCCCCGTCGCCGACGTCGCCGGCGCTCGATCCGCCGGTTTCGGCGTCGCCGTGCGCTGGTCCCCTCACCCCACCGACGACGACGAACCCACCGCACACGATTTCAACCAACTCGCCGACGCGGTATTATCCGCCAATCGCACCCTCGACGCGCGTCTCTCTCGCTTTCGCGTCCCGCCGCCGCCGTGAATCCAAAGTGTCAGTTCACATCCACCCGTCACATGGGACGTTCCTCTCGGCACACGCGCGCGCGTCGACGCGCGAACGCTCGTTCGCGCGCGGGAGAACGAGGTAAAAAAATACGATTCATCGTTCGCCCGCGCGCGTCGCGTCGTCGCGTCGTCGCGTCGTCGCGCGCGGACGCGTACACGTGGACGCGCGTGGACACCGAGACCGCGGTGACGCG
>MDSW01131512.1_pt1 | contig 10948 bp, 8 predicted proteins | sample 811171 | NCBI WGS metagenome assembly MDSW01 (sample SAMN05326641, study PRJNA326480) | marine metagenome | isolation source: seawater | place: Atlantic Ocean: North West | collected 2012 | reverse complement strand
TATTTCCGGAAATATTTTCGAAAGTACTACAGTACTGGCCTACGCCCTTTAAGCCGCGAATTAGCGTGAATTGACGGAGCTCAAAGGGTTGAACCCTTCGGGTTCATTTCGCCCTTAACTCTGTCGCATCAACGCTAATTCGCGGCTTAAAGGGCGTAGGCCTTCCCTATTAAACAGGCAGTATTTACTTTACGGCGTCTGCGATAAATCCAAGCACCTCTACAGTACGTTAGTTGTAGTTGTACGGATCAGTATGTTGTACACGTATGTGTACACGTACACGTACAGAGTTAATACCTTCGTACGTTTTCTCTCGAGTTCCGACAAAGCCTGGACTGCCAAAGCTGGTCTTGAGCGACCGTGTATCGGTTTGTCCTCGATCTGATTTCACACAGTGAAAATTTCGGTGCCGAGGAATACGAGCTTGTTCCGTTGCGTGTTCATCCTTTAGTGTTGTTCACTAGATGTGAATTTAGTCCGGCTACTTGTAAACTCCGCCTCACTCCGTATGTCAAACCATACGTTCTGGGTCTTCAATAGACAGGTCAATATTTATTTCGTTCTTAGCAGGCACTTTACTGTTTCAACCTTTGAGTTTCAGGGGAATTGCATATTCAGTCACGAGTTCGGAAGATCCCAACCAAGGGTAAAGTTCTGTGCAAACCGAGTTCAGCTTTTCCTATGAAATTGAGCTTGCAGGCTGAGTCCGGACACAAACTTTTGTTCGGTTTGTTTTATTCTATGAGGAACTTCGTCACCAAGTTAGATCCCCGACAGAATTCAATGAAACGGTTCAGTGTTCATCACTTTCGTACGAAGACTTACGTGTTTTCTTTTTCAGAGACCACTTCTGGACTATTCTTCTCGCTCTCAGCTAACCCTCCTATTTTGAATATGAGAGAGGAAAGGTCTGTTTTCAGTGGGCTCATCGACCAGGTGACGACTAGTCTCATTCTCAAACTAAATACATGCGTACTGCCATGTGCCGTAGCATCGGAATCTCTTGAGTCACGTTGTTTTCTAAAATGAAAACGTATAAATCATTTGTCCTTGGATATCGTGGGCGACAGGCCGCCTGCACCATCGGAGAGCCTGCCTTCATTACGACAGTACAGCCAACTTGGGTAACTGGTTCAAGATCAGCCAATCATAGAAAGAGGTCTAATTGCAAGCGAAAACTAGATCAACAAATCTAAAGTTCTGCAGAACACGTAAGCGGTTGAATTGAAGCTGATGGTTTTATGTTCTTGTTCGATGTGCATCCATACCTGTACTTGAGAGTCCTCGGACAAGAGCGATCTCGTGAAGTGGTCAAGTAAATTTGAAGCAGTTTGGCGAAGGTTCGGTTTCGAAATATCAACATCAATTCTTTTTGCTTCGTCTACAGAACACGGCGAACAGCTATGAGGAAAGAAACATAGGAATCCAGGATAACAAGTCTTACCTGTTGCTATTGAGTGCAGTATTTGAAGAGTTTTTAACGTGAATAGTTTATAGGCGAAGCCCTGCTCAATTATCTCTCTAAGGAAGAGACTCAACTTTTCATTCAGCTCGCGCGAGTTCAAGTCTCGAAAAGTAAGCAACCTGTTGGACAAAAGTTAAGTGCCGGGTACAGTGCAGTAAAAATATGAAAAACTCACATTAAATGATTGCTCACAACTTTCTCATCAAATAAAACACCATAGTGTTGAAACTTGCCTTCGCGAACCTAAAAATCAAACAAACTCAACCTAGAAGCTAAACCTTTTTGAAGCTGGATTTTGAAATGCCTGTTTCAGGACTGCTTCTGCAGCAAGAAGGCCCTGAGTAGAAATTTCAGTATGCTTTTGTATGCAGAAAAGGCAATCGAGAAATACAGCAGGTACAGAAAACGTACTTGAGCAGTGTTGGCCAGATAAGAAAAAGGTAAATTGCTGGGATCATAATGCTTCACCATGGTTTGCAAGAAGAAGAAGAGTCTTCCGCCCGAATCAGCTAAAAGAACTTCATTGGCCAAAGCCTGGGCATAATATACAATAAATATGAGAAAATATGGTTCAATCTCACTGGTTTACCACGCAAGCGAGTCTTTCAAAACTTGAACTGAGTGCAATTGCCGCCTCCATGAGTAGTAAAAGCTCCAAAATTAGGCACGAAATAGGAACTTTACTTTGGAAATTCTATAGGGTTTTTGATATTCAGTTCAGAGAAACTTTGGAAACGAAATCAAGTGCACTACCTTCACGATATCGAAATTTTCCCATGTCCTCTGAAGCCAGAGGAACATATGCTTATCTAGCAGGTTGGACACTGCGGCAGTGGCAGAGTTTGGTCTCACCTAAAAAAAATATTGCGAAAAAAGTTTAAAATGCGAAAAAAGACTGCATGGTTACCATGGACTCCGAAGATCTGATTCTCAAACGTGTAAATTTCACAAAAAAATGTCCGAAGTACAGAAAATTCTTTATACAAAGATCGGCCTCCTCTGTCACTTCTAGCTGTCGATGTCTCAAATGGTTCCACTAACCAAAAAAAATATCAAACTGATATTGATAAAGCTCAACAAAATACTGTACTCACTGAAGCCAGCATTATCTCATTGAAACCACCAGAAGAAAGATCCAGAGCAAGTTTTGACAATCCGCGTTGCACACGTAAGCTCGAAGGCATAAATGCTGAGTTATGCATGTCATTCAAATGACCAAAATAGTGCCTGGTATGAAAATAATGTCTCGATACCCGAATTCCGTTTTACACGCAGAGAAATCAAATGTACCGAGACAGACGCAGCAACGTGCATTCAGAACTTGTCTGAAAGAGACTTGGGGAAACTCCCAACCTTCGCATGCTCCGTAGCCCACCGAATCGGCCATGCCTCTATATATTTGTGATGGTTAAACCATATCTAAAAGTGGATGACAAGAATACCACTTACGAGTTGACAGATTTTTTGTTTTCGTCCCGGTGCCTGTAAAACATATTTTAGAAAGTGAACAAAAAAGTAAGCATCATATTCAATAACCTCTTCATATGTCTTCTGCTTTGGTCTTTTTCCATCCATCGAAGGGACTGGACATGAAATGTAAATTAATGATTCACGGGGCACCCCAAGATAACTCAGAAGTACCATGATTCTGCTCAAGAATACTGACTAGTTTCGTCGGTGACTGGTTCTCGAAAAGTAAGTGGAAAACTTCAAGGAGGATTGTGCTGTCGTCTGCAAAAGGTTTTTTTCTTGCATCCTACGAATGAGTTATAGTTTAGGATCGGGATCAGAAGATGGAGATTATCTTGCCTTCGCCATCTGAAGAAAAAGATCGGATAGCCGAAGGTCAAAAAATAGAAGAAAGAACTGGTCCTGTTTTTTTAATTGTTAGAGAAACCACCACAACCCCTAATACTTAAGGAAACCACCTTCAGGTGACCGTCATCAGAAATGCCGTGAGCCTGACACATGGTCGCTCCAAATAAAAGATTTCGTACAAGAGTGACGAATAATTGTATCATCTTACTGTCCTCTTCGGAAGCACGAAGAAGATTTCTCTCATATCTCTCCAGTGGTTCTGAGAACCGAGATAAAAGCACAGTGAAGACTTCTTGTCTCGTTAAGAGCGCTTCTACGACAGAACGCAGGCATCTGAATTGTTCTGCACTGTTCGGCTCGTTTCGCTCACATGGCAACGTCAAGAAAACAAGTAATTTTACTGCGGACCGTCAGGGGAATAAGTCATAAAAAGTTATGGGTAGCAAGGACTGTCAACTTACTGGCCTCCATAACTAGTGGGCCGTGATCGACGTGATATGTGAGTATCAGGGGAATTAAATCCTTCTCGACGATATTCCAAGCGTGCAGTTGCATCGTTACAAGTCTGCCATCCGATGTATCATTGCGGAGAAATCTCAAAAGGTCTTGTATCACCTCTGTACGTGTACGGACAAGCTCAAGTTGTTTTCAAATTCAAAGATTATAATTCTCCTTACCTCGACACTCAGGGTCTTTTGTGTACTGCCCGGAAGGAGCGAAATCTTTTGATTTCCGTCCTAGGGAGCTGGCGAGACTCTGAAGATGAGCAACGTCGTAGGGCAACCGATCGCCTTCACCCCTGACATGAAACATGGGACGTTTGAAATGCCAGTCACGAGATCGTTTCCAGTGCGTACAACAGTTTACACTACGTGTATTGTAGCCAATCAGGGTATCTATCAATCTACTGTACCGGAAGTAGTGTGCTGTACGTCTACAACTAACGTTGCCATAAGGTGCAGTACTGTACGTGTACACGTACTGTACGTGTACGTGTAGTCGTGTACTATTTCCAAGTAAAAGTTGAACTTTCGTACGAAAGTACAATATTTCGAAAGTAGTGTACACTATCTTACAAATATTTGTACACGTACGTACGTGTACACGTAATCAATAATATTTCCATTTAATGATAAGTTGTCATACTGTACGTGTACGTGTACGAAGGTACTTTCGTACGTTGTAGTACAACTACAACGTACAGTAAGTTTTACGAAGATAAAAAGGTTATCTATTTTACGTGTAGGGCTAGTTGTACTGTACAGTACGGAGGTACTTTCGTACTACCGTACGAAAGTACTTTCGTACAACGTTGTACACGTACGAAAGTACGAAAGTACCTTCGAAGATTGTACTTCGGGAATAGTTCGCACTTCATTGGCATACAGTACCATAATAAATAGATACAGTACGTCGTACCTTCGTAAGGGAGTACGTATCTATTTCCGGAAGTACTTCCGGAAGTGCGGAGATACGTACGGAAGTACGGAAGTACATCCGTACTCAGGCCTTGCATCACAATTTATAGTACATGTACTGTACAAGAAGTGCCCGTCGAGACTTGGTCTCGGCACGTGTACACGGTACAGTTGTTCATTATTTACCTTCGTAGTCTGTATAAAAGTTTCTATCCGACTGGCACACACGGGTATTTGGTCTGTAATAACTCGCGTACGCGCATCCAAGGTAGTACGCGTGGACGCGACAGGCGACAAAACAGACAACTTCTTGTCCCGCCCCTCCCTCCTTCCCCTCCCGGCTTGACATCGTCCTCCGTCCGACGTGTGCTTTAAGAGCTATAGACCGTGGCTTATTACCATAGGTTTCGTCCCTGGGTTCCTTTTCGCTGAGTTTATTCGATAACTGGCGGCCGCGAACGTGACCGAGAGGTTCGTGGCGTCGTACGAACCCCGTCGCCGAGCCGGAAGTACGAAAGTACTTCCGGAAGTACCTTCGTACTTCTGTACGTTCGGAGTCAGTAGAGAGCGGAGAGTGTGCGGTATACAACTTACAGTACTACTACTACGTACGAACCCTAAATAAGGAACCTACATTGCTGTTTTTACGGGCACGTTTAACGGCGCGCGCATGGGAGGTTGAGTGATCAGTGCCGTGAGAATAACCGCGCAATGAAGGAATAGTTCCATTCTCGCCCACCCGACTTGTTGGCGGGCCGAGGGGTGCCCTTTCATGTCCGTTAGGCCGCCGGTCGGGCCGGAGGAGCGTTCGCGCGGCGGCCCTGAAGTTATTTTCGTAAGTTATTTTTACTCGTACACGTACACGTACTGTACACGTACACGTACGCTCGAGTTATTGAAACTACATTACGTTTATGTACATACATACACGTACGTGTACGTGTACACGTAGTTGACCTGCTCTGTCATATGATACGAGAACATAAAACAGTACACGTACACGTGTACAACGCGGTAATCAGATACGCAGTACAACGCGGTACTGTACACGTACGAGTACAGTAATTCCGGAATTAGAATACTTCCGTACGTGTATTCATTACTACCGTTCGAAGATACTTTCGAAAGTACAACTTACTGTACGTACTAGGGCCTACTGTACTTTCATAAAGTACGAAAGTACGAAAGTACTTTCGTACTTCACAGCCTTACTTCCGGGAGTATCTATACCCTGATCTACTGGTAAACTCTCTTAAATTCACTTGAAAGGGGAACACCTATTTTGAAAGCAAATCCGAGTTAACTCTCCTTTCAACACACAATCTCATCTCATCTGCACTCGTCTTCAGGTGGATAGTTTAAATACCTCATCAGCGGGTTGATCTTTCGACTTATGGGTCAATCGTGCATTTTACATTAACAATTTGAAACCTACACCGAGATCTGACTCCGATGAAACTTAAATTTGATAGGGTCGCGCTGCGAAAACAAACTTTAAAATGCTTACATAGTCGCCCACCGCGCTCCGGACATACTATTCCCACACAACCGTCGCCGGATCGACCTGAAAATCGCGACCCTGTTCACGCTAACGACCTGGATGCGCCGTGGGCGTGGTTTTGCATCCAACATCGCGGTTAGCCACGGGATTGGTGATGCGCTGGTTCGGGCTGACCTTGAGTCCGGCGGCGCTGGGCAATTTCGCGCAACTGCGCCGACCGTGACTCGACGCAACATCTGTGAGAGAATAAACGGCGTCAGCAAAGTCAAGCGTCGCCGCCGAGGTTGCACGCGGAAGATGCGCCTGTTCTCAGCTCTAGCGTGTATCATCACAGTTGTCCGGGTCATATACCTCCTCGCCACTTGGTTCCCTGGCGACGAGACCATCCGTGCGTGCAGCGAGAGCACGTTAAAAATTATGATAAGCAGAAGCGGCATATCTTTTGGCACGCGGCAAGCGATTCATTTCGCGGAGGGCTTCAAAATCGAGGCGGGCGACTCTGCAATAAAGAGAGTCAAAAGGACCTACGTCGTGCAAGGAAGCATTTCGAAAAACCCAAAGTGGACAGAGCAGCTGAACGTGACGCACGAGGCAGTTGTGGCACTAGAGCCTCCACCACCAGTGGGTAACGGGAGATCCTGTTTTTTCAGGGTTCACCGCGACGAGGCGAAGATCACGTTCTATGACGACGGTCATGTAATTGTCCACGCATTGAACACATGGGAGAATGCACCTTCAGGCACTGTTCGCTTGTCCATCGACGACCTTCAATGTGACCACTTTCGTGCGATGACGAGAAAGTCACACCGAATCCTTCTTACAGAAGGCAGTGGTGAGGCTGCAAAAAACGTGAGCAAAGCATCGGATCATGCCAGTTATCCGCATACGCCTGATGTGATCCATGATGGTTCATCAGGCCGCGTTCTTATGTTGAATTCCGCAACAACACTGGAAATGATATCGGAGTACCACCGAACGCTTTTAAACCACCAAGAGTATGCTGAACACCATCACTACGGGTTTGTTTTGGCCTTAATTAAATCTAGAACGCTCGCTGGTCGATCAGGAAAGTTCGCTAAGCATCTTGCTTTGGGAATTCATGCAGCCCAGACGTTTATATCGGAGAGGGAGTCCACAGGTCTGACGTGGAACACAATTTGTCACATGGCAGGCAGTGTTTCTTGTCTTTTTTATTTCCCCGTTGTCATATATCCTCCTCACTCTTCTTCATTCTCCTTTCGTCAACTTGATGAAGGTTGGACTTTAAAACACGGATTTAGATGCATGGCACGCTAGTTGGCAGCCTTTTAGTATTTACGGGGATAGATGGGTGGTAGATAAGGATTTGTTGTTTGGAGATACTGGGCAAATCTGGCTCAACACTGGACTTCTATGCGTGCGTCCTACAAGGTGGACTGTAAATTTTACCGAGAGGGTGGTAAATGCAGCTTTTACAGAAACTATGTCAACTGATGAGAAAAGTCGAGTGCATAAGCTTGCAAATGTATCTTCAACTTCCAAGGTAGGTGGAGTTGTAACTTATGGTTTCCAGCGTGACCAGCCTGCGGTTTGGCATATACTCAGTCAGACGTGGGCAGCGGAGAACGGTGTTCCTTATCTAGGACAGGGATGTAAGGCATGGCATCAAGCGTGCAATCCGCAAGAAAATCCGATAGAGTGCTGGCACTGGTGCCACTGGGATCCTTTGCAGCGTATGGTGATGAAGAAAGGTCACTGGAAAGGCCTAGAAACTGTAAACCGTTTATCTCACGTTCAGCTGCTACCTCGTTCAGGTGCAGCTTTTGAAATTAGAAATAGTGCTCCGGCTCATAAAGTTCTTCTACCTCCACTGCATCGCATGTGCCTTCGATCATGTTTTAGTGTGCTAGCGCGCCTCGGCATGGGCACGTGTTCACTTCTTACACGTGGTGCTACTTTTTGCTGGCCAGCTGATGTGGACAAAATGTCACTTTGCGATGGCACCGGTTGCCTAGCTCAAATGACCAGTCTTGGCGGGGGCTGGATAAAGCACACAGGTCATCAACATTGGCGTGATATCTTACCTAGCTGTGTTCCGACTTCGGGGGCAGAGGCAGTAACTGAGCAGGCGGATCATAAAGCGTTGTGTGCACATAGTTAGTCTTAGGAATATCTTCAGGATTTCCTTAAATAAAAGAAAGCTCGCCGCACCTCTCACAGATCCACGAACTGCAGACAAGGCAAGACGGGATGGGTTCTAGAATGATTTACTACTTACATCATCACGTAGCACTTGGACTCGAGGTGAAGTCGTATTGGTCCACACCCGTCTCGATGCGAAGGAACCCCATTTTTGAAGTGCACCATGAACTTTCCATTCTTTCCAAAGCTTCCTTCGATCGTGCCGATCTCTCCACAACTAGTTCGAACTGACATTCCGTGAAACGCAGATATGTTGGTTTCTTTCTTAAACATTCCCTTACCGATCAAATTGTAGGCATCGTGCACGCGATCTACAGTTCCTTGCCGTTGCTTCAGTCTAAAAACTTTGATTCTATTTAATGAAATGGGACTGTGATCAATGGGCATAGGATGAACCACTTGCCCGTGGAAGGCAAGGCGACACTTCTTGAAATTTGTGTCTGTGCCAAACCGTGAGGCGATGTATATGGATCCCAAGGGACAAGATATTGGATGATCAAAACGGAGCAATGCCCATTTAGCTAAAGGCAGAACAGTTGCACTCCCTGAGTCAGGTTTTGAGCCAATATCTTCTGTAGGTGTTCTACAGCTTTTGAGAGTCTCTGTATGAGAAAGCTCTGTGCAATACACATATTCCCGATCCACGCTAAAGACCTGCGGGTCACTGGGAATTTCTGGCGTCTCACGAAGGGCACAATTTTCTACCCCCCCGGTATTAATTGGCATTCCACTGGGATCAATTTTAGATGATAGAGCCTGTGTGGCATTCGTTACTAAACTGGTTGGAATCTGGCCAAAGAACTCAGCAGTGGCCATCACAGTTGCATGGCCAACTGTGACATGAAATTTCATTTTAGACTGCACCGTTCCCTTGTAAAACCGAATCTTTTCGGCACTGACGACGGCGCCAACAAAAGTTGGCACAGTTCCTGGCATGGCCACCAGGCCTCTCTCTAAAATTGTCGGGTCAAGCTGCGTGATGCACATGCCCACTCTATCGCCTGCGATACAACTCTGCACTGGTCTCTTGAATACCTGCAGACCCTTCACCCTCTTAGTCAGCTTCAAGTTAAGAATCTCTACTTCCTCTCCAACGTGGCATCTACCACTCAGAACTGTTCCTGTCAACACTGTGCCTTGACCTCTGACAGGGAAGCAGTGGTCGATGGCACAGAGAAAATTCCCTGTGCGTCGCGGCTTAAGCTCTGGCACATGTATCAAAAGTTGTGCTACAAGTGCATCAACTCCGATCGGAGTTTCATCACAAGGGACCATGTTATCGCTGCCAGGCCGTACAGCAACAGAAGTCATCACGCAGTCCTTGAACTTTGTCGCACTGAAAGTTTTCTTGAGGCGTCTCTTCACTTGCTCTACTTTCTCATCACGAACCGCACACGGTATTAAATCTACTTTGTTGAGAACAACAATCAAGACGCTGCAAGTTATCTCTCCAACGACGATGCACTCTGCTGTTTGAGTCTGAATTCCCTTGTTCACGTCCACAACCAGTATGAAAGGTGCAAAAAAAGGATAGATAACTTCAATTTTGCTTTATAGGGTAGAAAGCGTGACAGCAGTTACTTCCTGCCAGTATCATAATATCGATTATTTGAGCGCCACCGAGGATAGTTTTCAACAGAGATGCATGTCCCGGGCAATCAACCAGGGTAAACTGGACCTCATCATACGGAAGTTGAGAGAGGTGACCTGGAACTGGAGCCAGGAAGCTAGAAAAACCAAGATCTAAAGTGATTCCGCGCGCTGAGCTCTGCGGATCCTTGTCAAGTGACGCGGTGGAAAAATGTGTGGAAAGAGCGCGAGCTGTACACGTGTACCGAGAAAGCGTATGAAAGCAAACGACAAGGAGCGAGGAAATGATTCGTTAGCTTGGGAACGGTGAAGGCTCGGTGGAAGTTAAGAGACGCGTTGAAAGTGACAAAACTGAGTTTAGGATCGTGGGGCAGAGCTCAGGCTGATGGTCAATGTAATTCACCTAGACTAGTTTTCCCACAGTCGACGTGCCCTAGAATACCGACGTTGACATTTAAAACTCGCGAGATATTTTCTCCGCAACTCCCCATGTCCAAGTCTTGGTTTCCCAGAATGTTCAAAACATAATGTTGGTCGAAACATATTGTAGGGTACATACAGTACACGCACACGTACTGTACGTGTACGTGTACACTACGAGTAATAACGTTGTTGCACAACGTTATTGTAGGCCCAGTACGTGTACTCATACGTAGGGCTACGTGTACAGCACTGTCACTTCAAATGAAGGTTTAGGGTTGCAGTTCAGGGTTTGGCGAGTAGGGTGGTCGGTCTCGGTGATTCGCGATGAATGCGAATTTGAGTCCAGATTGACCGATCGAAAATTTTGATAGTGTACACGTACAGTACGTGTACGTGTAGTGTACCTTCGTACTTTCGAAAGTAGGCCCTACCTTCGAAGGTAGGAAAACGTTCGCAATGTGGAAAAAAAAAAAAAAAATGTGACGGACCTGTACGTTGTACTTGTACTGTACGTGTACGTGTACGTGTACAGTACACGTACGTGTAATGTAG
>MDSW01176437.1_pt1 | contig 10951 bp, 9 predicted proteins | sample 811171 | NCBI WGS metagenome assembly MDSW01 (sample SAMN05326641, study PRJNA326480) | marine metagenome | isolation source: seawater | place: Atlantic Ocean: North West | collected 2012 | reverse complement strand
TCATCATGATATTGGAGCTAAATTTTATACAGGAGTATTGCCCAAAATTGGTTTTAACTTTGGTGTAAAATTATAAAAAATTCAATTAATAGATGTTGAGAAGATTTATCATAATTAGTATATTTTTGCCTAACCTTCTCTTTTCTCAAATTCAAAACACTTCTTATAATTCACTAAATTTAAATTCGTCTTCTAGAATTCTTTCTATGGGAGGGAGTGTTAATTCCATAATGGATAATGATATAAGTCTTACTCTTATTACTCCTTCTTTATTAAATAAAGAAATGGATGGTCAGATTTCTTTTAATTTTGTGGATTATGTGTCAGACATTAATTTTATTTCCTTTCATTTTGCAAAGAAATTAAATAATAACTTAATGATTTTTTCTGGTATAGATGCAATTAATTATGGCAAATTTGATGCTACAGATGAGGTTGGTAATACCATTTCTAATTTTAACGCTTCTCAGCAGATTGCTACTTTTGCGATGTCAAAATACCTTGGTCAAGATTTTACATTAGGATCTAATATTAGATTATTGAATTCTTATTTAGAATCGTACCATTCTGTTGTTTTGTCTTCAAATATTTCTACGACATATAATAATAAGGAGAAAAGTTTTACATTTACTTTGCTTTTTAAAAATATTGGAAGACCAATCAAATCATATACTTCAGAAAAGGAGGATCTCCCATTTGAAATTCAGTTGGGATTATCAAAATATTTAAAATACCTTCCTTTCAGATATTCATTGGTATTACATCATCTAAACGTATATGATATATCTAATGATTACAATCTAAATACAATATACGACCCTTTAACAAATCAATTGATTGTAAGAGATGAAACAGTAGCTAAAAAACTGTTGAGACATGTTATTTTAGGTGCTGAATTAAACCCTTTTAAAAAGAATTTGTATTTAAGAGCTGGATTTAACTTTCAGAGAAGAGAAGATTTAAAATTGAATTCTAGTTTTAATATGAGTGGATTTTCGTTTGGATTAGGATTTTCTATTAAAAAGATACAGATAAATTATGCTAGAAGTTCATACCACAGCTCTAGTATGATAAATAGTTTTTCTATTGTAACTAATTTATCTAATTTTGGCTTGTAGATGCGAAAAATGATAAATATAGCTATTGACGGACATTCTTCTTGTGGTAAGAGTACTATAGCTAAGGCGATTTCTAAAAGATATCAAATGAAATATATAGATACAGGAGCAATGTATAGAGCTATAAGTTGGTATTGTATTCAGAATAATTTAATATCAGAAGCTGGAGTAAAAATCGAGAAGTTAAAAGAAGATATTTCTGAGATAAGACTATCATTTAGGTATAATTTTGATGCAGAAAGTTCCGAAACTTTTTTAAATGATGAGAATGTAGAAGGATATATTAGAACTATAGAAGTTTCTGAAAAAGTTAGTTTAGTTGCTAAAATTCCTTTTGTTAGAGAAAAGTTAGTTATTTTGCAACAAGAAATTGGAAAGGATAAAAATGTAGTAATGGATGGAAGGGATATAGGTACTAAAGTTTTCCCAGATGCTGATTTAAAATTCTTCATTACTGCCCAGGTTTCTATTAGAGCAAAAAGAAGGTGGGAGGAGTTAAAAGACAATGGAGAGAAACTTAGTTTTGATAAGGTTTTAGAAAATTTGAAGATGAGAGATGAAAATGATGTAAATAGGAAGATAAATCCGTTAAAGAAAGCGGAGGATGCTATTTTGATAGATAATTCAGATATTTCATTAGCAGACCAAAATGATTTTATTTTTTCCATAATTGACAAAACGTTTAAAGAATGAATGTAGTAATTGATAAATATTCTGGATTTTGTTTTGGAGTAGTATATGCTATAGAAATGGCGGAGCAAGAATTGAAGAAGTCTAATTCTTTATACTGTTTGGGAGATATTGTTCATAATAATAAAGAAGTTGAAAGGCTAAATGATTTAGGTCTGAAAATTATTAGTCATGAAGAGTTAAAGAATTATACAGATTGTACAGTTCTGATTCGAGCTCATGGGGAACCTCCAGAAACCTATAAGATTGCTATGCAAAATAATATTCAACTTTTAGACGCTTCATGTCCTGTTGTTTTAAAATTACAACATCAAATAAAGGAGGGATATAAAACTGTTTCAGATATTGATGGGCAAATTGTTATATATGGTAAAAAAGGTCATGCTGAAGTTGTTGGTTTGCTAGGTCAGATTGGTGGAGACGCGGTTTTAGTTTCTAGTATTGATGATTTAGATCAGTTAGATTTTTCCAGGCCAATATTTATGTATTCTCAGACTACAAAGAGTCCAAAAGCATATGCTGATATAAAATTAGAAATTGAGAATAGAAGAAGAGAAAATGGAATAAAGGATCCTCTTCAATTTGTTGTTAATGATACTCTTTGCCGTCAAGTTTCAGGTAGAGAACCTCAGTTAAAAAAGTTCTCGGCTCAACATGATGTTATTGTTTTTGTAAGCGGAACTAAAAGTTCAAATGGAAAAATGTTATATGATTCATGTAAAGTTGAAAATCCTAATTCTCACTTTATTTCAGATATAGATGAGATAAAAAAGGAGTGGTTTTCTTCTGCTAATTCGGTAGGAATTTGTGGAGCAACTTCTACTCCATTGTGGCTGATGGAAAATGTATCCGAATTCATTTCTGAAATAAAATAGAAAAAATACTTCTAATTCTCTGATTATTGTATATTTGCAAACCTTTTTATTATGTTAATTTAAGGTGGTAAAAGGTTGAAAATTAAAACTAATTCCTCTCGGAATACCAAACATTAGCCTTAAATGGTTCCGGGATACAAGAGAAAATGACTACAATGTCAGAAAAAGAAGCAAAAAAAGAAACAAAAACTACAGCTAAAAAAACTGTAAAGAAAGCTACTAAAAAAACTACTAAAAAAACTTCAAAAGAGGCACCTAAAACATCTACTAAAAAAGTTGAAGAAGTAAAAGAAGAAGTTGTGGATACTAAAGTTGAATCTACTACGGAACCTGTTGTTAAAGAAGTAAAAGAAGAAGTTGTGGAGACTAAAGTTGAATCTACTACAGAACCTGTTGTTGAAGAAGTAAAAGAAGAAGTTGTGGAGACTAAAGTTGAATCTACTACAGAACCTGTTGTTGAAGAAGTAAAAGAAGCAGTAAAACCTAATGCAGAAGATTTTGATTGGTCTACTGTTTTAGTTGAAGATAATTCTGAAGGAATTGATAAGGATGAAGAATCTATGTATTCCTCTACAATGCCTGTAATTGAAGAAAAACAAGTATTAGATGGGAAGGTTGTAAGTATATCTGAAAGAGAAGTAATTGTAGATATTAACTTTAAGTCTGATGGTGTTATTTCAAGTTCAGAATTTAAATATAATGAAGAATTAAAGATTGGTGATGAAGTTGAAATCTTAGTTGAAAAACAAGAAGATAAAAACGGACAATTAATCTTATCTCACAGAAGAGCGAGAGTTTTAAGAGCTTGGGAAAAAGTAAATGTTGCTTTGGAAACTGGAGAGATTGTTCAAGGAAAGATTAAGAGTAGAACCAAAGGTGGTATGATTGCTGAAGTATTCGGGATTGAAGCGTTTTTACCAGGCTCTCAGATTGATGTGAAACCTATTAGAGATTATGATGATTACGTGGGTAGAGATATGGAATTTAAGGTTGTTAAAGTAAATGAGGCTTATAGAAATGTTGTTGTTTCTCATAAAGCTCTTATTGAAGCAGATTTAGAAGGGCAGAAAGAAGAGATCATGTCTAAGTTAGAGAAAGGACAAGTAATTGAAGGTGTTGTAAAGAACATTACATCATACGGGGTGTTTGTTGACTTAGGAGGGGTTGATGGTTTGATTCATATTACAGATCTTTCTTGGGGTAGAGTGTCTCATCCAGAGGAGGTGTTAAAACTAGATGAAACCATTAATGTTGTAATCTTGGAATTTGATAAAGATAAGAAAAGAATTCAATTAGGATTAAAACAACTTGGGGACCATCCCTGGGATGCTTTAGATGAAAAGGTTAAGGAGGGAGATACAGTAAATGGTAAAGTTGTGGTTGTTGCTGACTATGGAGTATTTGTAGAAATACAAACAGGAATTGAAGCTTTAGTTCACGTTTCTGAAATGTCATGGTCTACTCATTTGAAGAGTGCTGGAGACTTCTATAAAGTGGGAGATGAGATTGAGGCTAGAATTCTTACTTTAGATAGATCAGAAAGAAAAATGTCTCTAGGAGTTAAGCAATTAACGGAAGATCCATGGGCGAATATTGATAAAAAATACTCTGTTGATTCGAAACATATAGTAAAAGTAAGAAACTTTACGAATTTTGGTGTATTTGTTGAACTTGAGGAAGGTGTTGATGGATTGGTTCATATCTCCGATTTATCTTGGACTAAGAAAATTAAACATCCTGCAGAATTCACTAAAGTTGGTGAAAAGATGGAGGTTATTGTTTTAGAATTAGACACGGATAACAGAAGAATTAGTTTAGGTCATAAGCAAACTGAGGTAGATCCTTGGTCTAATTATGAGTCAATTTATGTTGTAGGAAATGATTTTGATGGTACAGTAAAAGAGGTGTTTGCTAAAGGAGCTTTAATTTCTATTTCAGATGATATAGAAGCTTTTGCACCTTTAAGACACATTGAAAAAGAAGATGGAAGTAAATTAGTTGTAGGAGATGCATCTATTTTTAGAGTATTGGAGTTCTCTAAAGGTAATAGAAGAATATTAGTCTCTCACACTGATACTTTCAGAGAAAAGGAGATTAAAAACAAGAAGAAAGAGAAAGCTGATACTGAAAGGGTCCTAAAACAAGTTCAGGAAAAACAACAAAAATCTACACTTGGTGATTTAGATTCTCTGACGAGTTTAAAGAAAGATCTTGAAAGTAAAGGTGAATAACAAAAAAGAAGTCCTAATTTTAATTAGGACTTTTTTTATACTATTTTTGTCGCTACAAAATGAAAAATGAAAAACAAATAGTAACCACTAAACAATTTGGAATAATGATTGAAAGATTAGCTCATCAGTTAATCGAAAATCATAAAGATTTTTCTGAGACTATATTGGTTGGAGTCCAGCCAAGAGGAGTTGAGTTTACTAGAAGAGTTTTGGAAAAATTGACTGAAGTATCGGAGAATAAAGAAATTAATTCGGGTAGTTTGGATATCACATTTTTTAGGGATGATTTTGGAAGAAGAGACGCTCCTATAGAAGCTCAGGAGTTAGATATGAATGCATCAATAGAAGATAAAAATGTTGTATTAATTGATGATGTTTTATTTACTGGTAGGTCTATTCGTTCTGCCTTAGATGCTCTAATGAGTTTTGGTAGGCCAAAGCAAGTCGAATTAATGGTGTTAATAGATAGACGATTAAAGAGAGATCTTCCTATACAACCAAATTATGTTGGAAAAACAGTAGAGTCAATATTGTCTGAAAGGGTAATTGTAAAATGGAATTCAGAAGATTCTGAAGATGAAATAATATTATTAAAATCAGAAAATGAATAAATTATCAGTAGATCATTTATTAGGTATTAAAAATCTAAAAAAGAAGGATATTGAATTAATATTTAAAACTTCAGATAACTTTAAAAGAATAATTAACCAACCGATAAAAAAGGTTCCTACTTTAAGAGATATCACCATTGCAAATTTATTTTTTGAAAATTCTACAAGAACAAGATTGTCCTTTGAACTTGCTGAAAAAAGATTATCTGCAGATGTAGTTAATTTTTCTTCTTCTTCTTCTTCTGTTAAAAAAGGAGAAACCTTAATTGACACTGTAAACAATATACTTTCAATGAAGGTAGATATGGTGGTAATGCGCCATCCAAATCCAGGTGCTGCAGAATTTCTTTCGAGAAATGTAAATGCTTCTATTATCAATGCAGGTGATGGATCTCATGAACATCCAACACAAGCTTTACTTGATTCATATTCAATAAGAGAAAAGTTAGGTAGTGTTGCAGGAAGAAAGGTTGTCATAATTGGGGATATCTTGCATTCTAGAGTAGCGTTATCTAATTTTCATTGTTTACAAAAATTAGGAGCAGAAGTACGAGTTTGTGGCCCTTCAACTTTAATGCCAAGATATTTAGATTCGTTAGGAGTGAAACATTTTACAGATATAAAAGAAGCTTTAATTTGGTGTGATGTGGCAAATATATTAAGGATACAATTAGAACGACAAGATGTAAAATATTTTCCTTCCTTAAGAGAATACTCTATGGTATATGGAGTTAATAAAGGTTTATTAGATACACTAGATAAGGAGATTGTAGTAATGCATCCAGGACCTATAAATAGAGGAGTAGAACTTAATTCAGATGTAGCAGATTCTCAACATTCAATTATATTAGATCAGGTTGAAAATGGGCTAGCAGTAAGAATGGCGGTAATGTATTTGTTAGCAGGTAAATTAAAGAAATAAATATGACTACAAAATTAGTAAACGGAAATACTTTGGTGTTTAAAGTTTCAGAAACAGGAGAGATAGAAAATTTAAAGATTGACGGAGAAGTAGTCAACTTTATTGCAGATATGACTAATGTGAATATTGAAGTAATTAAATTGATTAAAAATAATTTAATTAAATTTGGACACTCAATTTATGCAAAAAAAGGATCTTTTGTAGTTGTATCTAAGATATCTTTTGAAGAGAATCTTAATATTGTACCAACAATGCAAGAAGCTTTTGATTTTGTAGAAATGGAAGAAATAGAAAGACAATTAGACTTTTAATTAATATAAAAATAAGAAATATGAAGAAAATTTTACTAGCTTTTACCTTAATTTTAGGGTATTCAAACATGTATTCTCAATGCACCCCTGATCCACAGTACCAAGATTCCTCTTATGCAATTTGGCCAGATACTATTCAGAATTTACCATCTGTTTTACAGGGTCAAAGTTATAATACAACCTTAACAGTTAAAACACCAGCAACATTACTGGAAGCTAATGGAGGGGATTCAAGTATTTTATATATAGATACATTTGGTATTAGCACTTTTGTTGGAGGGTGGCCTGTTGATAGTATGGAGTTGGTTCAGGTGAATGGACTGCCCAATGGACTTAATTTAAATTGTGAATCTTTATTGAATATGTCCAGCTGTATGTTGCCTGGTGATATTTTAACATGTGCTTATGTAGATGGAACAACTAATGATCCAATTGGTATTTATCCTATTGAGCTTTTAGTTAATGTTTATACACATGGATCAATTCTAATCTTTCCCGTAAGTACAGATTTATATTCTGCACTTGGTAGTTATGAGTCCATTACTGGATACAATATTGTTATTTCCAACACATCTTCTTATGAGGTGTTTAATTCAAATAAATTTACCTTATTACAAAATGTTCCAAATCCATCTAATGGAAATACAATAATTAAGTTTAATACTCCAAACACTGAAAATATATCTTTTAATATAACAAATATGTTTGGAAAAATAATTTATTCTAAGGAAATAGAATCAATTTCTGGATTAAATACTATTAATATTAATGAAAAGTTAAGTTCGGGTATTTATACATATTCTATTAAGAATGACGAAAAAATGCTTTCGAAAAGGATGGTGATATCAAAATAGATGTCGTACGAATTAACAATTTTAGGAAGTAGTTCTGCTATACCTACAGTTGAAAAAAATCCAACCGCTCAGTTGCTTAATGCAAACGAGCGGTTTTTTTTAATTGATTGTGCGGAAGGAACTCAGATTCAGTTAAGAAAATATAAATTCAAGTTCCAGAAGATTAGTAGAATCTTTATTTCTCATTTGCATGGAGATCATTATTTTGGTTTAATTGGACTAATTAGTAGTATGCATCTGTTGGGTAGAGAAAAAGAACTTCATATTTATGCTCATACAAAGTTGAAAGAAATAATAGATATTCAGTTGTCAGCTTCCTCAACAGATTTGTGTTATCCATTATTTTTTCATCCTATCACTCCAAATATTGATCAGTTGTTGTTTGAAGATAAAAAGATTAAGATATCTACTTTTCCATTGAGTCATGGAATTGACTGTAATGGTTTTTTGTTTGAAGAAAAAAGACCTCCTAGAAAAATATTATCTGATAAAATTAAGAAATATAATATACCGATAGATCAATTAAAAGATATAAAATGGGGAGAAGATTTTTTAACTGAAGATGGGTCCTTAATTTTAAATGATAAATTAACAATAGCAAATAAACTTCCGTTTTCATATGCTTTTTGTTCAGATACAAAATATAGTGAAAGTATAATTAATAAGGTAAAGGGAGTAAGTTTGTTGTATCATGAAACCACCTTTATGCATGAAAGAAAAGATAGAGCGGAAGAAACAAATCATTCTACAACTATTGATGCTGCAACGATAGCGAAATTAGCGGAAGTAAACTATCTGTTAATAGGTCATTTCTCACAAAGATATAGAGATGACTCTATATTACTAGAGGAAACAAAATCCGTTTTCAAAAATACAATTATAGCTAAACAAGGTATTACTGTCGATTTTTCAAAATTGTAATTCATTGTATTTATTTTTATTTAGGTATATTTGCATCTGTTCAAAAAAATATTTTTTCAAATGAAAAGAATTTTATTTATACTCTCCGTTGTTTTTGTTTTTTTTGAGGGTAATGCGCAAACAATTACAAATATAAATATTCAGGGAATAGATTGTAACAATCCAACTGGTTATACTGTGGTTTCAACTGATGTTCCCGCTTCGTGGTTTATTTTTAAACAATATGATGATTCAACAATGAGTTTTGTTACTATACAAACGGGAACTGAAGATTCAGTTGTTCTAAATAGTTGTGGTAATGTCTCTGTTCAAGTATTAAATTCATCTTTTGTAATTTCAGACGACTCTACCTTTTTTGTTCCCTGTCCAATGGAAACATATGTTAGAGCTCATGAGAATATTAAATGTTTTGGAGATTCCACTGGTATGTTGAAAGAAATGGTTACTGGTGGAATACCGTTTGATCCTGATGGAATTCCTGATAATGGTGATGAATATTATAATTATTCATGGTTTAAAAATGGAATTTTATTTTCTAGTGGTCCAAATGACACAATTTTAACTAATTTATTTAATGGACAATTAAATAGAGTACCATATTTAGTATATGTTGAAGATTCTACTGGTTGCATTTTTCAACCACTTATTGACTCCACAGGACTCCCTGATACGTCTTTCATGTTTCAACCTGCTTTAATTAGGATAGATTCTTTAGTACTTAATTCAACGCATTGTATAGGGACTAATACAGGTTCTGTTGTGGTAAATATAAAAGGTGGTAAAAGATTTGAGAGCGGAAATTATTATAATTTCTATTTAACAAATACTAATAATGACACCATTAGGTTTATTGATAGATTAGGAGAGTCAGCAAATGTCCTTTCTGATACAACGCCTTATTATGTTAAGTTTGACAGTCTTGACGTTGGGAATTATATTATGCATATTGTAGATTCTTCTGGATGTATCTTAGATACTATTGTTTCTGTACCTGAGCCAGATGATTATAGTCTACATGTTTCTATAGATCCAACAATTGTTTGCGAGCAGGATAGTACTTGGTTAAAGATAGACAGTATTTCTGGAGGACATAATAATTTAGATTTCAGTTGGTTAGGTTTATCCCCAGTAGATTCTATTTATGTAAAAGCTGGTGAATATTCCTCAATAATTTTAGATTTAGATTATGGATGTAAGGATACTTTAGATTATACTCTTACAGCTCCAAACACTATTTATTGTGATGTTACTTCTTCACTTGCTACTTGTTATGGAACCAATACCGGAAGTTTGGTAGTAGATTCAATTTATGGAGGAATAGTTCCTTACTCTATACAATGGGGCGGAATAAACACAGATTCCTTATATGCGGGTATCTATACTTTATTTATTACAGATTCGTTAGGTTGTGTTTATATAGAGGAACATGAGGTGTTTCAAAATCCTAATGTAGATTTGAATGAAATAATTTACCCTCCATCATGTAATGGTGATCTAGATGGGAGTATCTCAATAGATATTTCTGGTGCTAGTCCTCCTTTAAATTATTTTTGGAATAATGCCTCAGGTACTCCTGATTCTGTTTATTCTCTATCTTCAGGAACTTATTATTTAGAAACCACCGATACATTAGGGTGTCTTTTTTTAGATAGTGTTGTTCTAACTCAACCAGATATCTTGGAAATTAGTTTTGGAGGATTTAATAATCCTTTACATTGTAATGGAACTCAAACTTTAATAAATGCAAATATCACTGGAGGAACCTCTCCTTTTAATATTTTATGGTCTAATTCAGAAGTTAGTAATCAAGTTGTCGTATCTGCAGGTAACTATTCAATCGATGTAACAGATATTAATGGATGTTTTGCTACCAATAGTATATTAATAACAGAACCAGATTCATTGTCTGTTAGTGGTAGTGTTATTCCTGCAACTTGTAATTTAGGAGCTTCTGCATCTGTTACGTATTCTGGAGGAACAGAACCTATTACATTTATTTGGAGTAATGGAGAAACTACTTCATCTGCGTCAGGATTTACTAATGGAGATCATTGGGTGTTAGTTACGGATTCGTGTGGAGATACCTCTATGTATGAGTTTACTGTTATTGTACCTATATTAGAAACGAGCATATACCATACAAATAACCCAGATAATTATGCAGAGTTAGAGGTGATAAATGGTGAAGGTCCTTATAGTTACCAGTGGTATGATGATAACATGAATGAAATTCTTGGAGAAACGAGTTCTATAATAGAAGATTTATGTGAAGCATGGTATTTTGTTTCTACAACAGACGCTAATAATTGTGAAGTTCTCGATAGTGTTTATGCAGAACTTTATTTTCCTTTAGGCAACATTGTAGATTTAAGTACTACCACAGTACATAACGATAATGATTTATGGGGAGCTGAACCT
>MDSW01119389.1_pt1 | contig 10951 bp, 8 predicted proteins | sample 811171 | NCBI WGS metagenome assembly MDSW01 (sample SAMN05326641, study PRJNA326480) | marine metagenome | isolation source: seawater | place: Atlantic Ocean: North West | collected 2012 | reverse complement strand
TTTCTAAACTTATGGGAGATGAGGTTGCTCCTAGAAGAGAATTTATTGAAAAGAATGCTAAATATGCAAATGTTGATGTTTAAATTTTTTTTCTTTTTATTTTTAGTTTCATTCAATTCATATTCTTATTGGCAACAAAGAGTTGAATATAAAATTATTATAGATTTTGATCATAAAAATCACCAGTTTCTTGGAAAACAGAATCTAAAATATTTTAACAATTCTAAAGACACAATAAATAAGGTCTATTTTCATCTTTATTTTAATGCTTTTCAGCCTGGTAGCATGATGGATGTTAGAAGCAGATCTTTACCTGATCCGGATAGAAGAGTAATGGATAGAATTTCAAAACTGAATAAAAATGAAATTGGTTTTCATGAAATTAAAAAAATAGAGCAAGATGGGAAAAGTTTAAAACATCATACCCAAGGTACAGTTCTAGAAGTAGAATTATCACATCCACTATTACCTAATGAATCAACAGATTTTTATTTAGAATATTTTAGTCAAGTCCCTGTTCAAATTAGAAGAAGCGGTAGAAATAATAAAGAAGGAATTGATTATTCAATGGCTCAATGGTTTCCTAAAATTGCTGAGTATGATGAGAATGGATGGCATGCTAATCCATATATAGCTAGAGAATTTTATGCTCCTTGGGGAGATTTTGATGTCTCAATATCTATCAATAAAGATTATATAGTTGCTGCAACTGGTATTCTTGAAAGTAAAAAGAAAGAAAAAAATAAAAATACATGGAATTTTAAAGCTAGGGATGTTCATGATTTTGTATGGGCAGCTGATCCAGATTATGTTCATGATATTTTAAAAGTAGACTCTGAAGATTTGGAGCTTCATTTTTATTACCAAAAAACCAATGATGAAATGGTGAGTAATTGGAAGCGGTTGCAAGATGATACTGCAGATGCTTTCAGGTATATTAATAAAAAATTTGGAAAATATCCTTACACAAAATATTCGGTAATTCAGGGTGGTGATGGAGGAATGGAATATCCTATGGCTACATTAATAACAGGTGAAAGATCATACCCTAGTTTGTTATCTGTTACAATTCATGAACTTATACATTCATGGTATCAAATGCTCCTCGGCACTAATGAAAGTTATTTAGCTTGGATGGATGAAGGTTTTACATCCTTTGCTCAGAATATTACATTTAATAATGAATTTAATGAAATATATAATTTGAATTCTATAAATCCTCTTGAAAGATCATATAACAGATATTATACTTTTATTAAATCCGGTTTAGAAGAACCACTTTCAACTCATTCAGACCACTTTTCAACTAATCAAGCATATGGTGTTGGTTCCTACACTAAGGGTGCAATATTTTTAATGCAATTAGGATATATAATAGGTGAGGAAAAATTATTTAAGGGACTTAGGAGATATTATAATGAGTGGAAGTTTAAACATCCTGATGAATATGACTTCTTAAGAATAATGGAAAAAGAAAGTGGAATAGAATTGGACTGGTATATTGATTATTGGGTAAAGACAACACATCAAATAGACTATTCGATAGATTATTCCTTTGAACTTAAGGAAAAGGATCAAAATAAAATTTCAGTTTCTATAAATAGAATTGGAAAGATGCCTATGCCCATTGAAGTTGAAGTTTTGTATGAGGATTTTTCTTCTGAAAATTATTATATACCACTTTCAATTATGAGAGGTGAGAAAGATAATTCAGATAATAAGCTTATTATATTAGAGGACTGGGAATGGGTGAACGAAAGCTATCAATTTAATTTAGATATATCAGATACAGAAATTAAAAAAATTGAAATTAATCCTTCTGGAGAGATGGCTGATATAGATAAATCAAATAATATTATTGAATTTGAGTAAAATTATTTATTAAGAAAATTTTCAACAATTTCTTCTACTTCTTTTTCAGATATACTTTGAATATTATTCTTATATTTTTCTAAAATATCTTTTGGAATTCCAACAAATGGTTTCTTTCTCTTTTCTTTGAAGATATTCCCAATTTCAGTGCCTCTAACTGCAAGAAAATAAGGGGGTTTACCATATTTACCTAATCTAATTTGTAGTCCATTATCAAATTCTTTTAGTATGTCTTTTGATTTTTCTATTGGAGTATTTACTATTTCAATAGCTTCATCCGAAGTTATATTTTTAGGTTCAGGGTATTTCTCTTTGTCAATTTTATAGTTTTTATCATTGAACCTTAAATAAAAACCATACCTTCCATTTTTGAGTTCTATATTTCCTTTCTCATATTCAAAAACTGGAAGAGAGTTATTTTCTTCTTTTTTATTTATAATATCTAAAGCTTCATTAATAGAAATATGCCTGATTAATTGTTCTGAAGACATATTAAAATATTTTGGAAAACCTTCATCAGAGTCTTCTTTATCTCCTATTTGAATTACAGGACCAAACTTAGCAACTCTTGCAATCATCTTTTTACCTTCAAATTCACCAAGTTCCTTTTCTAAATGATATCTTTCCTCTGGGACATTTTTATATAATTGAGAAAATATAGCATAAAATTCTTCGATCATATTATTCCAATTTTTTCCTTTATAAGCAATTTGATCTAATTGTGATTCGGTTTTAGCAGTGAAAGAATAATCCATGAAATTTGAATTGAAATTTTCAATTAAAAATTCAGTTACAAACATTCCCATATTAGTAGGGTATATTTTATTTTTTTCAAAGCCAGTCTTCTCATCTTTTACCTCATTAGAAATATTGTTTGAAATAAGTCTTATTTCATTACTTTTTATGATTTTACCATCTCTTTCTTCTTTGACTACGTATTCTCTCTCTTTAATTTTTCTAATTGTTTCTGCAAAAGTTGACGGTCTTCCAATTCCTGAATCCTCCATTTTTTTGATAAGACTTGCTTCAGAATATCTTGGTGGATGTTTAGTGAAAACTTGTTTACATAATATTTCTTGAGCATTTAAGGTTAAATCTTTTTCTAGTTTAGGTAACAGTTTAGTATTTTCTGAATTCTCAGTATAAAGTTTTAAAAACCCGTCAAAAACCATAATTTCTCCGGAAGCTTTAAATTCATATTTACTGCCGTTATTAATTTTTACTACCGTTCTTTCAAATATGGACTCGCTCATTTGTGATGCTAAAGTTCTTCTCCAAATTAGATTATATAGTTTTTTTTCTGTTTCTGTTTTCCCTGCATTATCAAGACTAAAATTAGTTGGCCTTATGGCTTCATGGGCTTCCTGTGCTGAATTACTTTTAGTTTTGTAAACTCTTCTTTTTAAATAATCATTTCCATAATTTGATTCTATAACATTTTTAGAATTTTCTAGTGCTTCATCAGATAAATTAACAGAATCAGTTCTCATGTATGTTATATGTCCTGCTTCATATAGTCTTTGAGCGGTAGACATTGTAAGAGATGGAGAAAATCCAATTTTTCTGCTAGCTTCCTGTTGTAAAGTAGAAGTAGTAAAAGGTGCGGAAGGAGATCTTTTAGAAGGTTTTTTTTCAATATTTTTTACTTTGAAAGTTGTTTCTTTACAATCATTTAAAAACTTTTCTGACTCCTCTTTATTTTCAAATCTTGTATTTAGTTCAGCTTGAAATTCTTCATTATTTAAAGAAAAAGTTGAAGTAGTTTTGAATGAAGATTCTGGTGAAAAATTGCTTATTTCATTTTCTCTATCAACAACAAATTTTACAGCAACTGATTGAACTCTACCTGCAGATAAACCTCTTTTAATTTTTTTCCAAAGTATAGGTGAAATATCAAATCCAACTAATCTGTCTAATACTCTTCTTGCTTGCTGAGCATTAACTAAACCCATATCAATTTTGGTTGGACTTTTAATAGAGTTTAATACTGCTTTTTTTGTAATTTCTCTGAAGATAATTCTTTCATATTCTTCTTCCTTTAAATTTAGAATTTCTTTTAAGTGCCATGCAATTGCTTCTCCTTCTCGATCATTATCAGTTGCTAAATAAACTTTTTCAGAATTTTTTTTGAGAGTTTTTAATTCTTTAATTACTTTCTTTTTATCAGGAGAAGGAATATAAGATGGTATAAAGCCGTTTTCTTTATCTATTGATTTATCATCTTTAGCTAAATCTCTAATGTGTCCATAGCAAGAAGAGACTTTAAAATCTTTACCTAAATATTTTTCAATTGTTTTTGCTTTTGCTGGTGACTCTACAATTACTAGGTTCTTACTCATATTATTTAAAATTCATTTTTTTAAGTTGCCAAAGATGAAAAAAAATTTCATATAATTATAATTTCAATTTATAATAAATTTAATTTTTTGTTTTTCAATACGTAGTATTGAATAAATTGTTTGTATGAAGGTATTAATTGCTCCGGATAAATTTAAAGATTCTTTAACAGCTATTGAAGTTTGCAGTGCACTTACTAAAGGACTGAAAAATAATAATTCATCTATAGATGTTATTTCTTTTCCTATGGCTGATGGTGGAGATGGTTCATTAAAAACTATAAATCATTATTTCAATTTAAAGCCTCACGATCTTATCGTAAATGATCCTTTATTTAATCCTATAAAAACAACTTATTATCTTTCTCAAAATACTGCTTATATTGAAATGTCCTTAGCTTCAGGTTTAGCTTTATTAGATGAAGAAGATCGTAATTGTATGTTTACTTCTTCTTTTGGAACAGGTGAATTAATTAACGATGCTTTAAATAAAGGAGCAACTACCATTAATTTATTTATAGGTGGAAGTGCAACAAATGACGGTGGAATTGGAATAGCATCGGCTTTAGGATATCGATTTTATGATGCCTCTGAAAATTTATTATCACCAATAGGGCAAAATCTTTTACTAATTAATAGAATAGATAAAAGTAAAGTCCAGTTTAATTTTCATGAATTAAAAGTAAGAGTAGTTTTTGATGTAAAGAACCCTTTATATGGTAAAAATGGAGCGGCTTATATTTATGCTGCTCAAAAAGGAGCTAGTCTAATTGAAATTGAAAAATTGGACAAAGGATTAGTGAATTTAGAATCAAGTTTACTTGCTCATGGTTTTCCTAGTATAGCTAAAATTCCTGGAGCTGGTGCCGCTGGGGGAGTAGGTGGGGGAGCGATTGCTTTTTTAGATGCTAAATTAGTTTCTGGAATTGAATTTTTTATAGAAATATCTCAAATAGAAAAAAATATTAAGGATTATGATTTAATTATAACTGGTGAGGGTAAGTTAGACTCACAAACTAGATATGGAAAAGCAATAAGCGGTATTTGTAGTTTAGCTAAAAAATATAATAAACCAATTATTGCGGTATGTGGTGATTCAGTTAGAGGAACCTATGAAAGCTTAGGCTTTAAAAAAGTTTATAAAATTTTAGATAAAACAGAATCAATCGATTCTGCAATGAAAAATACTAGACATTATTTATCAGAAATTGGAAAAGAAATAGCTCATAATTTTTATATATAATTTAATCTATTCTTTTTCGTTATTATTGCAAATCAAAAATCAAAGTCATGAAAAAAATTAATTTGCTAATTACTCTTTTTTTATTATTGACTTCATGTAATGATGATGATGGACTAAATTCATTTAAAGGAAAACTTGTAAAAAAAGGAATTTGTATGAATTATGTCATAGAAGTTAAAGATTCAGACTTTCCTCAAGAAATTTTAGAGAAAAAATGGACTGATGGTTCATCTGAAAAAAAATATGAAAAAGTATTTAGACTACATAGTATATGTGATTTTCCTGATAATATTAAAGAAAATGACTCCTTTGACTTTGTAATAGATAATGAAAAAAAAGATCAAATGTGTGCAGTTTGTTATGCCTACACACCAACACCTGAAAAATCAGTTAGTATTACTGTTCTAGATTAAAATAGCTTATAAAGTAAAATAGATAATTAAATTTGCCGTTGTCATTAAACAACTAGATTATAAAATTTTTTAATTTTCGATGAAGATCTTTTATCAGCTTATTTTTTATGTTGTTATAAGTTTTAATTTAAATTCTCAGAATTTAAATTACTCTCAATTTTATTCATCTCCATTAAATCTTAATCCGGCAATGACAGGTATTGGAGAATTTGGGAGAGTTGGTGTAAATTATAGAAACCAATGGCCATCTTATGTAGGTGGAATACATTATTTTTCGTCTTGGGTTGATTATAACTTAATGAAATCAAATTTCTCATTAGGTTTAAATATTTCTAATGAATTTGAAGAAGTTTATAAATTATCTACCTCTCACTTATCAACATCTTTTTCATATGAAATTAACCTTAACTATAACTGGGTATTAAGGTCTGGTGCACAGTTTTCTATTGTAGATTCAAGATTGAAAAATGACCTTATTTTTCTTGATCAGTTTAATCCTGATGGAACAATTGGAACTAGTGCTGAAAATTTAATGGTTTATGGTAATAGAAATTATTTGAGTTTAGCAATGGGCATCCTTGCTTATTCAGAAAAAATTTGGATTGGAGGATCCATCTATAATTTAAATGAGCCTAATGTTTCATTTACTAATGAAAAAATTAATTTAGATAGGCTATATTCATTTCATATTGGTTTTACAATTGATAAATTTAAAATGTCTCCTTCTTTACATTTTAAAAAACAATCTAAATTTAATCAGCTTGATATAGGGACATATTTTAATTTAGAACCAATTAACTTTGGAATTTGGTATAGAGGTATTCCTATTGATTCTAATAATAATTTTAATTCTCTTATTAGTTCTTTGGGTATTAATCTTAAGGACTTAATGATTTCTTATAGTTATGATTATAATTTTTCGGAGTTGTCAGATTCTGGAGGATCTAATGAGATTTCCATAATTTATAATTTTAATTTTTTAGGTAAGAAGATACCTCCAAAAAATGCTCGTTTTTTACAATGTCCTATACCTAATTTTTAAGTAATTTTGATTATGAGTTCTGAAGCAATTCTTCAAATAATCTTTTTAATTATTATTTTAAATTATTTAGTTGATCTATTAACTGGTTTACTAAATTATAATAGTTTCAATAATAAAATCCCTGATAATGTTAATGATATTTACAATCCAAAAGAATACTCTAAATCTCAAAAATATAAAAAAGAAAATTTCAAGTTTAATCTAATCACTTCTACTTTTAGTTTTATCATTTTAAATATTATTTTATACAACGGTTATTTTGGAAAGTTGGACTCAATTGTTAGAAACTATACTTTTGAAAATGAAATTAGTCCTTCAATTCTATTTTTCTTTACAATTTATTTTATTAATGATTTTATATCCATTCCATTTCAGATTTATAGAATTTTTGTGATTGAAGAAAAATATGGCTTTAATAATATGAAAATTGGAACTTTTATTTTTGATAAAATAAAAAGCTATTTTTTAACTATTATAATTGGCTTAATACTATTAGTCCCAGTTCTCATTCTAATATTACTTTACCCACAAAATTTCTGGATTTATGCCTGGATTTTATTATCAGCATTTATGATTTTTCTAAATATGTTTTATACATCATTAATAGTTCCTTTGTTCAATAAGTTAACTCCTTTAGAAGATGGAGATCTTAGGAAAAGCCTTAATGAATATGCTATTAATGTTGGTTTTTCATTATCAAATATTTTTGTTATTAATGGCTCTAAAAGATCAAATAAAGCAAATGCTTTCTTTACTGGTTTTGGAAAGAATAAAAAAATAGTTTTATATGACACTTTAATTAAAAATCATTCAGTCCCTGAATTAGTAGCAGTTCTCGCTCATGAGGTAGGTCATTATAAATTAAAACATGTCATATCAAATTTATTTGTTTCAATAATTACCACTGGCTTAATGCTTTTTTTAATGTCTAAAATTTTATTTAACAGTGAAGTCAGCTATGCCTTAGGTGGCAATGTATCTTTTAGACATTTAGAGATATTAGCATTTTTTATTTTATATACTCCTATAAGCAGAGCGATAAATATTTTAGCATTTATAAAGAGTAGAAAAAATGAATATGAAGCTGATAATTTTGCTGTCACTACATATAGGAAATCACCAATGGTAAGTGCATTAAAGAAACTATCTAGAGATAATCTAACAAATCTTACACCACACCCATTATTTGAATTTATAAATTATTCTCACCCATCATTAAGTAAAAGATTACAATCTATCGAGAAGATTGATTAATAATTTAGTTACAATCCAATTTTAATTTTTTGAAATTAAAACTTTTTCAATTCCAAATCCTTCAAGTCTATTTCTATAATAGAAAAGCATTTTTATATTCTTAATTATTATTTTATCTTTTTTTAATTCTAAAGGTCTTATTGCATGGTAAAGTCCTAAGTTTTTATAACCTATTTCTATTTGATCATCTATAGGAAGTAATAATTCATCAGAAATTTTAATTTTTTTCTTGAATGATAGTTTTCTAATAGATTCTAATACTAGTTTATACTTTGATTTATAATAGTTTATATTAAGAGTTAGTTCATCCTCAGGAAGTTCCATAATACTTTGGAGGTCCATCTTTTTAAATTTATTTCTTATAATCTCAAAGGAAGTAAAGGATAATATTAAGCTTGAAAAAACAACAGTGCCAGCCATAAGCTCATCAATTATTTTTTCTGATAAGTTATTAAGTATTTCTTTTTTATTATTTTTTTTAAGAGATAAACTATTCTTATTAATTGGATTTCCTTGCTTATCTACAATATTTCCATAAATATCTAGAGGACTACCAAATGATACTGCCATTCTATTTGAGCGAGTAAAATATTTAATTAGAAAGGTAAAAATTTTAAAAGTATTAGAGTAACCTAAGTCATTATTGAATTTATTTTTAGATAGATATTGGTTTATTAAAGCAGGTCCCTCTAAGACAAATTGATAATTAAATGTTACTGGTATAATATAAATTTTTTTATTTTTCTTATTCAACTCTTTTTGAGCTTCAAGAGTACTTCCTAATAACCCAAGTTTTAGGTTTTTTTCTATCGATCCTGATCTTGATCTTGTTCCTCCAGGATAAAATAAATTATGGCACCCATTAACTATTGCTCTTTCAGTATATGTTTTTAGGGTTTCTAAATACAACAAATGTTTTTTTCTTCTATCTACCTTATAAGCTCCCAAACTATTAAAGAAATAAGCAAAAATTTTTAAATTATATAGAACTAAACCAGCTCCATACATAAATGCTGGTAATCCTAAATGAGAAATAATCCATCCAATTAATGCAGAATCTAAATGAGAAAAGTGGGTTGGAACCATCACAATTGTTCCTTTTTTTGATAGTTCCCTTAGTCTTTTATGTTTTCCAACTATTTGAATTGTACTATCTAAATTAAGGCTACCAAAAGGATTTCTCAATCTAGCAGTATTTAATAAACGAGCGAGAAATGAAGTAATTAACCTTCTTGCAAAACCATGATGACTTCTTTTAAAATTTCCTGTAATTTCTTTTGTATATCTGTCAATTAAAATTGGTAAAATTTCATCTTTAATTTTTGGATTATTTTTATCATTCTCAAATGTAATAATCTTCTCTTTAATTGAATACCAAAATTTTTTATCATCTGCTGGATCAGCTTTCCAAGATTTCTTTGAAATCCTAAGTTTTTCTTTATAAACAGTATTTATAAGTTCTTCATATAGATCTTCAGGCTTTATTTTTTCAAGTATTTTATTTTGAGATTTTTTGGAAACCTCATTCATAAATCCTTTTCTATCTTTGAATAGTTGAACTATAGGCCAAAACTTTGTTTGTTTTACAATTTTTTTGTATTTCTTTTTATTGTTTTTTTTTATATCGTTCATCTTTTTTTAAATAAATGACGTAGTATATAAAGTTAATTCAAGTTACTGTTTTTTTTATGAATCTTAATGATATTGAGTTGCCCATTAAAAATGAGATGAATGATTTTAAAATAAAATTAAAATCATCCGTATCAAGTGACAATTCTATTATAGATACTATTGTAAATTATATCTTAAAAAGAAAGGGTAAACAAATACGCCCAATTTTAGTTTTTTTAACCTCAGGATTAAACGGTAAAATATCTGAATCAACTTACAGAGCTGCTATTTTAATAGAAATATTACATACAGCTACATTAATACATGATGATGTAGTTGATGATTCAAATTATAGAAGAGGTTTTTTCTCTATTAATGCACTTTGGAAAAGTAAATATTCTGTGTTGGTAGGAGACTATTTATTATCTAGAGGTTTAGAACTTTCTGTTGAGAATAATGATTTTAAATTTTTAGGAGTCTTATCAAATGCAGTAAAAAAAATGAGTGAAGGTGAAATAACACAGCTTAAGAAATCTAAAAGCTTAGATATTGATGAAAAAACTTACTTTAAAATCATTCAAGAAAAAACAGCAAGTTTATTCTCTTCATGTTGTGTTATGGGAGCAATTTCATCTAATTCAATTGATAAAAACATATTACTCATGAAAGAATTTGGGTTATTATTAGGTCAAGCATTTCAGATTAGAGATGATATGTTTGGTTATTTGTCTTACGACACAGGAAAACCATCTCTCAATGATTTTAAACAGGCAAAGATAACTTTACCTTTAATATACTCTCTATCTAAGGTTAATAACTCAAAAAAAAGTGAGATAATTAAATATTTAAAAAATTATAAATCAATTGATAAGATTATTGATTTTGTTAAAGAAGAGGGAGGTATTGATTATAGCCAAAATCTAATGAATAACTTAACTAAAAAAGCATTTTCTATTTTAGAAAAATTTCCAGAATCAGATTATAAAAGAAGCTTGAAAAAGCTTTTGAATTATACTATAAGTCGGAATATTTAATTAATATTTTTGCAAAGTGGGATAAAGTGGGATAAAGTGGTGTAAAATGTATAAATGTTTATTACATTTGTTTCAAGTGGTTTATATTAATACTCTGATATGGCTTTTTTCACAGGCGAACATGAGTGTAAATTAGATGCTAAGGG
>MDSW01116038.1_pt1 | contig 10951 bp, 11 predicted proteins | sample 811171 | NCBI WGS metagenome assembly MDSW01 (sample SAMN05326641, study PRJNA326480) | marine metagenome | isolation source: seawater | place: Atlantic Ocean: North West | collected 2012 | reverse complement strand
TCATCTGTAGTACAAATAGATAATAATTTTTCAATACCAACTTCTTTAGATCTTATTAATATTTCATTGAAACTACTAAAAATGGATTCATGATCTAGGTGACAATGAGAATCAATCATTTTTATCTATTTTTTTAAAAAGGATACCTATTTTATTTAATTTAATATTTTTTTTAATAAAATTATTTTCAATAAAACTATCCAATTTTATGTCTTTTTCACTATAATTAAATATAGACATGACTTTAATAGAGGTTTCCGGCATGATAGGATACATGAGTATAGTAATTTTTCTAATTAACTCAAGTGATGTATAAATGATTGTATTTAACCTAACTTTATTATCCTTTTTCTTCCACGGTTCTTGATCATTAAAGTATTTATTCGCTGCGAATAATCTTTCTACTATAAAAGAGATATATGAATTAATATCTTGTTTATCTATAAATCCAACGATATTTTGGTAGCTGTCGGTAAATTTAAGTAACTCTAAATTATCATCTTCGTTAAATTTGATTTCTTCACCAACCTTGAGCTCAGCATTTTTTTCACAAAATGAAACCACTCTCTGACACAAGTTTCCATAATTATTAGCTAAGTCGCTATTTATACAATTTTCCAATTTTTCCTCAGATATATTTCCATCATTTCCAAAAGAAACCTCTTTGATTAAATAATATCTTAGAGGATCTAAGCCATAATTTTTAATTATTTCGATTGGATCTAAGATATTTCCTTTGGATTTAGACATTTTTTGATTACCTGATAGTATCCATCCATGGCCGTAAACTCGTTTAGGAAGATCTATATTTGCCGCAAGAAGAAAAGCGGGCCAGTAAACTGCGTGAAATCTTAAGATATCTTTGCCTATTATATGTAAATCTGCAGGCCAGAAGTTATTAAATAATTTATCATCTGTATTTGGGTAATTTAATGCACTTAAATAATTTGTTAAAGCATCAAGCCAAACATACATAACATGATCTTTGTTTGAGGGAACAGGAATGCCCCATTTAAAAGATTTTCTACTCACTGATAAATCTTTTAAACCACTTTTCACAAAACTTATAACCTCATTTTTTCTGGACTCTGGAAGAATAAAATTTGGATTTTCATTATAAAATTTAAGTAAAGGTTTTTCCCATTTTGACAATTTAAAAAAATATGACTCCTCCTCTACCCACTCTACTAATGATCCAGATAATTTAGATTTTTTCTTTCCATCTTCCTCCATAATCTCGTCCTCGGAATAAAAAGCTTCGTCTGATACTGAATACCAGCCAGAATATTTTGATAAATAAATTTCTTTTTTTTCCTCTAAAATTTTCCACACATTTATTGCTGATTTTTTATGTCTGGTTTCTGTGGTTCTTATAAAATCGTTATTAGACAAATTGAGAGTTTTTGTTAGATCTTTAAATATTTGGCTAATATCATCACAAAAATCTTGTGGATTTTTTTTTTTTATATTTGCAGCTCTCTCGATTTTTTGCCCATGCTCATCAGTTCCCGTAAGATAAAATACATTGTATCCTTGTATACGTTTAAATCGTGCAAAAAAATCGGCAACAATACTTGAATAAGCATGTCCCATATGTGGCTTAGCAGAAGGATAATAAATTGGTGTTGTGATATAATAGTTATTCTTCATTTAATAGTTTTGTATCAAAATTTATAAAAAAAGACTCAAGATCTAAGTTGAAATTAATAGTATTTGATAGTGATTCTAATAAATTTAATCTAACTTTAAAATACTCTTTACTTTTATTAGTTTTATATTTTTCTAGCAAAAAAATTTCAATAAAACATCTTAAGTCATCGATATTAAATAGTTTAGTTTTATACAATTTAAAATCAAATATATATTTTAAAAAACTTTTGGAATTTAAATTTTCTATGGTTATATTATTTTCATTACATAACATTAAAAAGTTAATATAATTTAATGGTGACAAAAACTTTTTTTTAAAAGAATTAGGTATTATATTAAAAATTTTTTTATCAAAATAGTGATTAACTATATCCTCTACATATTTCTCATCTAGAAAAATATTAAACTCTATACATCTTGATTTTATTGTATCTAAAATTTTTTTTGTATTATCTCTAACCAAAATAAATAATGTATTTGAATTAGGTTCTTCTATTAACTTTAACAAAGAGTTAGATGCATCGTTAGATAAATACTCAACATCATCAATTAAAATAATCCTTAAAATATTGTTAAAAGAGGATTTATTAACAAAATTTCTTAATTCTCTAATTTGGGAAATTTCAATTTTTTTTTTTTCAGATTTTTTCTTAATAAGGAAAAAGTTTGGATGTACATTATTATTTATTAAATTATAAGATTTATTATTTTCATTTATTTTATTGTTAGTAATATCGTACTTATTTTTTTCATTTTGAGATAACACAAAATTAATAAAATGATATGACAATACAGATTTTCCAATACCTTTTTTTCCTGAAAGTAATATTTTATTAGGAAAGATTTTATTTTCATAAATTCTACAAAATTCGTTTAAATAATTATTTAATCCTATTAATTGAAGCTGCTTTATGGATTCCATTTAAATAATTTTCTTAATTTTGTTTAGAATTTCCTCTTTATTTTCATTTATAGTTTTATTGGTATTTATCAACATGACATTTTTTTTCTTTTTTAAAATATTAACAAACCCCTTCTGAACTTTATTATAAAATTCGTAATTAAATTTATCATATCTATTTTTTATTTTACGTTTTTTCATTCTTTTTTTTAAATTAGATCTGTTTACTGTGTGTAAAAAAATAAAATCTGGTTTAATATTCCCAATTATATATTTATTTAATTTATTTATAATATCTAAACTTAAATTCATGCCATAAAATTGATATGCTAAAGTAGAATAAATAAATCTGTCAATAATAATAACTTTTTTTTTATAATTCTTCTTGATAATTGATTGTATATTTTCGTTTCTTGCAGCTAAATATAATAATAAATCTGTAAATGGATGAAATTTGGATTTATTACTTAATATTAGTTTTCTTATTTTTTCTGATTGATTTGAACCACCTGGTTCTCTTAATGACAAAAATTTTATATTTTTTTTTTTTAAAAATTTAACAACATTTTTTATTTGAGTAGTTTTACCAGAACCCTCTATACCTTCAAAAATTATTAGAGGGTATTTATACATCGCCCCAAATAAGATAATTAATTGAGGTTATTAAACGTGAAAGTATATTCTGTTTTTTTACACTTTCATATGCAAGTAAATTATGTTCTTCTATTAAATTATCTTTATAATAAATTTTTAAAGTACCTACTATGTCGTTTTTGTTAATTGGCGCCTCTATGGGACCTTCATATTTAATAATTGCACTTAAATATTTTTTTCTTGCTTTTTGAATTGTTTTAAAAACATCTTTATTTATATATGTTTTAATCTCCTTTTTTTTTCCTAACCATACATCAACAGAAGTGATGCTTTCGTTTTTTTTAAATAATTGAATAGTATCAAAATTTGTAAGGCCATATGTTAAAAGTTTTTTTGATTGTTTTGATCGAGAATTTTTACTCTTAAAACCACTTCCCACAGCTATTAATCTTCTCTCATTTCTCATAATAGAGGAAGCTAACGAATATTTTTCTACTGCTAAGTAACCAGTTTTTATCCCATCCGCACCAAAATTCTTGTACAATAAGGGGTTTCTATTACCTTGAGTTATTGGATCGCCACCTGTCCTATCCCATGTGAATTCTGTTTCTTTATACATTTCATAAAAGTCAGGATAATTTTTTATTAAATATTTTGACATAATCATTATATCTCTTACGGTTGAATAATTGTCTGGATCATTAATACCTGAAGAATTTGAAAAATTTGTGTTCTCCATGCCAATTTCTTTTGCTTTTGAAGTCATCATAACAGCGAATTCTTCTTCTGAACCTGCAATACCTTCAGCTAATGCAACGCATGCATCATTTCCAGATGCAACAATTATGCCTCTAAGAAGGTTTTCAACGCTTACTTCATCACCTACCATAATAAACATTGAAGAGTATCCTGATTGAGACAATCTCCAAGCATTTTCTGAAATAATAAATTTATCATCTAAGTTTAGGTCACCTCTTTTAATTAATTCAAAAGCAATAATAGACGTCATTATTTTAGTCATTGAAGCAGGATAAATTGATAAGTCTGGATCTTTTTCGTATAAAATCTCTCCAGATAAATAATCCTGCAAAATTGCGGTTTTTGCTTCAATATCAAATACAGCTTTAACATGACCGATATTTAGAAAATTTATAATTAAAATAGCTATAAATAATTTTATTTTCATATTTTTAGTATCTCTAAATTTTCAAATTGTAATATTAATATTTGTTCAAATGCTTTTTGTAATGATTTTATATTATCATATGGACCTAAGTATACTCTAAATTCGGTTTTTGAAAGCTTATTTATTTTAACTTTATTTAAATTTAATTCATTTTTAATTCTATTTTTTAACAAATTGGCAGTTTTTAAATAATAAAAGTCTGCAATTTTTATCACATATCTAAATTCCCTATTAATCTTTGTTGGGTTTTCCTTTTTTTTGTCTTTAGAAAGATTCTTAATACCAATCTCTGTTACAGGAGCTTTTTCTGCTACAACTCTTTCTTCATCAAAGGTTTTAGTTTTATTTGCTACAAACGTAGAATTATTATCAATTTCAACAATACTTATATAAGGTTCATCAAAATCTAGCTCTAGTTCTTTAGAAATTCTTTTTGATAAAACTGAATTATAAAAAGCTGGATATCTAGATTTAGGGCCAACAGTCGCAATTATACTTTTATTATTTAATAAATTTGTAATTTTTACACTTGTTTTTGGTTTTAAATTTTTTTGTAAAACTATTAATGATCTCTCATCAATCTTTTTGGAGATAAGTTTATCTTTATATAAATTTTCTTCATATACTAAAGCAAAGCCAGAATTATGAAAATTTTCTTTAAAATTAATATTTGTTGTTTCATCAATTGGAACACATGAAAAAGTGATGAATAAAATCAATAAAAATTTATAATTCATTTGTAAAACTATTTTTTAATGTACATACTGCTAATGCAAATCTTAAAGATCTGTTCCATTTTAGTATTAATTCATAATTATCAAAAACTAAATAAGCTGGTGCTAAAATATTTGGATTATCAACTATTTCCTTATCGGGGGTTACAATAGCGGTTTTGTAATTTTCATAATTTTTAATTTCATCATAGTTTTTTATAAATTTTTTAAAATTTTTTAAATTTTTTTTATGATTTATTTTTTTTGCTGAAGTATTTAAAAATTTACTTGGGACTTTTTCTGATAGTTCAATTTTAAAAAAGCAAGGTTGACCCTTTTTCCAGCCCATTTTATTTACATAATTTGCTGCGGATGCAAAGGAATCTTTAATTGATTTTAAATCAATGTTATTATTTTTATCATAATCTATAGCATATTTTTTAATAGTAGTTGGCATAAATTGAAAATTACCAAATGCTCCAGCCCAAGAACCAAATAATATGTTTTGATCTATAAGTTTATTATCAACTAATTTTAATATTGTAATTAATTCATTTGAAAAAAAGGCACTTCTTCTTTTATCAAAACTAAGTGTGGCTAATGATGATATTATGTCCATTTTTCCTAAATACGTACCATAATTTGTTTCAATACCCATTAATGCCAATAATAATTCTTTTTCTACGTCAAATTCACTCTCAATTTTTTTTATTATATTTTTGTTAGATATATAAAGATTTGTCCCGTTATTTATTCTTTTTTTTGTAACTCTTTTGTTAATATATGTTTTTGTATCCTCGTAAAATTCAGGTTGATATCTGTCATATTTTATAACATTTGGTAAAAATCTTGCTTGTTTTAAAACATTATTTATTGTTGATTGTGATACTCCCTCTTTTTTTGCTTTTAAGGAAAAGGAATTTAACCAATCATTAAAGTTTTCTTCAGCTATGCAACTTACGCAACAGCTTAAAATAAATATAAACACATAATTAATTATTTTCATATAAATCCCTAATATAAATAAATACAGCAATCCAAATTAAAATAAAACTCACTAACTTATTAAATATTAAAGGCTCATTATATAAGAAATAGCCTAATAAAAATTGTAATGTTGGGGTTATATAAAAAATCATACCAGTGGGGCCTAATCCACATAATTCTACACCTTTAACATATAGGTATAAAGGAATCACCGTCATTGGTCCTGCAAGAATAAAAATGAACATCATAAACGGATTTGATAGATCAAAGTCATTATAATTATTTTGTACTATAAAATAAAATGCTACCAGTACAAATGGTAATATATACAGGCTCTCAATAAATAGACCAATATCGGTTTCTACTTTAATTTTTTTTCTTAGAACGTTATAAAAACTCCAACTCAAAGCAACTATTATTCCAACCCATGGTATAATCTTAATACTTGTTAATAATAAGTAAAATACAGACACTAGTACTATTAAAATAGATAATTTACCCTTAGTAGACAAAGGTTCTTTAAAAAAAAAATATCCTAAAAAAATACTAATTATTGGCATTATAAAATAACCAAAACTTGCGTCTATAACTTGATTGTTGGAAACAGCATATATCCAGACAGCCCAATTTGTAAATATTAGCAATCCAGAAAAAAATAAGATAATTAATTTTTTTTTATTAATAAAAATTAATTTAATTTTTTTCCATTTAGAAAAAATATAAGATGTTATTAACAACATAAATGTAGTCCAAATACTTCGATGAACAACTACTTCTATGTGGCCAGCAAAAGATATATATTTAAAATATATTACTCCCAGAAATCCCCACCAAAAAGAACCAAATGCAGTTAAAATTACTCCTTTATTGAAGTGCTTATTCCCCATTTCACTAATCAATTAAACTATTTTGTGGTTGAAATATATATTAATAATTATAAAAGTTCTCACTGTGGAGAGATGGCTGAGCGGTTGAAAGCACCGGTCTTGAAAACCGGCAAAGGGGCAACTCTTTCCTGGGTTCGAATCCCAGTCTCTCCGCCACTATAAATTAAATTTTTTGAACTTGTTTATTATATCTATTATTTTTTGATTCTTAATATTTATAGGTGATTCTTTATTCATATAATTTTTAATCTCTTCATCGTCCATATTTACAAATGAGTTTAAAGCTTCAAGTTCGTTATCTTTAATTTCATTAAACAAATGTCTAACAAAAGCGCTCATTATCATATCCATTTCTTTAGTTCCTCTATAAGACGCTCTATAGATAATTTTATTTTTAAGATCTTCTTTATTTTGTGACATGGTTATATAAACGCAATATGCAATCTTATGAATATTTATTATTAAACATAGATACCATAAAAGGTATAGGTTCTAAAACTGCAAAATTATTTAAAAAAAAGAATATTATTACCATATTTGATCTTTTATGGAATTTACCATTAAATTTTATTGATAGAACAGATGAAAAAAAAATTAACCAATTGCAAATAGGAAAAATACAAACAATAAGGTTAGTTGTTAAAAAGTATAATTTTCCAAGAATAAGAAATTTACCAAATCGAGTTTTATGTCAGGATGAAACAGGCAGACTTGATTGTATTTTTTTTAATAGTTATGAGGGGTACATAAAAAAAATTTTACCATTAAATAAAGAAATAATAATAAGTGGTAAAGTTGGATATTACAAAGGCAGATATCAGATAACAAACCCGACACATACATCAGCTAATCCAAATTCAATAAAAAAGATTTTTTCAACTTATAGACTTACAGAAGGTTTAAATCAAAAAATTTACACAAAAACAATTAATGAAGTTTTAAAAAAACTCCCAGATTTAAAAGAGTGGCACAGTAAGCGAATATTAAATAAATTTGATAATATGAGTTGGAAAAATTCTGTATTAGAAATGCACAATCCTAAAAATATCAAAAAAAAAGGACCTTACCTAAATAGGCTTATATTTGACGAAATTTTATCTAATTTTTTAATAAATTCTAAAATAAGATCCAAAATTAAAAAAATAAAAAAAAATGTAAAAAAAATTGATCAAAATATTTTTTTAAATATACAAAAAAAATTAGAATATAAGTTAACAAATGATCAAATGAATGCCATTAACGATATTAATAAAGATCTAAACTCTGATCAAAAAATGTTTAGATTACTTCAAGGTGATGTTGGTAGTGGAAAAACTATTGTTGCAATGATTACATGTGCTAACGTTATTTCAAATAAATATCAGGCCTCAATAATGGCACCAACTGAAATTCTTGCTATACAGCACTATAATTTTGCTAAGAAATTATTTGGACAGAATATAGTTGTAGAAATATTAACGAGTAAGACTGAGAAATCTAAAAGAAAAGAAGTTTTAGAAAATTTAAAAAAAAAAAAGATTGATTTAATAATAGGCACACATTCATTATTTCAGGAAAAAATTAAATTTAACAATTTAGGGTTAATAGTTATTGATGAGCAACATAAATTTGGAGTTAAGCAAAGAAAAAAATTGTCAGATAAAGGTGGGAAAAATTGTGATATACTTGTTATGTCAGCTACTCCAATCCCAAGAACAATGATCATGACTATTTTCGGTGATATGGATACATCAATAATTAAAAATAAACCTAAGAATAGATTAGATATTAAAACTTATAGCAAGTCTGAAAATAAGATTGATGATGTAATAAAATTTATTAAAAGTGAAATTAAAATTAAAAATCAAATTTTTTGGGTATGCCCGTTAATTGAAGAGTCAAAAAAAATTGATCATCAATCATCGATTAAAAGATATAAAGAATTAGCTAAACTGTTTGGCAATAAAGTTGGTTTACTACATGGTATGTTGGATAAAAAAGAAAAAAATGAAATATTATTAAAATTTTTAAATAGAGATATAGATGTGTTGGTATCAACTACAGTAATTGAAGTTGGAATAGATTTTCCTAATGCAAGCGTCATAATCATAGAAAATGCTAATAAATTTGGTTTGTCACAATTACATCAATTGAGGGGACGTGTTGGTAGAGGCAATAAACAATCATATTGTATTTTGGTTTACAAATCTAACTTGAGTGAAAATGCAAAGAAAAGAATAAATATTTTAAAGAAAACCACAGATGGTTTTAAAATATCAGAAGAAGACATGAAATTAAGAGGTTATGGAGATGTTTTAGGATTTAAACAAAGCGGTATGCAAAGTTATAGATTAGCAGATCCTGTAATAAATGAGGATTTATTTCTATTGGCTGAGAAAGAAGCAAAAAATATTGAAATTGAAAATAAAAATTTAAATAACTATATGCCATTATTAAAATTGTATGATAGGGCAGATATTCTTAATGATATAATTTAGTTTTTAGGATTTGAAGTTCCTGCAGAAACAATAAATTTAGAGGCCTCTTCAAAACTCATATCGAGATATATAACTTCATTTTTGGGAAACATTAATAAAAAACCACTCGTAGGGTTTGGTGTGGTAGGAACAAATACATTTACCAAATTTGAATTTGTTTTTTTTGAAATCTCTCCTTTATTATCCTTCGTAGCAAAACCAACTGCCCAACTTCCCTTTCTAGGATACTCAACAAGAACTACGCTTTTTTTGCTCCCCTTTTTAGGGGCTAAGCTTTCAGTCATCTGACCGATAGCAGAATAAATTGTTCTTAAAATTGGAATTCTTTTTAAAGTTTCATTAACTAATTGTAAAATTTTTTTTCCTATAAACGAAAGAGAAAGCCAACCAATAATAGTAATGAAAATTACTGATAATAGAATTTCAAGACCTGGTATTGAAAATGGTAGATAGCTATTTGGATTAATTTCTTTTGGTATAATGTTTGAAGATATAGATACAAAAAAAGTTGTTAAATATAATGTTATTCCAATAGGCACTAATACAACTATCCCAGTTATAAAATAGTTTCTAAGTCTTGCCAGAAAAGATCTTCTTTTTTTTAAATTTTTTGTCATATTGAATCTACACATTAAGTATTATATTAAATCAATAAAATGAATAGAAGAAAATTTATAAAATTTATTGGCTGTGGTTGCTTATCTTTTGGTATTAATGGTTGTGCAACAACACCAATTACCGACAGAAAACAACTAAAATTAATACCTGAACACAAATTAAATTCCCAAGCAGCCCAAATTTATGAAAAAGTAAAATCTAAAGAAAAATTAAGTAAAGATAATAAAAAATTAGAAGAGATTAAAGAAATTGGTAAAAATATTGAAAATTCAATATCAAAATATTTTGAAAATCAAAATATTGATGATCCAACAGTTGGATTTGATTGGGAATATATTCTTATAGAAAATGATAAAGTTAGAAATGCTTGGTGTATGCCAGGAGGAAAAATTGCTGTCTACACTGGTATTTTACCAATCACAAAAAATACAAATGGACTTGCTGCTGTTATGGGGCATGAAATAGCTCATGCTGTAGCAAAACATTCTATTGAGAGAGCAAGCAGAGGTGTTTTATTACAAACAAGTACAAGTATAATAGATATTTTATCAGGTGGGAAAATATCACAAGTAAATAGAGCTACAGGAATGGATACTGTCGGTTTAATCTCACAAATTGGAATTATGAATCCATTTAATAGAAAACAAGAGAGTGAAGCTGATTATCTTGGAATGATTTTTTCATCTTTATCTGGATATGATATTAGAGAAACTGTTAATATTTGGAAAAGAATGAAAGATGCAAATAAAGGTAAAGAACCGCCAGAATTTATGAGTACACATCCATCTTCATCAAATAGAATTGATCAAATAAATAGCTGGATGAATGAGGTTATAATTAAGTATCCACCAATAGTGTAATTATTGGTGAGCCGTGATGGACTCGAACCATCGACCCATTCCTTAAAAGGGAATTGCTCTACCAACTGAGCTAACGGC
>MDSW01193067.1_pt1 | contig 10953 bp, 11 predicted proteins | sample 811171 | NCBI WGS metagenome assembly MDSW01 (sample SAMN05326641, study PRJNA326480) | marine metagenome | isolation source: seawater | place: Atlantic Ocean: North West | collected 2012 | reverse complement strand
GTCTGCGAATTGAAGGATGTAATAATTCATATCCAAGTCGATAGCTGAGACCTTGTTGAGCACACGTTGATTCGAATGAAGGTAATCAGCACTATCATGGTCAACTGTAAGCTCATCAATTAATGCATTCTCCATAGCAAGCATTGGCCGGTTAAGGCTCTCTATCGGTTCAAGCTCCTTATGACTTAAAATCCCTGGGTATGGGATCCTATTAATATGCACATCATAAAATGTCATAAAAATACCTATCACCAAACTTAACCCCTTTGGGTATTCTGGATCTCTAACAGCCTCTTTTAGAGAATAATTGCGCCCCTTGATTTCAATAACGGCATCGTTCTCTTTGACTATTTTTTGATAGATAATGACCCCGTCAGCTGGAGAAAAGAAAAAATCTCTATCTGATTGGATCGGGCGCATCGGATCTCTGAAGAAATGTCTCTCAGAAAGCCACCTAATGGACCTTCCTTTGACATCAGCAATGTCCTCTTTAACCCAGTCTGATAATAGTTTTGCCACTTCGATATTATGTTTAATAAGATATTTTAAATTATTTAATATTTTAGCATTAGCAAATCATATTTTATAAAATTATCACTTTTGAAAGGCTTTTTTTTATCAAAAATGAGAATATTTGGAGTTTTTTGATCAATAACACCCAAAATTTTTAAAATCTTTCTAAGTTAAAAGATTTGGAAAAATCGATATTTTAGATAAATAAATATCAAGACTATCTTAAAAATGATGGGTATGGTGAGATTACCAATTAATTGGATCCAATGCGTATAAATTTTTAAGCTCGTTGTAAATTGCTGGATAGCGCTTTAGAAGACCTCTCGGTTTTTCGAAAAAAGTCTCAGAAGCCACTGCAAAAAATTCTGCAGGATTCGTAGCTCCATACTCATCAATGACAAGCTTTCTCCCCTTCCTAAAACGCTCAGCGTGTTTATTGTAGGCTTCGTAAAAATTTTTACTCCAATCCTTATGCTCTTCGCTGAAACTTCTTAATGGAGCCCCATCGGCCATTCCGTCCCATTGATCTAACTGATGAGCAAACTCGTGGATCACTAAATTTTGACCATCATTAGTTATTGCTGGTCCCCTAAGTGAATGTTTCCAAGATAGGACTATAGTTCCTTGCTCCCAAGACTCCCCCAAACGTGTGCCTCCTCCTCCAATCGTTCCATCCTTATTTTGCTTCTGGTCTGCCTTATACATATCAGGATAGACTAGAATAGTTGTAAGTTTGTCGTAAAACCCACACCTTCCATTAACAAGAAGAAGGCAAGCCTGACCGGCTATCGTAACACACATTTCTTCGGTCAACTCTTCCAAATCTCCACACGCCTCAAAAGTCTTCTCATCCATAAAAACATTGATATATGAATGTAACTTTTTTTGCACATTTTCAGGTAGTTTTTTGTATAAAGGGAAATTTTTCCTCAAAATCTCGTCCCAACTCTTGGGAAATGCTGAAGCAATTAATTTACGCCTTCTATCTTTGATTTCCCTCGACTGCAAAAAGAAAAAAAGAACTAAAGCTGTTGCCAGCACTACGATTAAAATAATAATTATATATACACCCTCCACCTATCACTATTATAAACGAACATAAACATTACTAACAGAAAATAATTCGAAGGAATCAACTAATTAAAAATCATATTTAATGTCTAGATTTGTATTACCATTTTCTTTTCTAATTTTATTTAATATCCAGCTGCCGGGTTTTAGTGAAAAGCGTGACGCCAAACGGTTGCCAGTCAAAGTATTCATCTTGGCAGGTCAGTCCAATATGGAGGGCCATGGTCTCATTAAAGGCAGACCGGATCAGAAAGGAACACTTGAAGAACTCGTCAAAAATCCAAAGACATCAAAAAAATTCAATCAACTAATTACAGCGAGTGGTGAATGGAAAACGAGGAGCGATGTTTGGATTAGTTGGCTAAATAAGAACGGCAATTTAACGGTTGGAGGATTTGCAGGACGAGGTTCAATAGGACCTGAACTAGGCTTTGGTTGGTTGCTTGGCGACCATTTAGACGAACCTATCATTCTTCTGAAATTTGGTCCTGGTGGAACCAGTCTTGCTGGGCCCTGGAGGCCACCAAGCTCAGGACCCAAAGATAATGAACCGAGAGGAGACAATATAGGGGTTCAGTACGATCACCTGATAAGCAAAACCAAAGACGTAATCTCCAACGTGGACAAATACTTTCCGGCGTTAAAAGGCAGAAAATTGGAACTAGCTGGATTTGGTTGGCATCAAGGATGGAATGATGGATGTAGCATGAAAGACTCAAAAGAGTACAAAAAGAATCTTATCAATTTGATAAAAGACGTAAGAAGGGACCTCAATGCAAACAATCTTCCTTTCGTCATAGCTGGAAGTGGCTTCGGTGGATGGGATCAATCTATAGACAGGCGACTTATGATCATAAATTCTCAAAAAGCGGTAACCGAAATACCAGAATTTAAACATTCAACTCGCTACGTTGAAACACGTGGATTTTTTCGTGATGGTTCCGTTTCACCACGCCCAATAAGGTATCACTGGTGTTGCAATGCCGAGACGTATTGGCTAATTGGAGAAGGGATGGGGCAGGCCATGATTGAAATTCTCAAAACCCAAAGCTGACCTCACCAAATTTATCACATTTACAGTAGTGACATGTTAAAATTCGACCTCAACGCTTTAGGGTTCAGCCTAAATAACGCCTACAGTTGTTGTCAATTATCTGAAGCTGCGTACTTACCCAAAGAGCTAATCGGCCATAAACTGGTTGAAGAATGGAAAATGTTATCAGTTTCACCATTTGATAATAATAACGCTAGAGGTTTTGTAGCTTCATCTGATGACGTGACCGTGGTTTCTTTTACAGGTAGCGAATTCGATATAGATCTATGGCAAGAAAATATTGATGCACAATTCTGCAGTGGACCATTTCAATCAAAAGATCGGGTACATAGGGGCTTCAATCTTGGAATATCCGAAATTGCTGAGGACTTAATTTCTAAAATTAGAGCCATAAGCAATGCGAATTCTAAAATTATTATCACGGGTCATAGTCTTGGAGGTGCAATAGCAAATATTTTTGCTGCTCATATGTTCCATCAAGAAATAAAACCTCACCTCGTTTATACTTTTGGATCACCTCGTGTAGGGTGTAAAAACTTTCGTCGACTCTATGATTACATATCCAAGGGTAGAAGTTTTCGTATAGTTAATAGACACGACATTGTGCCCCGTACTCCCCCTAGGGTCTCAAGATTCCATCATGTTGGTGAGTTACATTACATTGACCCTTCTGGGAATATTCATAAAGATATAAGCGCCTGGAATCGTCTCCTTCTTTATCTTGACCCGACAGGAAAAACTCCTAAGTCACACATCAAAGAAATCATTAAAAGACTCCCTAATGCAATTGAAGATCACTTACTAAAAAATTATTTGATCAAGTTAAAATCTATTATTCAAAATAATAAATTTTAGTCCCTTAAGAACACAGGCTCGTCGAGCGTGGATGATTCTTGACAGTAGTAATAACCGTCAGTGTTAAATTCCAATAATTTTGATCGCGTCTTGATTTTATTACGGATAATAAAATCAGCCATCATCCCTCTAGCTTTTTTAGCATAGAAACTAATAAATTTATATTTACCGTTCTTATAATCCTTAAAGGTCGGAGTGATTACGTCCACTTCGATACTATTAAGATCGATTGCACTAGCATATTCATTAGAGGCCAGATTGACCAACGCCTTACTTTTAGTTTCACTGATAGCTTGAGACAGGGCTGATGTTAATTTTTTGCCCCAAAACTCATAAAGATTTTTTCCTCTTTTATTTTTAAAGTTAGTCCCCATTTCTAGACGATATGCTTGAATCAGATCAAGTGGCCGTAGTAAACCGTACAATCCACTGAGTATTCGTAATCTTTTCTGAGCAAAATCAAAATCTCCAGCCCTCCAATCCTCTAGATTAAACCCAGTATACACATCCCCTTTGAAAGCCAATAAAGCCTGTTTCGAGTTATCAATATTAAAAGGTGTTGACCAAGCTCGGTATCTATCAAAGTTCAATTTTGATAGTTTTTCACTTATGCTCATCAATTCACCAAGATCTTTTTGACTAATTTTTTTCAATCCATTCACCAATACTTTTGAATCAGAAATAAATTCAGGATCTGAATGTTTTTGAGTTAAGCAATTGCCATCAAAGTCAAGAGTCTTTGCAGGGGAAAGTGTTATTATCATATCAAGTTATTACCTATGATTATTATTTACGCGCTTTCAGTATATTAGATTTATTTAAATCAATGATGATAAAATTAAATTAGGCGAAAAAGTCTTCATACGAAATTTCATTATACAAAACTATTGTTTGTCTCGTTGACAACACAAACTTAAAATTTAAAGTCACGCACTAATGGGTAAAGAAAATAAAAAACAAGAATTCCAAGCCGAAGTTCAACAGCTTCTGGATATAGTCATTAATTCACTATATACCGACAAGGAAATATTTATCAGAGAACTTGTTTCAAATGCTGCTGATGCACTTGAAAAACTGAAGTATACTGAGTTAACCGGAAATAAAATCAACGACCCCGATTTAGAACTTCAGATCAACATCACAACCGATGAAGAAAAGAAAACTATCACCATTTCTGACCATGGTATAGGAATGGACGAAAACGAACTCATTGAAAACCTAGGAACCATTGCTCATTCTGGTTCCAAAAACTTCATAAAATCAATTTCCGAGTCATCCCAGAAAGAAACTAATCTCATAGGACAGTTTGGGGTCGGGTTTTATAGTGCGTTCATGGTGAGTGATGACGTTGAGGTAAAAACAAAATCATGGAAAGAAAATTCGACTACATTGTCATGGCTGAGCGATGGTAAGACAGGTTACGAGATCAGCGAAATTAATACAGAAAATAGAGGCACGAGTATCACAATCTCCCTGCGGGAAGAGCACGAGGAATTTTCAAAAAATGACAGGGTAAAGGAAGTCCTTCAAAGCTATTCAAGCTTTGTCCCCTTTCCCATCATGCTCAACGGTGAAAGGGTTAACAATATCGAAGCACTTTGGATGAAATCAAAGTCTGAGATTTCTGAGGAAGAGTACACTGAATTTTATAAGTTCGCGGCAAAGGCTTTTGATGAACCTCGATACCGATTACATTTCAATGCTGATGCCCCTCTAATGATAAATTCGTTAGTATTTGTTCCTAAGGAGAATCCCGAAAAATTCGGTTTTGGTCAGATCGATCCTGGAGTTGCCCTCTACTGTAATAAGGTTCTTATCGATGGACAGCCTAAAGGACTATTGCCCGATTGGCTCAGGTTTCTCAAGGGTGTCATCGACAGTGAGGATTTGCCTCTTAATATTTCCAGAGAAACGATGCAGGATAGTGCTCTCATCCGTAAACTGAATCGATTAATAACAAAAAGATTCATTAAATTGTTGGAGAGCGAAGCCAAGTCTAATGAGGAAAACTACAATGATTTTTACGAACAATACCGTCATTTTATAAAAGAAGGCGTCATAACGGATAACGATCACCGGGACGAGCTCTCTAAACTTCTTCGATTTGAATCATCAATGACTGACAAGGGCACAATGACCAGTCTCGATGATTATCTGAGCCGGATGAAAGAATCCCAAGATGCTATTTATTATCAAGTCTCGTCTGATCGTGAAAGCATTGAAGCTGCCCCCTATCTAGAGGCTTTTAAAGCAAGAAGTCTGGAGGTTTTATTCCTATGTGAACCCATCGATGAATACCTTGTAGGGAACCTTAACAAATACGAAGAAAAGGAACTGGTTTCAATAGATAAGTCTGGACTCGAACTTGAACAAATCGATAGCGAGGGAGAAGGATTAAATGAGGACTCAATGAAATCACTCTGCGATTGGATGAAAGAAACACTTGGAGACAAAGTGAATGACATTAAATCGAGTGAAAGGTTAATAAATAGTCCTGCGGCTGCATTAATTCCTGGAGGTGCGATGAGCCCACAAATGAAACAAATGATGAAACAGATGAATCCTGATTTCTCTGATTCACAAAATGTCGAGATTGAACTTAATCCAAAACACGAGCTCATTAAAAAACTTGAAACTGCAAGAAAAGATCAACCAGAACTTGCAAAAATGATTGCTGAACAACTCTCAGACAATGCCCTACTTTCTGCCGGTTTATTGGATGAAAGCAAAGGTATGGTTGAGAGAGTTTATGATATTATGTTGAAATCTCTCGACTAATTCTCATAAGCGAGACCTCAGTAACCGATCTCCCTTAGCAGGACTATTTTCCTTTAGGTAATTGATTAAAGACCAACCGGTGACACTGCAGTTGGAGGTGGAGGCCCACTATGGCTGATTTTCTCTAATTTTCTGTGATCTCTATCAGAGACCTTTTTAAGTTTATCAAGATCCTCTCTCTCAATTTCGAGTTTAATTTCGAGAGCATTAATTCTTGCCTCTAGACTTTCCACCTTTTTCTCCATCCTATTTTTGGTATTTTCCTCAGACATTTCTTATTCCTTTCCTTGCTTCAATTATCCCCAAACCAAGAAGCAGCGAAGCATCATTACTTCCTGATTACGAATTACTTGCAATTCGATATATTCATAATAATACCATTAAGAAGATGCTTCCAGAAAAAATTGATTAAAATAAAATTCAATTTTATTATTTTTTAATTACCCTTAAACATTTCCAGTTTAATTCTCATAACTTTGTTGAAAACCATGCCTAAATTCATAAGAAATGTGCTAATCCCTTTACTCATTATTTGTGGTTTCTCTAATTGTGCGAGATATCAAAAACAGTGGGATGAAGCTGTGCTTAACGCAGACATTCCCCATTCCAATATAACAGGGGCTTGGACAGGATCGTGGAAAAGTACTCCTACCGGTCACACTGGTAAACTCAAGTGTATCATCCAAGAAAAGAAAGATGGCCAGTATGAATTCTACTATTGGGCAACTTGGGCCAGAGTAATCAGTGGAGGCTTCAGAATCACATGTTCTGTTAATAAGAAAAATGAAAAATGGACGTTTAATGGAGAAAAAGACTTAGGAAGTTTAGGTGGAAATTTTAATCATCAAGGCAAAGGAAACATTAATAAAATCGAAGCTTCATATCAATCAGATCGAGGCGACCACGGCACCTTTACATTGACTCGCCCTTAAGAACTGTTTCTTATTGCATTGCTCCGAAATGCGAAAGCTTTGATATTTGCTTTAAGGTAGTATTACCTAAAAGGACCTGTTTCATTCCTTCCTGATAAAGTGAAAGTACTCCTTGTTTTGCAGCTTCCTTTCTCATATCACCCATCGAGGATCCACAGGATATCATCTCTGAAATCTGTTGATTCACTGGACACATTTCCATTATTGCAACCCTTCCCAAAAATCCACTTCCTCCACACTCTTCACAACCATCCGCCTCATAGATAGGTTCATTAATTTGGTCATATATAATTCCATTTCTATGAAATAAATCTTGAGTTTCATTACTGACTGGCACTGCTCTCTTACAATAGGAACATAATTTTTTGACAAGTCTCTGTGCCTGACTCATTGCAAGTGCATCGCCTAGAAGATAAGGCTCTACTCCCATCGATATTAATCTTGATACCGCCCTCAGAGAATCATTGGCATGTAGAGTTGTTAAAACTAAGTGACCTGTCAGAGCCGCGTTAATGGCTGCAGTAGCAGTTTCCTCGTCTCTAGACTCTCCAACTAATATCACATCTGGGTCAGCGCGTAAAAGCGCACGAAGCCCAGTCGCAAAATCTATACCGTGAAATTCATCTGTCTGCGTCTGATTAATACCCTCGATCTCGTATTCGATTGGATCTTCAATTGTGTGAATATTAATGTCATCCTGATTTATTGAATTAATGAATGCATAGAGCGTCGTTGTTTTTCCTGATCCGGTTGGTCCAGTCACAAGAACAAGCCCCTGATCTCTACTCATGGTGGAATTAACGATTCCTGACTGCCTCTCTGAAAGGTGTAATTCACTTAGCTCTTTAATTCCATCTTGCTTGTCCAGGAATCTCATCGTGAGCTTTTGATTTTCCTTCCGACAAGGCATTGCTGACACTCTAACGTCAATACGTTTGCGACCAACCTTCATTCCAAATCTTGCATCTTGAAGATTTTGATGCTGATGCCCCATGTTTGAAAAGTTTTTAAACAGCGCAATAAACCGTGGCAGCTGCTCCTCAGAACATGAGTGAATTGTTTTCAAACTTCCATCGATTCGTGCCCTAAAACGTGCGGTATTATAATATTTTTCAACATGCAGATCCGAACCTCTACTTGAAACAGTTCTAAATAAAACCCACTTGATAATATCCTCAGGTGATACATTTGGATTTAATGGATTAACCTCCGCTATTTCAACTGGATCGATGTCCAATAAGTTTTGGTCCTCTGAATAATGAAGTTCACTTACTTCAATGACATCATTTGTCTCAAGTGTTCTCCCCCTGCTTTTCGCAATGGCAGAACGAATTGAATCTGGATCAGCTACTATTGGAATTATTTCTATAGGTTCATGCCCCTCAGACAACCATTCGTCCTCAAATTCGTAGATTTTGGGATTTTCACACAACAAATAAATAAACTTTTGACCAACGAATAACGGATAGACACCGTGTTTTTCTAATAATTGTTCCGAAAATGAATTTTGTACGGGAACTTCTTCAGGATTAAAACAAGGTTGTTCCTCAAGGAGACTAAAAAAAGCAACAGCATAATGACGAGGCAACCCCTTATAATCGGCTGGCACTTCAATGTTAAGCTTTTGATTATCTCTAATTAATTTATACCAATTTTGAGTTTCACTTGAATTCAATGGATAGTTTTCAATAAACCATTCAATGATGGAGAGAGGATCTTCTCTTTCTGATGGAAATGAAAACCCATTCAATGGGCTTATCGCCGAAAGAGGTTTGTGATCAAGTCGAGACTGTAAGTCCTCTAATATGAGTGCGTATTTTTCCAGACTAATTACTATTTTAACGCAAAGAATGTTCGGTATTCCCCAAGTATCCTCACAGACAGGGTCATGATGAGCAATCATTATGAGAGGCCCCATGCTGCCAACAGGGACCCAAGGTGAATCGCCTGAAGCAACTCTACCGAGCTTCCTAAGCATATTTTCGGCTTCTGCAGTACAACTCTCACGATTAATATCCAGAGGTATAAAACCTGAATCATGCGCAATTCTCTCTATTGATCTGGCCTGATCCACTTGATCTAATTTTCTGAAAATCTTTGTCTTTTCTGGCTGATTGATTAAAGAGTTATTATCAGAACTCATAGAAACACCATCATTACCAGTAAACCGTTCTCCTCTACCAATATCGTACATCAGATCACTACCCCCCTATTGGTTCATAATCGTTTTCAAATTGATAATTACTACCATAGTCGGAACCATCAAATGACAGCTTTATCCCTACACCTTTTTCAGAGGGTCGGATTAAGCCAAATTCCATTCCATTCCAATTTAATCTATAGTCAAACAATTCAGAACTGACTACCGGATGCCAGTCTTGCCTGAGGTAGGGACTTCCAGGGGCTGGATTTACATCATCTCTCCACTGTAGTGTTCTCACGATTAAAATTTCATCGCCTGCAATAAAATCATTTTTTGGATATTTAATTTGGTAATTTGTTTGAGCATGATTTTTTAAAGCTCTGTTCAATTTCTCCACAAACTCACGTGCCAAAACTTCTTTCGAATTCGGCAAAACGCCACCCACCTGAGGGATGATAATGCTTGAGATTATTCCAATGATTGCAAGAACGATAAGTAATTCAACGATACTAAAGCCCTGCCATTTTTTTGAGCCCCCCTTGTCTGATTGATTATACATTGAAATAACTAATAGAGAATTTCTCCGCTAGGCCCTATCAAGGAGACCTTTTTTAAAGGGTCTATGGATGAGGGTAATTGAAGTGTATAACCCATAGGCATATAATTTTCGATAATTGCAGGGGCAAACGCCATATGGGCGGCAAGAAGAGAATACCGATGCTGATCACTGCTACTCTGATTCCAGTAATTCGTTGCATTGTTATGACCATTTGTCTGAATAAAGGTCACTAATGCAATGTTGATTGCTTCTGCCCTAGATATCGCCAAATTATTTTCTGAATCTTGTTTTACTGCAACGATATTTGGCATTGCTAGAAACGTAATTATGCCAATTATGGCAACTGCAGCGAGAACCTCTACCAATGAGAATCCTCTATGATGATTAATTGACATATCACTATTAAGTACTGTCGTGATATTCACGGATATAAATTAACCTTAGGATAAGACACTGAATACCCATTATCAGACTCCCCCCAATTTGGAAGAATGAGGTATTGACCGGTTTTGTTCATCGCCTGACTCATTATAAAATCAGAATGCTGGCCCGATGAATAATTCACAAAATGGTTATATGTATCTTGATCTAGATATTTTGATATGAGCTCTAATCTACCAATCCTACCTAGCTCCGATCTCGATTTCCTTGGTGAAGATGGCGAGTCCGTCCAATAATTATCAGCAAAATTATATTTGTTTTTCACGTATTTAACCGATCGTTGTATAACAAACCCTGGATTATTAGGGTCTGGGTTTTCATATCCACCAATTTGACTTGCCACCCAGTTATTGACGGCTGATTGGAGTGTTGCTTGTTGTTGCCTCGCTATAACATTACGAGAATCTTGGGCAGCATTAGAAAATGAATTAATGACAATGCTTGCCATTATAGAAATTATTCCAAGAACGAGTAAGAGCTCAACGAGTGAAAAACCTTTCGAATAATTTATTTTCAAAATACTCTGCTTCATTTTCTTACTCCTTTCTATCCATCTTTTCATATAAAAGGGTCTCTCAATCTATGTGATAGATGAGAGACCCCATTT